>JAEEGJ010012209.1_pt1 | contig 21365 bp, 16 predicted proteins | sample 8958761 | NCBI WGS metagenome assembly JAEEGJ01 (sample SAMN16246546, study PRJNA631951) | gut metagenome | biome: gut microbiome; feature: rumen; material: RS-attached | host: Bos | place: Iran: Karaj | collected 2018-10
GGTATCACGATCTCTGACCTGAGATTCGGCGACACACCTATCCGTTCCACATACCTCATCAACAAGGCTGACTTCGTAGCTTGCCACAACCAGTCTTATGTTTATGAGTACGATATGCTCTCAACACTGAAGCCCGGCGGAACATTCCTCCTCAACACACAGTGGACAAGAGAAGAGCTCGAGGACAGACTCCCCGGCTCCATGAAGAGATATATCGCTAACAACAACATCAAGTTCTATACAATTGACGCTGTTGCTAAGGCTAAGGAGATCGGCCTCGGCGGAAGAATCAACACAATCTGCCAGTCCGCATTCTTCAAGCTTTCCGGAATCCTTCCTGTTGACCAGGCTGTTGACTACATGAAGAAGGCAGCTCTCAAGTCTTACGGTAAGAAGGGTGACGATATCGTTCAGATGAACTATGCTGCTATCGACGCAGGTGTTGATGCAGTTGTTGCAGTTGACATTCCTGATTCCTGGAAGACAGCTGAGGATAAGCCGGTTGAGAAGAAGGCTGTTCCTGAGTTCATCGAGAAGGTTGTTAACGTAATGAACAGACAGGAAGGTAACAAGCTCCCTGTATCCACATTCGTTGGCATGGAAGATGGTACATTCCCTCAGGGTACAGCAGCTTACGAGAAGCGTGGTACAGCAGTAGACATTCCTGTATGGGATGCTTCCAAGTGTATTCAGTGTAACCAGTGCTCCATCGTTTGCCCTCACGCTGCTATCCGTCCTTTCCTCCTCACAGAGGAAGAGGCTGCAAACGCACCTTTCGAGACAAAGCAGGGTATGAAGCCTTACGACAACATGAAGTTCAGGATCCAGGTTTCCGCTATGGACTGCCTCTCCTGCGGTGTTTGCGTTGAGTCTTGTATCGCTAAGGAAAAGGCAATCACAATGGCTCCTCTTAAGGATAACCTCAAGGAAGCTGAGAACTGGGATTACTGCGTAGCACTTTCTCACAAGGATAACCCGATGAACAAGGCTACAGTTAAGGGCTCACAGTTCGAGCAGCCCCTCCTCGAATTCTCCGGCGCATGCGCAGGATGCGGAGAGACTCCTTATGCTAAGCTCCTTACACAGCTCTTCGGCGACAGAATGCAGATCTCCAATGCTACAGGTTGTTCTTCAATCTGGGGTGGTTCTGCTCCTTCTATGCCTTATACAACAAACTACAGAGGATTCGGTCCTGCATGGGGCAACTCCCTCTTCGAGGACAACGCTGAGCACGGTCTCGGTATGTTCTTAGGTTACAAGCAGCTCAGATCAAGAGCTAAGATGCTCGTTGAGGAGACAGTAGCTAATACAGCTTCTGAGGACCTCAAGGCAGCAGCTCAGGCTTGGATCGACGGCTACAATTCTGCTGAGAATACACGTGAGATCGCAGAGAAGCTCGCTGAAGCTCTCAAGGCTGAAGGTTCTGATTCTGCTAAGAAGGCTCTCGATTATGAGGACTTCTTCATGAAGAGATCACAGTGGATCATCGGTGGTGACGGTTGGGCTTACGATATCGGTTACGGCGGACTTGACCACGTTCTCGCTACAGGTGAGGATGTTAACGTTCTCGTTCTCGATACAGAGGTTTACTCCAACACAGGCGGACAGGCTTCCAAGTCCACACCTCAGGGTGCTGTTGCTCAGTTCGCTGCAGGCGGTAAGCACGTTAAGAAGAAGGATCTCGGCATGATGGCTATGAGCTACGGCTACGTTTACGTTGCTCAGGTTGCTATGGGATCTGACAAGAACCAGCTCATCAAGGCTTTCACTGAGGCAGAAGCTTACCAGGGACCTTCCCTCGTAATCTGCTATGCTCCTTGTATCAACCACGGTATCAAGGGCGGCCTCAAGGTTGCTCAGCAGAGAGAAAAGGCTGCTGTTGAGTGCGGTTACTGGCACCTCTTCAGATTCAACCCTGCTCTCACAGCAGAAGGTAAGAATCCTTTCACACTCGATTCCAAGGAGCCTACAGCAGACTTCTTCGAATTCCTCAAGGCAGAAGTCCGTTACAACTCTCTCTACAAGAAGTACGATGCAGATGTTGTTGACGGCCTCTTCCAGAGATGCTATCAGGATTCCAGAGACCGTTACGCTTCTTATGTTAAGAAGGCTAACGAGGCTTAATCAGCCGGCTGGATCTGCTCAGTAAAAGAGTGATCAACGCCCGGTCCGGAGCAATTCCGGACCGGGTTTGTTTTTGAGGTCTAAATGTGCCTTATTACCCGTACAGGGACTTCAAACATGATATAATTATCTTCGATTTATATTATGGAACGGAGACCTCCTGATGAACGACGATTACAGTGAGCTTGTGATATCGCAGAGCCAGCTGGATGACATTTTCGTAGTCAGATACCTTCAGGATCTGTCCAGGGAGGCGGTCATCGTCTACCTGTGGCTTAACATGACTGCCAAAGATTCCGAATTCGACGAGGAATCCGTAAAGTCATACAGGGTCATTCCCGAATCCAAAGTCAAAGAAGCGCTGACGGAACTCCTCGGTGCAAAGCTCATCAGGGCTTCCAAGGACAAGTTCGCAATGGAAGACCTTAAGCGCAGGGAAGTTGAAGAATACGTCAACATCTGCAAGGCCAAGGGCGAATCAGATGACATTCCGGGAATGAATGATACCGAAGAGCATAAGATGCTCGCGACATCTATTTCCAAGACGTTCTTCCGCGGCCTGATGGATTACAACTACTACCGTCTCATAGACAAATGTCTGTATGAGTACAGATTCGAAGGCACTGTATGCTATAAGCTTTTCGAGGAAGGCTACCAGAAGGGCATATTAAGGAAATACAATGCAATGGCAGGCGTTGCGTCCCACTGGTTTGAGAAGGGATATACGACAGCCGACCGTCTTGAAAAATATCTTGAACAGAATTCGCTCAAGGAACGTCTCGTCAAATACTGCAGCAAGACAATGCGCAAGCACCTGACAGACCTCGACATATCGAGGATCTACGGCTGGGTCGAGAACCTGAATGCGAACGAGGAGCTTGTGGCATACGCTTTCCGCGTGAACGAGTTCAGAAATAATCTGACGCTCATGAACATTGAGACTACGCTTAAGAAGTGGTTCGACATGGGCATTGATACGGCAGAGAAGGCTGCCAGGCTCAATGAGGAAGAGCACAAGGAGAACGCGAGGAAATCCGCTCACCGCAAGACACGCAGCGGGTCTAAGTGGAAGACCGGTGCCGAAGCGGGAATGAGCTTGTCAGATTCGGATACTGCGCCTGAAGATGAGGCTTCAGAGCCCGCAAAGAATAAGAAAGACGCATCCCGTCAGGATGACAGGAAGAGTAAGAAGGATGACGGAGGAATCCCCGACGACATTCTTGATATGTTCGGAGACTCAGATGAAAACGATTAAAGGACTGATCGCGGCGGGTTTGGCCGAAACAGAAGCAGCCAGAAGGATCATGCGCGACGAATCTATGAAGCGCGTGTATGATAAGTATCCGGAGCTCAAGGACATAGACGGCAGGATAATCGATATCCGCAAGGACAGGCTTATCGCGGCGATAGATCACGACGATAAGCTTGCCAAGCGTTATGACATCGAAGAAGAGAGCCTCATGTCCCAGAGGGAACAGATAATATCGGATAACGGGATCGATCCCGAATTCGATATGGAGAAGAGCATCTGCCCAAAGTGCGGCGATACCGGATTTGTTAAGGGGAAGGACGGCACGCCCCGCGTATGTTCATGCAAGCAGAATGAGCTTGAAGAGTGTTACGACAGCTGTGGTCTGGGCGATTATACTTCGTTTACCATGAAGAATTACAGGGACGATTATCTTGGCGAAGCAGCCAAGCGTTCCGAGATTAAAAAGCAGCTGTTAAGGGTCATGCTCGGCATGGGCGATGCATCTGAAAAGGCCCTGTGGCTTTACAGCGGGGCACCTCAGACAGGCAAGACTTATCTTGCGGTATGTATCGCCAAGACAGCTATAAGCCTGGGTAAGAGCGCATTCTATACAAAGTGCGAGAACCTTGCATCATTTGATAATGACACGATCGAGGATATCAAGCGCATCGATTTCCTGATAATAGATGATTTTGCCGATGATGTTACGCTCCACGGTGACACCGGTTCAGTCCTGAACAGCGTCCTTGAGGTCCGTACAGCGGCAGGACTCTGCACGGTCCTGGTATCCGCTCTCCCGTTGACGGATCTTATCAGCGGCTGCGACATGCGTGTAAGCGGCAAGCTCGGCAGGGCAGGGAAGATATCATAAGATGGAGATCCTCTGCGGAACAGATCTGGTCTGTATCGAAAGATTTACCAGGATACTCGAAAAGCACGAAAGCAGCTTCATAAACAAATGCTTTACCGCCAAAGAGCAGGAATTCTGTAATTCCAAGCCCGGTGTCAAAGCGTCTGCTGAGAGTTATGCCGCCAGATTTGCCGCAAAGGAAGCCTGCGGCAAGGCATTGGGAACAGGTATAATGAGCGAAGGCATTGGCCTGACCGACATTGAAGTCTTAACTGATCCTAAAGGCGCACCCTATCTTGAGCTTAAAGGAAGAGCAAAGGAGAAAGCTGACGTGCTTGGAGTGTTTTCGATCTCGGTGAGCCTTACTCATGACGGCGGAATGGCAGCCGCATACTGCACAATGCTCGCTGACAGAAAGGAACAATAACCCGGATGAAGTCGAATAAGCCGGACAAAAAAGATAAATCGTCTATCTGGAAGCCGTTCAAAAAGAAGGCCTCCCCTATGGATGACCGTCCGGAAGAGGCACGCGGCGTACGACTTATCAGCAAGAAGGTCACTTTCGGAGATGACGGCGAGATCAAGTCCATATTCAGTGACGACGGTATCTACGGCAGCGCTGAAGACATGCAGGACAAGTGGGGTCTGTCAGAGAAGCAGGCTACCGTCAAGCATAAGGGACGCAGACGTGTTTTTGCTTTCTTAAGCGCTTTGGGAATATTCCTTTTCCTCATTGCAGGAATATTCTATATACTCCCGAGATTCCTGCCCGGATTGTTCAAAGACAGTAACATCCAGCTGTTCGTACAGCCGGTCGTCAAATACGAATATGACGACAAGTCTTTCAGGGTAGTAAAGAAGTCCAGCGAGCACATAATGAAAGACCCCTGGCCTGACTCGGAACGCATTTCAGAGGTGCTTTTCAACGAACCGGTAAAGTTCGTCAGCGATAACAAAAAAGGCTATACAAAGATAAAGACCTTGGACGGCATAACCGGATGGGTAAGATCCGAATGCCTTACCACCGACACCGCGTCGGTCGAGCCGGACCTTCACAGATTCAAGCTCGTTATTTCCGACCCGTCGAAAAACGTAATGACCCACGCAAGCAACGGTACGCTGATCACCAAGGTCATGATGAACACCGTGATCTATGCTGATGTCAGCCGTGAAGGCGTTTATCAGGTAAGTCTTCCTGACGGCGGTACGGGTTGGATAGGTTCTTCCGGTGTTATCGAGCTCAAACCCAGAGATGATCTGCAGGAGGTATCGAGCCGATACTTCGTCAGCTCGCTCCTGACATTTGTAAACGCGCGTTATCTTTCAAACGGAATAACGGTTAACGGGATCTCGATCAACGGAGCGGTATATGTCTGCTCGGAGGTCAACGGCATCAAGATGCCAAGGGGCATGAATGAACAAAGCAAGCTCGGACAGGCGGTAACGCTTTCACATGACGCAGTCACCGGTGAAGAGATTATCAGCGATATCATGCCCGGAGACATACTGTTTCTCAGGAGTCCGCAGTCCGCTCCGGGAAGCGAAGTCATATATGAGGAAGCGGTCTGCACGGATACCGGAACCCTTCTGATGATATCTCCCGCGTCCACTACGATAAGGTTAAAACAGTTCAAAGCGGGCGATGATATCACCAGCAGGATAATAACTATCCGGAGGGTATTTGCAACCAGGTAAAAATCCTGTTGCATACTTATTTGCATTGTGATATTATTGTCAAGCGTTTGAAAAACTAACAGGAGGTGTTTTCATGGCTAAGTGTGAAGTTTGCCAGAAGGATATGTTCTTCGGCAGAAAGATCAGAATCACGCGTTCACAGATCTCACGTCGCGCGCTCACAACGCAGCAGGCTAACGTACATAGAGTTAAGGTTGTTGTTGACGGCACCCCCAAGACAATGAATGTCTGCACTCGCTGCCTGCGTTCCGGCAAGGTCAAGAGAGCGTAATTTCTTTTTGATTCTATAACTAATAAAGCTCCGGTTTCCCGGAGCTTTTTGTTTTGCCTGAGTTTTGTAATTTGAGAAAGATTACTTTGAAGGAACCTCGATAACGGATTTGCCGCCCATGTAAGGTCTTAATGCCTCCGGGATCCTGATGGAGCCGTCTTCGTTGAGGTTGTTCTCTAAGAAGGCGATGAGCATTCTCGGAGGAGCGACGCATGTGTTGTTAAGCGTATGAGCAAGGTATGTGCCCTCGGATCCTCTGATCCTGATCTTAAGTCTTCTTGCCTGAGCGTCACCCAGGTTGGAGCAGGAACCTACTTCGAAATACTTCTTCTGTCTGGGAGACCATGCTTCAACGTCGCAGGACTTGACCTTGAGGTCAGCTAAGTCGCCGGAGCAGCACTCGAGAGTCCTTACGGGGATATCGAGTGAACGGAAGTAATCGACAGTATTCTGCCAGAGCTTGTCATACCACTTCATGGAATCTTCGGGCTTGCAGACGACGATCATCTCCTGCTTCTCGAACTGGTGGATCCTGTAAACACCGCGCTCTTCGATGCCGTGAGCACCGACTTCCTTACGGAAACAGGGAGAGTAGGATGTAAGTGTCTGGGGGAGCTTGTCCTCATCTGTGATAGTATCGATGAACTTACCGATCATGGAGTGCTCGGAAGTACCGATGAGATAGAGATCTTCGCCTTCGATCTTGTACATCATGTTTTCCATCTCGGCAAAGCTCATAACGCCGGTAACAACGGAAGACCTGATCATGTAAGGCGGGATGTAATATGTGAATCCTCTGTCAATCATGAAATCGCGCGCATAGGAGAGGCATGCGGAATGGAGTCTTGCGATATTGCCCTTGAGGTAATAGAAGCCGTTGCCGGATGTCTCTCTTGCCTGGTCGAGCTCGATGCCGTCGAGCTTTTCCATGATGTCAACGTGGTAGGGAACTTCGAAATCGGGTACGAAAGGCTCGCCGAACTTCTCGATCTCAACGTTCTCGGAATCGTCCTTGCCGATCGGAACGGAAGGATCGATGATGTTAGGGATAACGAGCATGATCTTTCTGATCTCTTCTTCGAGCTCAGTCTCCTTAACGGATAGGGCCTCAAGCTCTTCAGCCATATCAGTGACCTGCTTCTTGACCACTTCGGCTTCTTCCTTCTTACCCTGGCCCATGAGAGCACCGATCTGCTTGCTGACCTTGTTACGGTTAGCTCTTAACGCTTCTGCGCGGGTCTTGCTCTCGCGGAATTCCTTATCAAGTTCGATGACCTTGTCAACCAAAGGAAGCTTCTCGTCCTGGAACTTGTTCTTTATGTTCTGCTTTACGATGTCAGGGTTGTTCCTGAGGAATTTGATATCGAGCATATCGATCTCCTTTTGCCTTTTATAACTTACCTATTTTATTCTTAGGGTACTTATTTATCAATCAGTTTCGACCAACATATTGCCGTCGTATTTTCCGGCCGGATAGTTTACTGACGGATCCCACAGGATGAACTCCGTTATGCCGAGGTCCTGGCAGGCTTTTATCTGTGCGTTGATCTCATTGTAACCGTAGTGTATGTAGTTGCCCTTGCCGATGTAGGATGCCGTAAACGACTGTATGTACGGCCGGACATTCGTGAAGCCCTTTTGCTGGTAGATGTCCTGGCAGCTGTACAAGACGCTGTAAACGATGAGGTAAGGCTCTTTATCGGGGTAGGGGAATACCTTTCCGCCGAGTCTCGTTCCGAGCGCATAGTGGGAAGGATAGACCATCGGGCAGCATGAGTCGATTCCGGTCATTCCGAGCGTCTCGAATTCCTGGCCGATAATCCTTGCGTCCACGGGAGACGTTAAGACCGTACCGAAGATATCTGCTGAGACAGGAACGCCCATCTTGTCCTGAAGACGGATCCTTGCTTCCTGGAGGAAACGGTTGATCGCCTCGGCTTTTGAAGGGTATGTGCCCTCAGCTCCGAAATAAGGCTGAAGGTCGCTCTTTCTGCCTACGGGGAATCTTACGTAGTCGTACTGTATCTCGTCAATTCCGTTGGATGCCGCTTCTTCGGCAAGCTCGATCAGATAATCCCAGTTGTCCCTGTTGTACGGGTTAAGGAAGGGGCGCTTACCTTCGCTCGAAAAGAGCACCATATCGCCGTTCTGGTCCTTGATGGCTCTTTCCGGGAACTTCTTTGCCGCGGTTGAGTCGTTGAAGGAGACTATTCGGCCGATGATGCGCAGGCCGTTGGCATGGCATTTGTCTATCATGTCCTTGAGAACGTAATTGTCCCAGACGTAACCGATCTTTTTGGCCGTCGGATTCTTGGACATGTAGGGAATGCCGTATTCGTTCTTGAGGTCCAATACTATGGTGTTGAGTTCGCTCTTCTTGCAGAGGTCGATCGCCGAATCGATCTTACCGCCGCTGCCGACATAGAGACCTTTGACATTGAAATGCTCGGGAGTCTTAACTTCTTCTTCGGGGAGTTCTTTGAGAGGACCGAACATCGAATCGGCCTCGGGGTTATCGGGCAGGAGCTCTTTATGGAGCGCTGCGATCGTAGTGTATGAATTTTCCGTGGAAATGATGGGCACCACAGTACCGGCAGGCTTCTTGCCCGCCTCGATATTTGCGGATATGTTCCTTGCGAGTTTGGTGATTCCCGCCACGGTTATCAGAACCGCCATAAGCACCGCGACAATGGTCATTGCGGTGAACATGTGCTGGAGCCTTAAAAGGCGCGCAGCCTCATATGGCGAATTGATCTTCCTGGGCTTTTTGCTTCCTGTGTTCTTTTTCATAGAGATAATTATACAAGGCGTTCAAAAAATGACAAACCTTATACCGAAGAAAGCCCTTTTATGCTAAAATACTGTTGTTATAAATCTTTGATAATTTTAGTTTGCTGATTATGAAGAGGTTAATATGATCGTACGCAATTGCGCAGGTGGCGTCGTTTTTCGCGGTGACAAAGTACTGCTCGTTTGCAATGACAAACACGAGTGGGGTTTCCCCAAGGGTGTTGTCAGGTCATCAGACAGGAGCAGACTTACCGATTTTGTATCGAAAAGGATCAAGGAAGAGACAGGTATAGCCTCTACGGCTTTGGCTCCGTGCGGGAAGACTAATTACGAGTATTATTCGATCACACGCAACAAACCCGTCCATAACAACATTTCGTGGTTTGTAATGTCCGCGGCAGAGGGCGATATCGTTATAACTCCCGATACTGGAACCGTAGGCGCGAAGTTTGAGACAGTCGAGAAGGCGCTTAACAATATCACTTACAGCCAGGATAAGGCTCTGCTCATGATGGCTTACCAGAAATACAGGGAGCTTGCCTGATTTGCCTTACGAATCCCGCCTTACCTCTGAGGGACAGTCCCGCATCGAGATAAAGAAATCCGTTTTCATAGGTCACGCCGCGTCGGTGGAGACACCTGCGCAGGCGGCTGATTTCATTGCAAAAGAGCGGAAAACGTATCCTGATGCCAGGCACATATGCTATGCCTGGAGGACAGGGGGCGATTCTGCCAACCAGAAATCCAGTGATGACGGGGAGCCTTCGGGAACCGCCGGACAGCCGCTCCTGTCACTTCTGACGGATAACGATCTCAATAACACGATAATCTGCGTAACCAGATATTTCGGAGGCATCCTGCTCGGCAAAGGCGGATTGATGCGCGCCTACAGGGAGAGCGGTCTTAAGGCTCTCGCAGACGGCAAACCGGTGGTCATGACACCCGGCAGGCGGCTTAAGATAACATGCGATTACGCATTCTATGAGAAGCTTATGCGCAAGGCCGGCCTTAAAGGCTGGACGGCTGAAGAAGTCGCTTTTGACAGTGAAGTGTCTCTTACGCTGCTGCTCCCGGAAGAACAGGTTAAAGAGGCCGAAAACTTTCTGGCCGATGAGAGCTGCGGCAAGGTCAGTCCCGAAGACGACGGAGAAGTGATGATCCCGGGCAGTGAGGTTGCGCTCTCATAGCTTAAGTTGACGCAGTTTTGCCAACAATTCAGTTGATTTCTTGATTAAACTTGAAAGTGGAATTATAGTATCACTCACCCAAGAATGAGGTAACACAATGGAAGAGAATAACAATATCCAGGAAAACCCTATGAACAATGCGGGCTCTCCCGTGACACCATCGCCGTTCAAGCCTCTGCAGCAGCCAGTAATTCCGGGTCGGCCGGCAGGCTATCAGCAACCCGGCGCTCAGCAGGTCTACTACGCAAGACCGGTATCTCCCGTACCCAACGGATACGGTGTGTATGCAAATCAGGCTCAGCCTGTACAGACAATCATTCCGGTACAGCAGGCACAGACCTACAGGGCACCCGTTACTCCGGCACCTCAGAAGCCTCAGCAGAATCCTGCTCCCGTACAGAATACTCAGGACTCCGGCAACGGCGGCAAGAGAAGCATTGTCATGCCGCTCGTCTTTTCGATAGCATTGGCATTGCTCTTCTTATATTCTCTGGCCCAGTCATTTTATATCGTAAGGCTCAACAAGAAGATCAGTGCGACAACGGTTCCCTCGGAATCGGCAGTCGAATCTTCTGACGAGAGCATGCCTGAAGAAAGCGTTGAACCGACCGAATCTGATGAGCCCGATGAGACTAATGAAGACGGTCAGCCCTGGTTCTCCATTGACAAGGGCGCAAGCGCTACCGATCCCAACAGGAAGGCTCTTAAGACAACAGATATAGTTGCCCAGGCGAGCCCTGCGACCATTCCCGTCTACATCATGAAGGGAACCGGATCCTCTGCAAAGAAAGCAGCATCGGGAACAGGCTTCATCATCTCCTCAAATCCTGGATATATCGTAACGAACGCACACGTAGTCCAGTACGCTACGAAGTCTCCTGACAGCTATAGCGTTACCGTACTTCTTCCTGATGATCAGGATCCCATACATGCCGATATCGTAGGAACCGATGTTCAGACGGATATCGCAGTCCTCAAGGTCGACACTGACAGGAATCTGCCCTGCGTTAAGCTTGGCGATTCGGACAAGCTTCAGAGCGGAGAACTTGTAATCGCGATCGGCAATGCTCTCGGACAGCTTGATGATACTGTTACCATTGGTGTTGTTTCCGGAACAAACCGTGAGATCAACAACAACGGATACAGGCTCAAGGTAATCCAGACTGATGCAGCCATTAACAACGGCAACAGCGGCGGTCCCCTTATCAATTCTTTCGGTGAAGTAGTAGGAATCACAAACGCCAAGATCGTTACTTCGACTTCTGAAGGTCTTGGATTCGCTATCCCCATCAACTCCGTAAAGGGCATCATCGAGAAGCTCATCAATTACGGAAAAGTCACCAACCGCCCGTTCTTCGGACTCTCTGTAAAGCAGTATGGTGAAGGCGAGTATAAGGATGGCACGCCGGGCGTTTATGTTTCCGTACTGCATCCCAACGGCCCTGCCGAAAGAGCAGGACTCAAGGTCGGAGACAGACTTATCAGTCTTGACGGAGTTGAAATTAAAAAATCCAATGATATTATTGATGTGCGTGACAAGCACAAGGTCGGTGACAGCATTGCCGCAGTAGTTAACCGTGACGGTACTGAATATACATTTACTATCGTTATCGGTGACAGCGGCGATTATGAAGAGAACAGTTCGGCGACAAAGCCTACCGAGCCTTCAGAACCGACAGAGTCTTCAAGACGTTCTACGCGTCCTGACGACAGGGATTATGACAGAGATGATGAGTAATATTATCTGAAGAGGGGGACAAGAAATGAGCAGTGGAAGCAGACAGAATGTCGGTAAGAAATTGGTTGCCTGGATCATAATCGGAGCCATGCTTTTGACCTTCGTATGTACATTCATTATCGTGCTCATGTCCCAGTTCCAGAAGTGATCTTCTGATAAAAAATTAAATAATTCAGCCCGGCTATGTAGCCGGGCTGTTTATTTGCGTTATTGCAAATGCCGTGTTTGAGATACGTTCTTTTACGGGACGTCGCTGATCTGCTCGAGACCGTCCTTATGGAATTCGTACATGTATTCGGCAGACTTGGAATTGATGAAGTCCTGATAGTTGTTCATCCTTATGTAGCTGTTGACCCTGTCATACCATTCGGGGTTGGATGATTCAGAGATGTAGAAGATAACGTAGAAGATGCCGTCTTCTTCAATGAGGGTCTTATCCTGGAATTTACGGTCATCGGAGAAGATCCATCCTGCCAGAGTGCTCGAGAACTTCTCGTAATAGATGTTATCGTCCTGCTGGATCTCAAGCTGGCCGGAAAGAACGTTGTCGTTGAAGACGTTCTCGATCTCAGCGCAGCTGTCGGAATCGTTAATGTAATCGTAGATCTTCTGTGCAAGAGCCTGTGTTCCGGAAAGGTCAGGGGTCTGATCTTCTTTTGTCTGCGAGCTGATTTTCATGATGTAGCAGCTGCGCATGGGGGATGTCATGCGGTGTCTTGAAACGAATACAAGGATGATGGGAAATCCGTCTTCATCGGGAATGATGGTTGCATCACCATCCTTTCGCTCGTCATCGAAAAGCCATTCCCTGAATTCAGAATGGGTGAAATCGTCATAACGGGCATCGGGAACGAGCGTAGAATCTTCCTGCTCTAGAGTATTTGAAGCAGCTCCCTTGGGGAAGTATTTTGCAGCCTCTTTCTCGAACTTTGAAGGATCGCGTTCCATAGCGTCAATAATCTGCTGCGCATGCAGGTTGGCAGTATCGACGAATGCCTGGTCGCGCTGCTCGTAAGTTATTCTGAGTATCTTGTAATTGACGACGTCATAGATGTTGCGTGATTCTGCGTAAGCTTCCTCAGCCTGTTCGTCTGAAGCGGAAAGCTCAACGAGCTTCTCATCCTGGGCATAATCGTCGGTGAAGTACTTTTTCGCAAGGACCCTGATGATGCACTGCTCATCTACCTGGACGCCGAAAACACCCTTGATGTAGGTATCGAGGGGAACGCCCAGCTCGGTTGCCTTTGACTTGAGCCAGTCAACATAAGCGTTTGCACGGTCGTAATGGCTGGTCTCGATTGCATAGCCCTTGGCTGTCGCATCATCATAGAGGATCTCCATCTTCTGAAGGTCCTGTGCTGTCAGGTAACGGAAATAATCCCTGTAAGTGGGGAAAGAATCGTCGTCAGGATAAGGTGATGCCAGCATCGACTCGGTGGAGGCGGCGAAAAGGTCAACACCTTCGCTTAAAAGCTCAAAGTGATACATGAAGCTGAATTCGTCGCTCGGAATGTCCTTTCCGTGGATCGTGACCGGGCTTCTGAAGGACTTGTCCATTCCGGTATCGAGGAAGAAGGAGAATGCCGCAACGATAAAGACGATGAGGACGGCTGTTATGACGAAGACGATGCCCGCATTTCTCTTGAGACGCTCGTCTCTTTCCTCACTGTTGGTTGCGATCCTGTCAGCAAGTCTGTCGAGCTCGAAAACGGCCTCATTGGTCTCTTCGGGTTCGGCCTGAGTCTTTTCCTCTGGTTCTTTCTCTTCATCAGCCGCTGCAGGCTGTTCCTGCTCGGCGATTTCTTTTCCGGTCAGAAGCTCGGGATTGATCTCAGACGTAGTCTGAAGAGTTACATGCTCTTCGGATTCGCTTTGAACCTGTATTGCGTCTTCCTTGATCTTCGGCTGACGTATCTTGTTCTGCTTCTTGTCTTTGTTTTTCATCGGACTTAAGTTTCCTTCCTTGGGGTAACGAGATTTATGGCGCGGGGTATGCAGGAGATCCTTATCGGAAGCGACGGTCCTCTTTCTCCGTCAAGGTCCAATGTGATCTCTGAATCCGCATCCGGCGCTTCGATCGAAATATCGGTTGCCTGAAAGTAAATGACTTTATTGCTGTTGATGTGGTCTCCCACGAGTATCTTGCCGAAAAGCGGCATTATCTCAGATTTTTCCATCTTTTTGAGGATCATTACGTCGAGAAGTCCGTCCGTAACGTCTGCGTGTGACATCAGGTTGCGGAATCCGCCGACGCTGCTTGTATTCGAGACGAAGAACATTACTGCTTCCGTATCGATGGTCTCTTCGCCGTTGCGGATTATTATCCTGTGCGATGAGTTGAGGGAAGGGATGTCCTTCATTGCAGATATCCAGTAGGCGATGGGGCCGAAAGCCGTCTTGAAGTCGGGCTGGACGTTGTAAATGACATCTGCAAACGATCCGGCGGCCAATACGTTCATGAAATACGAATCGCCGGCCTTGCCGCAGTCCACGCGTACCAGCTGAGGGTCCTCGAGCATTCTCGCAAAGTCTGCGGGAGAGGAGGGAAGACGGTTGATTGTCGCAAAGTCGTTGATCGTTCCCGAGTTATAGATGGCTACGGGAATATCTATCTCGGATCTCATGAGACCCGTGACGACCTCGTTTATCGTACCGTCGCCGCCGGCGGCTATGAGCATGTCGTATTCTTCCGGATCGGTATCTATCGCAAAATTCATGGCGTCGAAACGCTTGGCCGTATAATTTATGTCGGCACGTTCGATCGAGCCCTTCATAGCAAGATATGAAAGAACGTTCTCAACGTTCGAGCGCGCGGTCTCGCGCCCCGAAGACGGATTGAGTATGATTTTAAGCCTTAATCCCATTCACGTTCCTTTCATAGACATAATAATAGGTTATTGACACTTTAACATAAAAAGCCAATGTTATTTCCAAAAGTATGATATTATTAACACGTTTGTAATTTTATTATAAATAAATAAGAAAGACAGGTTTAGTTTTGAGCAAAAATATGGCACTTCACAGGCCGGGACGCGAAAGATTGTCGTCGATCTGGCCGCAGCTCCTTTTGGCATTCTCTTTTCCGATGCTTACGGTATTGGCTGCCCTGGTAATAACCGGCTGCTATCCGTATGGCGACAGAACCATGCTTACTGTCGATCTTTATCACCAGTATGCTCCGTTCCTTGTAACATTCCGCAACAAGGTCTTGTCCGGACAATCGCTCCTTTACAGTTGGAACGACGGCTTGGGCCAGGAATTCTACGCGGCTTATGCGAATTATGCGGCCAGCCCGCTCAATGTTTTCGCACTTTTCTTCACGGCAAAGACCATTCCGGTGTTTATCGGTATCGTCACATGCATCAGGGCGGGTCTTTCCGGTCTGTTCATGACGCTTTTCCTGTCCGAAAACGATAACAGGAGAGTTGACAATATCACCGTGGTATTTGCGTCCTCGTATGCTCTTTGCGGATGGTATATATCCTATTTCTGGAACATAATGTGGTGCGATGCGGTCATTCTTCTGCCGCTTGTAATGCTCGGCTTAAGAAGACTCCTGATCGAGCGCAAATGCGCATTCTACGCAGTTGCTCTTGCAATCCTCATCTTCAGCAATTACTACGCCGGTTTCTTCGTATGCCTTTTCCTCGTACTGTTCGCACCGGCATATTACATAATGCTCTTTACACCGGGCAAGCCCAAGGGCGACCCCATGAGAATGTGCATCAAGACGTTTATCGGTGCCGCGACCCGTTTTGCTTTCTCGAGCGCTCTGGCTGCCGGAGCAACGGCCGTCCTTACGGTTCCGACGTACCTCATCCTGCGTCACTGCTCAGCGACCGGAGACAGCCTTCCGAAGGATTTTACGCTTCAGAATAATCTTTTCGACTTCTTCGGAAGATTCATGGTCGCTGCCAACCCGAATATCCGTGACGGCATGGCAAATGTTTACAGCGGCGTAGTGGCAGCGATACTGCTCCCTTTGTTCTTCCTGCTCCCCAAGAGAACGGGAATTACCGCAAGACACAAGTTCTGCTTCGGAATCCTGATATTCATCATGTATCTGAGCTTCACGAACAGGACCCTCAACTTTATCTGGCACGGTCTCCATTTCCCGAACCAGATCCCTTACAGGGAATCTTTCCTCATGAGCTTCCTGCTCGTATTTGTCGCTTTCCTCACAATACGAAGGATAAGGAGCCTGAGTCTCGGAACGGTAATGGCGTCTGTGGCCTCGTGGGCTGCGTTCCTTCTCCTTTACGAGAAGTTCGGCAAGGGCAACGAGAGCTATATCCAGATCGGCGCAACGCTCCTTTTCATAATCATCCAGGGCGCAGCGCTCAGGATCGTTGCCGATGCACAGTCCGGAAAATCGTCTTTCTATTGTGAGACTTTGCTTACGGTCACGATGCTTATCGAGATCTTCGCTTCTTCCGCGATCTCCATCGGACTCGTTGCCGAGCATGAAGGCTTCTCTTCTTATGATCCTTACGGAAAGAACCAGCCGCAGGTTACCGGATACGTCAATTCCGTTGAAGGTACTGAAGGACACAAGAAATTCGAGCGTTCGGAGCTTTACCCCAACAACATCTGCGACATCCAGGCTCTTTATGACGTAAAGGGTCTGTCGATCTTCTCGTCAACGGCGAGGGAGAGCTTTGTTAAGTACATGAGGAATTTCGGATTCCACAACAACGGCATCAATGGTCTGCGCAATGCCGGTCTTACAAGGGTTACCGCCACGCTTTTGGGTGTCAGGAACCTTGTCGAGATCGATAAGACGAAGTCCGTTCCCATGCTTTTCGAGAAGGAATACAACGAAGGTCAGGTAACCTCATGGGGCAATCCCGATGCTCTCAGCGTCGGATACATGGTCTCAGAGGAATTCCCTGATTATGTGCCGGAATACCTTGACCAGGGCAACGTTTTCTCCAAGACGAACAAGTGGATCCAGGCGATGGGCATCGAGGATAAGGTCTATAAACAGGTCAACCTCGAGTATGTTGACGCCGTCGGAATGAGCACCAGGGATATTAAGAACAGTACGATCCTGTTTACGGTCGCGGCTGATGACGACGACGATTCCGGCTTCACGGTTACCGTAGATGATGCCAAGATCGGTGCGGATGTTTATGTCTATGCCGGTTCCAACAAGGGCGGAAACGCCACGGTAACGGTAGGTGAGACCTCCAAAACATTCGAGATCAGGAGCTATCAGATAATCTGCCTCGGTGTTTTTGACGGCACTCCGATCACTCTCAAGGTCTCCTACTATGATCCGCCGCATGCTTCTCCGCTTTATGTTTACGGTTACCAGCTCGATGTTGATGCCTATAAGAATATGGTAAAAGAGCTCGCTGATGAGCAGCTTGAGGTTACCTCATACGATTCCACTTCCCTTGAGGGAACCGTAACCGCCAAGAAAGACGGACTTCTGTTCCTTACTATTCCTTATTCCGAAGGATGGCATGCCTGGGTTGACGGAAAAGATGCCGAGATAACCCCGGTAAACGATGCCTTAATGTCGATCAAGTTAAGTGCCGGCAAGCACGATGTCAGGATCGAATATATTCCTGCAGGCTTCAAGCCCGGTCTGTGCATTACCGGTGCATCGATCGTAATGATCATCCTTCTTGCAGCTATACCTGCAGTCGTAAGGAAAGTCCGCGGCTCGAAAAAGGCTGCTGTTGCAGCAGCAGGCGTACCTGTAGCAGAAGGAGAACCGGTCCCTGCCGAAGTGCCTTCTGAGGCACCGGCCGAATCTGCGGAAGAAGCAGTCCCGGAGGCAGTTCCGGAAGCCGGAGAACCTTCTGTTTCCGAGATTCCTGACAAGGCAGAAGCGCCTTCTGATCAGGGAGATGACTCAAAACCTTTGTCTGAAAACGGAGAGGGTGACCAATGATAAGCACCCGCACGGGCAGGCAAAAACTCATTGACGGATTTGTTATCTGTTTTCTCGCGGCGGCATGCGCTGCCACGATCGCTCTTAACGTGGGACTTTGCATAAGTCCCGGAAAGATCCTTCCTACGGATCTTTCAATGCGTTCCGGAGAGATGAGCGAGAACATCATCATAGGCATCAAGAATGCCGAGAACGACGTGTACAGGATAAAGGCGGGCATGAGTGCGGCCGAATCCTGGACATTGATCTCGGATAAGAATCTTGATCTGTTCTTTTTGATCGCACTGATCTTGCCTAAGAGCCTGACCTCTGCGATCCTCACAATAGGTTATTTCTTAAGATTCGGTGCCGCAGCTTCGCTGATGTACTGGTTCTGCTGCCGTCACGCAGGTCTGCGCAGGCTTTATTCATTCCTTCTCGGTATGATGTACTCGCTTTCTTCGCAGGTCGTTCTGACCGCGCAGTTTGCACCTGTCATGAACATGGTGGTCCTCTTGCCTGCGGCGCTTTCTGCTTTTGATTCATATCTCAGGGAAAGAACATGGAAAGCTTTCGGGCTTTCAAGTCTGGCATGCGCACTCATAGCGGCTTCCGGAAGTTGCGGATGTCTTTCCGGCATTCCATTCCTTGCGGTATCCGGACTTGTTTTGTCCGTAGGCTTATACAGCCGCAAGCGTAAGATCCTTTCCTCATGGTTCAAGATAATGGGCGCTGTTATCGCGGGTACCGCCATGGCAGCTTTCACGGTCATCCCCAGATTCATCTCCATGACACCGAAGTTTGATGTTGTCGAGGCAGCACAGTCTGCTGAGATGAAATACAAACTGTACGATCTTCTGAAGCATACTTATGTGGCCCAGTCCGGAGGCCTCGAAATGGATTCCGCTCCGGTATTCTACTTCGGAATACTCACGATCGAGGCTCTTGTGCTTTTCTGGGTCAACTTCAAGATCCCGGTACGCGTAAAGGTACATGCAGCAGTGATCTTGTCGGTCTGGTACATTTCCTGCGCATCTTCGTTTGTCAGCGAAGCTGTCAGCATTTTCGGCGAAAACAGCACGCTCCTTGCTTCAAGACTTATCTGCCTTGAGGTCTTCTTATTCTTCTATGCGGCGATAGCACTCAGAAACATAAAAGGCGTGACGCCCGGAGCTCTTTATGCCGCTTTCCTTGTCCCGATGGCTTTCCTGGTCTTCTCGGGCAATTACTATTCAGACATCCAGTTCACTCCGACGATCAATGTCGGTACCGGTCTGACGATGCTCATCTGCGGTCTCCTGATCAGGCGTCTTACACTGAAGCCGGCAGGAACCAAGATCAAGGCGGCCGTTGCGGGAATCGGAGCTTTGGCTGTTACACTGAACGCTTCATTCATCATGTTCAACAATACCATCAGTCTGACCGGCACGGAGGTGAGCGTATTTACCGATCCAGGTGAAGACGTTGTTGAGGACTATTACGATCCGGATGAGGAAGAAGGCTTCTCGCTGTTTGCAAGAACGCCCGGGTTCCTCTTGCTGTCAGATGATATCAGCTCATACAAGCCGACCACTTTCATTGATGCCTTCAACTATATGTCCGGCAAGGCTCTCGCCGGCGAATGCTTCAAAGAATACAACCTTACCCTTGTTTACAGCGACCAGGTAGAGCATAAGGAAAACGATCTTTATTCTGCCGGAACAGGCTTTTCTTCCATAACCTTTGAGATCAACTGCGACAAAGACGACAAGCTTTTCGTTTACAGCGGCTTTGACGGTGAGGTCACCTTAAGGAATACAAACGGCGATTTTGAAGAGGAAAAGGATTTTACAGGCCCGTTCATTGCCGAGCTCGAAGCAAATGAAGGCAAGCACGAACTGGCTGTCTTCATCGGACTTGATGAACAGGCCGAGAACAGACTGGCCGTTATGCGCGTTAGACAGTCCGCTAAAGATGCACTTGAGAAGTCAACCCATCCCATCAGCAACAATTCTTTCAGCTTCCGGTTCAAAGATCTCCCGGGACAGACAGACGGTATAAAGTCTTTTATCACTTCGGTTCCTTATGAGCCTGCTGTCAGAATAACCGTAAACGGAAGAACATGCAGAACATTTGAATATATGGGTCTTACGGGATGTGTTTTCGAATCTTCGGAGAATACGGGCGAATATGCTGTAAGAATATCGAAGACCGTTCCCGGCCTTTCCGGCGGCATAGCGGTATCAGTTGCGGTTTGTCTGGCAGTAGTCGCAATACCGCTGATATATAAGTATACTTATAAAAATAATAAGAAGGGAAAAGGTTCCGAAGGAGAAGAACAAGCGGAACTGCCTGACGTATATGCTGAGTAAGAAGATTGTAGACGGTTGTGAATTCGTTGTTTTTGATCTCGAGTGGAACCAGCCGATACCCGGAAAGGTTTATGATTTCGACTGCGCCACGCTGACCGGTGAGATCATTGAGATTGGAGCATGCCGCTATGTATATGAGAACGGTGATCTTGTATTAAAGGGAACCTATTCCGCGGACATCGTTCCTGCCGTTTATACCAGACTTCATTATCACGTCAGAAAGGTTACCGGCAAAAAGAACAGCGACCTTCTGAAAGGACAGCCCTTTGCCGATGCTTATGCGGGATTCCGCAAGTTCTGCGGTCCTGACGCGATACTGGTCGGCTGGGGCAATTCCGATCCCGCCATGCTCAAGATGAACCTGAAGTTTTTCGGCATGGACTCCAAACTCGGACTGCAGTTCCTCGACCTTCAGCCGATATTCTCGTTTTTTGCAGGGCAGAAGGGCAAACAGAGAAGCGTTGAAGCTGCGGTTGATTTCTATAACATCGAAAAGAAGGAAATCTTCCACAGCGCAACAGCCGATGCCCAGTATACCGGTGAAGTATTCCTGGAGATCTTCAGGCATAACAAGCCTTCCGAAGTCATCTCGGCAATCTCCAGTTCATCTGTAGATCCGGATGTTAAGAACGAGTTCAGCATTGTCGGCAGTGAAGCAAATGACATAGACGGTGCATTGAGATTAGTTGAAGGATTTGTTACCGCATGCCCTTTGTGCGGCAAGACTCTTGAAGCCGAGATAGGAAAATTCCGCATCCGCAAGTCCCAGTATGCTTTATTAAGGTGCAGCGAGCACGGGGAAATGTTCTCAAGATCAAGGATCAAGAAGAATAAAGAAGGCAAGTATTATGCTTCGTCGGTCCTGAGATTTGCCACGCAGACGGATTATTATCTGGTCGCATCAAAGAAAGAAGAGTTTGATAAGTACGGTATAACAGGCGCTCCGGCTGTTCAGGCAGAAGAAAAATCTGAAGAAATCGACACTTTGTAAACGAAATGTTAACAAAGTATGTAAAAAAGGTTAGCAAATTTGGAATTTTCTGTTGAAATTTGTCCGTCAATATCATAAAATAGTCTCAAGAAATTGGATATTTATGTGCGGATAACGCGCAAACGATTTGATTTACGACTTTATACACATATGAAGGAAGGTGCTTCTTATGATGAGAAAGTTAACAAAGAAGAAAGCAGGCAGACGTGGTGCGATTCTCGTTACCGTTGTTTTC
>JAEEGJ010012211.1_pt1 | contig 21362 bp, 13 predicted proteins | sample 8958761 | NCBI WGS metagenome assembly JAEEGJ01 (sample SAMN16246546, study PRJNA631951) | gut metagenome | biome: gut microbiome; feature: rumen; material: RS-attached | host: Bos | place: Iran: Karaj | collected 2018-10
ATTAAGCAGAACGAATTAAAGATCAAGCAGGCAGAACTGAAACGCGAGTCAGATTTAAAGCAGGCTGAAGCAGATGCAGCTTATAAGATTCAGGAAGAGGCACAGCGTAAGGTTATCGAGACCACAGCAGTTGAGGCTGATATCGCTCGTCAGCAGAAGTCGGTAGAACTCAAAAAACAGGAAGCTGAGGTTAAGGAACAGGAACTTGCTGCAGCTATCAAGAAGCAGGCAGATGCAGACAAGTATCGTCAGCAGCAAATGGCAGACGTAGAGCTTTACAGACGTCAGAAGGACGCTGAGGCTAAGAAGTTTGAAATGGAGCGCGAGGCTGAAGCTATGAGGATCAAGGCTGACGCCATCAAGTACCAGGCAGAGCAGGATGCGGAAGCTATCAGGGCAAAAGGTATTGCAGAAGCAGAGGCCATCAGGGCAAAGGGTATCGCAGAAGCAGAGGCAACAGAGAAGAAGGCCGAGGCTATGTCAAAGATGAAGGAAGCAGCAGTCCTTGAGATGTTCTTCAAGGTTCTTCCCGATATCGCAGCAAGTGTTGCAAAGCCTCTCGAGAATATCGACAAGATCACTATGTACGGCGAAGGCAATACCGCAAAACTCGTCGAGGACATTACAAAGAGTACGACGCAGATCACTACAGGTCTTACGGAAGGACTTGGCTTTGATTTAAAGAGCGTTCTTGCAGGAGCGCTTGGATCGAAGATTTTGAGCAATAATGCAGAAAAGACAACCGATTTTAAGGAGACGGAAGCTCCGGCGGCAAAGAGTGAGACTGTAGAAGAGTAAGCTTTAAGAAAGTAAATTTGGATTAAACGAAAAGGGCAGGAGCCGATAAAGGTTCCTGCTCTAACTTTTTTCCTTGAAAAAAAGAAAAAATAGTAGTAAAATATAGTAAATTTAGAGAAAACGGTTTCAATCAGAAAACCGTCCCTCTGATAGAAAGGTGAGTCATCGATGATTTACATGAGAAAGGAGTTTGAAATGGTTAGTTTGGGAAAAAAGAGAAAAAAATTGTTTTCTGTGAGAGTGTTGGCAACGCTTATGATCATGGTCTTTGTGGTCGGACTTATTCCGGTATCGGCTAAGTCAAAGAGCAAGAACAGTACAAGCAGTAAGAAGATGCAAAAGGAGTTTTTAGAGACTCTCGGTAACGAAGAATTAACTAAAGTTACGTATAAGACCGACAGTAAAAGGAAGCTGGAGATAGCATATAATGAGGCAACTGTTGATCAGGAGCTTATTATTGATGCACCAAATGCCCCGGTGATAAATAGATCGACCTTTAAAAAGGTTACCATCCTGAATGCTAAGTCATATGCTGAAGCAGGTAATGGCAATACAATAGTTGTTAAGGATGAGAATGCGAAGCTGATCGTTGCGAAAAACGCCAACGTAAATAAGATAGTCGTTTCAACGGATTCGGCCAACATAACCATCAGAAGCCGTGCTTCCGTTGAGCTTATCGAATGTAAGAAGGCTTCGGCTGAGGTTAACGTTAATGTTGCCGCAAAGGCTGAAGCAGATATAAAATTATCGCGTAAAACAAATCTTACCGTTACAGGTTCTAAGAAGGCGGATGTTGACATAACCTCGACAAAGAAGAACAGTACGGTTGAGACATCGATCCCTGTAGAAATTGCTACCACCAAGACGATCAATGTTATCATGAACGAAGGTGCGGAAAAGACAGAGATTGATTCACTTAATAAAAATGCGAAGGTAAAACTTGAAAATAACAGTTCGGAAGAGCCTACTCTGAAGGTTGAAGGCGTGATCGTTTCCAAACCGGAGGATAAAAACGGGACAGACGATAAGGATGATGAAAAGAAGACCGATTCAGGTTCCGGAGAAAGCACTAATACTGACGGTACAGGAACCGGAACCGGAACCGGTACAGGAACGGGAACAGGAACAGGCACGGGAACGGGAACCGATACAGGAACAGGAACCGGTACAGGAACGGGAACAGGAACAGACACGGGAACAGGAACAGACACTGGAACAGGAACGGGTACAGGAACAGGCACCGGCGGAGATACCTCGGGTGGAGAAGAAAAGCCTGTAACATATACCGTAAAGACAAAAGCTGAGTTTGAAGAGGCACTTAGTAAGGCTAAGAAAAAAGATGAAATCATAATAGACGGCGAGATATCGACAGGATCAAAATATATTACTGTTCCCGAGGATGTTACATTATCGTTTTCAACATCGGGAAAAATTATCCTTTCGTGTGATGCAGGGCTTGTTTGCAAGGGAACTCTTGTAACATCTGCGGAGATGAATGAGATTACATGGGATAATGAGAAAACCGGATATAATGCACCACGAGTAGCTATTACAAACTTTTATAATAAGAAAGACAGAACGCAAAACCATGCGGTATGGAAACGCGGTGGGGTGACAATTAAAGTAGGTGATTATAAAGGAAACTGGCAGTATGATAATTCGTCCTTCTCGTATTTGTTTGATATAGGTGACGGAAGAGGAGAATACTATTATTCAGATCATGAGGCTACATTTACAGGTACGGATAACAGCTTCGAGATTTTTGAAAAAACTTGCTATGGAGACGGAAAATATATAGTAAATGGGAAAGAGTATTTTGCCGCTGAAGGAAAGCTGAAGGAAAGTGACGCTTTTACAGATCTTAGATACAAACTTAACAACTCTTTTACGGACGAAGTGATAACGGTATCTAAGGAGACAGTGATCCCTAAATTGGAAAATATGGAAATAAAAAAGGGAGTCACCTTAAAGTTTGAAAAAGACGGAAAATTGATTTTTAAAGAAGGTGCATCTCTGTGGATACGTGGTACACTGATAACTTCGGCAGACTTTAAAGAACTTGATCTTACAGATACGTCAATATTTACATCTGACTCTCCGGGTATCAGGATAATGGGTGACAAATATGAGAATGGTTCTGACGTTGTCAAAAGCTCAGGCAAGATCATAGCGGGGTCGACGATAATAGAGCTTACCATGGATGGGAAAGATCCACATGAAGAAGCAAATATTAACAAACAAAAGCAAATTAATTATATTGGAATTGATGATCCAATCTGGATATTCGGATTATATAGAGTTAATATAAATATCACGGATCCTGATCATAATATTGACATAACAAAATTCGCATGGAGCGGAGACGGAAAAGCTTATATAGATAATAAAGAATATGTTTGCGTTCAGGATAAGCTGGTTGAACCTAATGATTTTACAAGGTTCAGGGATAAGCTGAATTCAAATGCACAGACAGATGAGGCGACTGTTTCAACGGGCTATACACCAAATAAGATAACGCTCGACAAGGAAATAACTGTTCCGGATTATGTAAATCTTGAAATACCGGGCGGAGTAGAGCTTACTTTTACAGGAGCAGGAAAGATCATACTTGGAGAGAACTCGGAATTTAAGGTATTCGGTCGTATTGATACTTCTGCAGCCTTAGGTGAGATTAGCATGGTTTCTAGTTCCGGTATACATATATATTCAAAAAGAATAAGTGTTAAAACTGATGATGGTTATAAAGAATATATGAGAAGCGGAATCTGGAACAGAGGTAATGTTTCCATAACAATACCGTCTATTGAAGAATATCAAGAATATATGTGGTTTGATTCGAAAGGACGGGTATTTGCACAACGTCGCTTTACACCTGCGTTTAACGGTTCGGATACAGGATTTGATCCGGTTAAGCTTTTGTGGGAACAGAACCAAGAAATTTTGATAAACGGAACTACATATCTTGCAACATCTATCTATAAAGACGAAGCCCACACACCAATATCTTCTGCATATGTTGTTAAAAATAAGAACGATGCTGACGAATTAAAGGTTGTGATCCCTGTACATATATCAGATGCTTGGAACGAAAACAAGTTTGATACAATTGATGTTTCAGCGGCTACGGGAACTTCTGTAAAGTTAAATTATAGTCTGAATGATGCTTACAGACTGGAGAAGCTGACAGGTGAAAACGAAGACGGGGAAACGATTTTAAAGGTTACATACGATTATGATGTCGATACCGGTAAAAACATTAAAGTTGATGTCTATTTTATGGATAAGAAGATTAAAGATTATCCCTATACTTAATAGAGTGGTCTTAAGAGTTTAGAGATTTCTCTTGAAAAAAATTCTCATAAGTAGTAAAATACTATCGATTTAAAAGGGACGGTTTCAATCAAAGAACCGTCCCTCTGATTGAAAGGGAGACTGGAATGAAGAAGATAGTCCTTACCGGTGGAGGAACCGCGGGGCATGTTACACCCAACATGGCGCTCATAGAGAAACTGAGGCAGATGAATTACGATATTACTTATATAGGTTCGATCGACGGTATAGAAAAGGGACTTATAGAAGGGATGAAGGTTCCTTATTACGGGATTTCTTCGGGAAAACTCAGAAGATATTTCAGCATAAAGAATTTTACGGATCCTTTCAGGGTGCTTAAGGGCTATTTTCAGGCGAAGAAGCTGATGCGCGAGATCGAGCCGGATGTAGTATTTTCAAAGGGCGGCTTTGTTGCGGTACCAGTTGTATATGCCGCAAAGAAGAGAGGAATTCCGGTAGTCATACATGAATCGGACATGACTCCCGGACTTGCCAATAAGCTATGTATAAAGAAAGCGTCCAAGATATGCTGTAATTTTGAAGCCACACTGTCGCATCTCCCCGCAGGGAAGGCAATCCATACCGGAACTCCGCTAAGGAAGGAGCTCTTTGAGGGTAACAGGGAAAAGGGTCTGCAGATCAACGGATTTACAAACGGTATGCCGGTGCTTCTTATTGTAGGAGGTTCGACGGGCGCTCAGCGTGTAAATGAAGCGGTGAGAAAGATCATGCCGAAGCTTCTGGAGACCTTCCAGGTAATACATATCTGCGGTAAGGGGAAGACCGATCCCGATTTTGACTATATCCGCGGACTACGCCAGTACGAGTATGTAAGCGATGACCTTAAAGATATGTTTGCGGCAGCAGACCTTGTGATCTCAAGGGCCGGCGCCAATGCGGTTTCGGAGCTCCTTGCACTGAAGAAACCCAACATACTCATACCTCTTTCCATCGGGAGCAGGGGAGACCAGGTACTTAACGCCGAGGCTTTTGAAAAGAACGGGTACAGCTATCTTTTAAAGGAAGAGGAACTTACCGAGGAGAATCTGCTGAAGGCGGTTGATATAGTGAATGCAAACCGTGAGAAGTATATAAATGCCATGGAAACCGCGCCTGAGAGGGATGCGACGGAAATCATAACGAAAATGCTCGATGAACTTGCGGTAAACGGGGACTGAAGATGATAAAAAAATTTATGTCATTCTGAACGAAGTGAAGAATCTTAAAGCCTTATGTGATAAGATCCTTCGCTAACGCTCAGGATGACAAACATAGCTCAGGATGAAAAGCAATACTTAACTTAATGACTTTGATAAATAAGGAGACGTTGTTTGGAAGAAATCTTGAAAAAAGCTGCAGACATCCGTATTTCGGGTCTGCATATGACCGATGGTGAAAAGTCGGCTGTTGAAGAAAAGAGTAAGGGTTATATAAGTAAAAGAGGACAGAGTACTTACCTTGTTGCCGAATCCGATGAAGGCATACGGACCATGATTAAGCTTACAAAAAGCAGGGTTGAGGTAAAAAAAAGTCTTGTCAAAATCGAAAAAACGGCATCGGGGACGGTTCTGTCGGAGCTGGTTTATGAGGAAGGCAGCTCTGTTTCGGGATTTTATATTACTCCTTACGGGAAGTTTGACATTGAAACGGAAACCCGGAATATGCATAAGTCGGAAACGGAAGATAGTATACTGTGCAATATTTCGGGAAATATAAAAATGAACGGCAGCCCCGTTTCCGAATTCAACCTGGAAATCGCTGCTGCCGTGATCAGCTGATCATTTTGATTTCTTGCCGGTATTGGAAGAATTGCCTTCCTTATCGGCTTTTTTCTTTGATTTCTTATCCGAAGTATCTCCGTCGGCTTTCTTTTTGGCGGAAGCGTATTTCTCGGCAATCTTTTGTCTGAAGGATTTCTTTCCTTCGGGAACGAGGAGACCGCCTCTTGCCCATTTTGCTTCCATTATGTAAATGCCGTTGATGACACACTTGACTTCACGCTTTTCGGGAAGAACCGAGTATGCTTTTTCGTCACACATGAAGGTTATGATCCTGGGACCGATCTTGGCCTTGACTGTGGGGATCTTGGAACGACGGAGAAGCTTGGGAGTCTGGTCGATAACTACCTGCGGGAATCCCGCATCCTTTAGTCTCACCCTTTCTTTCTTTATAACGAAAAGGGATGTCGTCTGTGCACCCGATTTCATCTGCTCTTCGGAAGCTTCCTGCTTTTTCTGAAGCTTTCGTCCGAAAATGAACAATACGATAAGTCCGGCTAAAAGTACGCCGAGTATTATCAATAATATCAGTACCGGTGTTGATATCAGAAATATTGGTGTTGAAAATAAAAACATTTTTTAATCCGCCCCTTGTAGGTTTCCTTTCTTAAACATAGCAAACCATATCATAGCATTATTTTTTGAAAAAATCAAGAGAAATGTTATTTTGAAGCAGATGCCGTATCTATGTATAAGGCTTTGTCTTCCTTGAGCATCTCGGCAATAACTCCCTGTACGCGTGAGGCGAGCGTCTTTTTGTCTTCGCGGCTTAAGTTTGTGGTGGAAATGGGCTCGCCGTAATGAACGACAACCTTTGCTTTCTTTATCCAGGGCTTATGCAGCTCGTAAAGGGCATCCGAGTTTGAGATGGCGATCGGAACGATGGGACATTCGGTCTTTTCGGCAACCTTGAAGCTGCCCTCCTTGAACGGGAGCATTTCTTCTTCGTGATTTCGTGTGCCTTCGGGCATGATAAATACCGAGTAGCCGGCTTTGACGTTTTCCACAGCCTGAAGGATGGTCTTTAGTCCCTGGCGCATATCGTCCCTGTCAAGGAATAAGCATGTCATGTTCTTCATCCAGAGCGGGAGGATGGGAAATTTCTTTATCTCTTTTTTGGCAATGAAGCCCGTAAGCCCGCCAACGGTCATATATCCCAAAGGAGTGTCGGCATAGCTTCTGTGGTTCGATACGTAAAGTACCGCGGTATCCTTCGGTATGTTCTCTTTTCCGAGCAGGGTTATCTTTGCACCGCATTCCCACATGAGGATCCTGAAGGAAAAGCGGACGAATTTCTGTGAAAACGAAGCGCACGCATGCTTGTTAAAGCGGCCGATGATCCAGACAACAAGGTACATCGGCAGCGTGCCGACCAGGAAAATAAACATTGTTAATACTACGATTATACTTCTCATATTCCTCCGACCGACCGATAAAGCCTGTTCATCGGTCACAGTATTATAGTTTGGGCATAATGCACGGCGCTTGATGTGGAATCAAATACCGTAACGAATGGTTATTATGTCTGTATCTGTTTTCTATTATAGCACATAATATTAAAAAGTTAAATAAAAAGTTTATCAAAAACCTTGAAAGATTACAATTTTTTGTGTATTATATTAAAGTGAAGGAAACTGAAATCGAGGAGTTCCGAAAACAGGAGGCAGATATGGATAACTGTATTTTTTGCAAGATAATAGACGGGAGCATACCTTCCGTAAAAGTATATGAGGATGACGATTTTAAGGTCATTATGGACATTGCGCCCGCTGCAAAGGGGCATGTGCTTGTACTGCCCAAGAAGCACTGTGCGGATCTTTTGACAATAGATAAGGATGTGGCATCAAAGGCGCTTATTGTCGCATCGAAAATCGCAAACGCACAGAAAAAGGCACTTAACTGCGACGGTATCAACCTGCTCCAGAATACAGGAGAAGCTGCATGGCAGTCGGTATTCCATTTACATATTCATCTCATCCCTAGGTTCAAGGATGACGGCGTATGTGTTCCGTGGGAGCACGTGCAGTATGCTGAGGGCGAGGCTGAGGAATATGCGGCAAAGATCCGTGCATGCCTGTAATTAAAGATTGAAGGAGAACGGATATGTCTTCTAAGGCTCCTATCGGAGTATTTGATTCGGGTATCGGCGGGACCACCGTCGTAAAAGAGCTGATGAAAAGCCTCCCGAACGAAAAAATAGTGTATTTCGGGGATACGGCGAGAGTACCCTACGGAAATAAATCAAAAGAAACGGTCATAACATATTCGAGACAGATAGCCGGATTCCTGCTGTCCCAGGGCGTAAAGGCCATTGTCATAGCCTGCAATACGGCAAGTGCGCTTGCGCTTGAGACATTGAGGCATGAGCTTGATGTTCCGGTGATAGGAGTGGTAAAGCCGGGCGCAAAGGCAGCAGCCGAAGCCACAAGGAATAACAGGATAGGCGTTATCGCAACGAGAGCCACGATAAACAGCGGCATTTACGAGGAGTTCCTGCATAAAACGGATCCGGAGATAAAGGTATTTACAAAGGCCTGTCCGTTATTTGTTCCGCTGGTGGAAGAGGGCTGGATTTCGGACGATATTACAAGACAGATAATCCACAGGTATCTGGACGACCTGCTGGAAAAAGATATTGACGCGCTGATACTGGGGTGTACGCACTATCCGCTGCTTGCGGAAGAGATAAGAAAAGTCGCGGGAAAGGGCATTATCCTTGTGAATCCTGCGTTTGAGTGTGCGCGTGAGTTCAGATATATGCTCGAGGAAAACGATCTGTTGTGCGAGGAAAAGCAGGAGCCGAGGCATGAGTTTTATGTAAGTGACGGACCTGAGGCATTTGCGGAGCTGGCAGGTGAGTTTTTGGGCGAGGGAATAGTGAAGCCGGATGATGTAAAGATACGTAACTTTGACAGACAGGGATGAGGAACGGAGAATGAAGCTTACAGTCGACAATTACAAACCATTATATGAAGCAGATCCCGCGCGTTGGGCCGAGATGTCTGCCGAGAGTAAATTTGATTATCTGACCGATGAGATAAAAAAGGGCAATAATGACGCACGTTTCCATCTGTCCCTGCAGATAACAAGATTGAACATAAAATCGGTGCCCTCGGATAAGATAGTGGCATGGTGCCATAAGATGCCCTATGCCAATCTGCCGATAGCAAGCTTGTTCCTGGGATTTTGCTACGAGCTGGGTTACGGGGTGCAGCAGGACTACGTAAAGGCTCTGGCATGTTATGAAAATGCAAATCAGAAGGGCAGCATAGACTCGCTTTATTATCTCGGCGAGATGTACCGCTTGGGACGCGGAACTCCGGTTAATTATCAGAAGGCCGCAGCCTATCTTACCGATACGGTTAAATATGACAACAGCAATCCCAAGGCGCTTGTGAGTCTTGCACTTCTTTATATGGAAGGAAAAGGTGTTGAGGAAAATCAGGATAAGGCGCTTGAGCTTATGACCGAAGCGAATATCCTGAACGATCTTTCTTCCTATTATTATATGGGAGTTTTAAGAGAGAAGAGGGGAGAGTGCTCGGAGGCTGTAAAATATTACAGGAGCGCACATAAATTCTCGGATGTTGCCGAAGAGCAGGCGCTTGCCGCTTACAGGCTCGGGTGCATATACGAGGACGGCGTCGGGATAATTCATGATGATTCCAAATCATTTGTATATTATCTTGAGGCGGCTCAGAAGGGCATAGTGGATGCACAGTATAAGGTAGCCCTTTTCTTTGAGAACGGCAGGGGAACAGATACCGACCGCAGAAAGGCAAGGGCGTGGTATATAAAGGCTGCAATGGGAGGAAACCCCAAGGCGCAGATGTATCTGGGCGAGCTTTACGAGGACGGATTCCTTGAAGAAAACATTAAACCGAATATAGACGCAGCATTTTCATGGTATATCAGGGCGGCGCTCGGAGGCTCGCAGGAGGCTTCGGACAAGGCGGAATACATACTTTCACACGGCTATAATGTTCATATGGACATAGGGGAAGCGCTCGCATGGCTCAGAAAATCCGCAGCGAACGGAAACCAGGGCGCGGTTGAAGAGCTTGAAAGGCTGAAAACGGAGAATGCGATAGATGAAAAGAGCGCAGTGCTGACTTCCGACGGAAGCCATTCGGCGATGGAAGATCTTGATGAGCTTATCGGTATGGAGACCATAAAGAAGGATGTAAGGGAGCTTATCAATCTTGTAAAAATGCAGAAGCTCCGTAAGGAAAAGGGAATGAAGTCCCTTCCCGTATCGCTTCACATGGTATTTACGGGCAATCCCGGAACCGGTAAAACGACGGTTGCAAGGATTATGGCCGATATTTACAGGGAGATAGGCGTGCTTTCAAAGGGTCAGCTTGTCGAGGTTGACCGTGCGGGACTTGTTGCCGGTTATGTCGGACAGACTGCGATAAAGACACAGGAGAAGATCGATGAGGCAAACGGCGGCATCCTTTTCATCGATGAGGCGTACACACTTGCCAAGAAGGGCAACGATTACGGACAGGAAGCCATCGATACGCTGATAAACCTGATGGAGAAGCGCAGGGATAATTTCATTGTCATAGTTGCCGGATATCCCGACCTGATGAAGGAGTTCATCAACTCCAACCCCGGTCTGAAGAGCCGTTTTAATAAGTACATTCATTTCCCAGACTATTCTTCCGAGGAGCTGATCAAGATATTTAACTCGCTCTGCGATAAATATGAGTACAGGTTGAATGACGAGGCTGCGAAGACCATATCCGAAAAGATAGAGGCTCATGTTAAGAATAAGAACGAGCAGTTCTCAAATGCCCGTGATATAAGAAACATGTTCGAGACCATCATATCGAATCAGGCTTCGCGTGTCATGACGGATGAGAATATAAGCGATGAAGAGCTTATGACCATAACCGAACAGGATATATGACAAGAGAGATGCGGAGCATCGTTTTGTTAGCGAGGAAACACTGAAGGCGTTTTCAAAGTGAGATTGACTAGGAAAAGATCCTTCTTGGACGGAGGATCTTTTTTAGTTGCAATTTTTTTTATAATCGGTTATAATGCTACAATATGTTGTATGGGAAAAAACTGAGCACCCAAAGCTTAGATTTTTAAGATCCTTCGCTAACGCTCAGGATGACAGGGGGAGCTTAGCCGGATGATTGTAAAAGCTTAGCCAGATGACAGGGGGAGCTGAGCCGGATGATTGTAAAAGCTTAGCCGGATGACAGGGAGAACTTAGATAGAAATAATAAGTCTAGAAATAATAACATAAGAACGGAGAACAAAATGGCACCAAAATATGACGGAAGTGAAATAGTGGTACTTAAAGGCCTTGAGGCTGTGAGAAAACGTCCGGGCATGTATATAGGAAGCATCGGAAGCAGGGGACTCCATCATCTTATATGGGAAATCCTCGATAACGGCATTGACGAACACCTTGCAGGCTTCTGTAACGAGATAGAGATTGTCCTGCAAAAGGACGGAGGAGTAGCCATAACCGACCACGGCCGCGGAGTTCCGGTTGATATGCATCCGACAGAGCATATTCCGACAGCCAGAGTGGTATATACCATACTTCATGCCGGTGGAAAATTCGGAAATACTGTATATAAGGTTTCGGGAGGCCTTCACGGCGTAGGCGCATCCGTCGTAAATGCACTTTCGGAACATATGATAGTGGAGATAAAGAGAGACGGAAAGGTATATCGTGACGAATACAGAAACGGCGGCATACCCGTAACGGAGCTTGACAAGGACGGGCTTCTCCCGGTGGTAGGCAAGTGCACAAAAGCAGATACCGGGACAAAGGTTGTTTTTTATCCGGACAGAACAATTTTTGAGTCGGTGGAATTCAAGCCTGAAGTCATAGTTAAGAAATTGAAGGAAACCGCATACTTAAATAAAGGCCTGACATTGACTTTTTCGGATATGCATACGGGTTTTAAACAGACCTTCTGCGAGCATGACGGTATAAAAAGCTTTGTTGCATATCTTTCGAGGGAGGAATCGGTCATCCATAAGGATCCGGTTTATCTTGAAGGAAAAAGCGGAAATATTGAAGTGGAAATCGCATTCCAGTACAACAGCGGTTTTTCGGAACAGATAAATGCCTTCTGTAACTGCATAAATGTTGTGGACGGCGGAACACTGGTCACGGGATTTAAGTCGGGACTTACGAGAGTCATTAACCAGTACGCGAGAGAGCTTGGCGTACTGAAGGACAAGGACGATAACTTCGACGGAAAAGATATAAGAAACGGTCTTATTGCCATCGTTTCGATAAAGCATCCCGATCCGCAGTTTGAGGGACAGACAAAGACCAAACTTGGAAACAATGATGCGAAGACAGCTGTAGAAGACGTTTTTCTACAGGAGTCTACCGTATTTTTTGACAAAAATATTGAAATTTTAAAGGCAATTCTCGACAATTCCTTAAAATCTTATCAGGCAAGAAAAGCCGGAGCAAAAGCGGTGGCAAACGTCTTAAAACAGCTTAACGACGTGGACACCAAGAGCAAGCTGGCCGCATGTTCCTCAAAAAAGGCCGAAGAATGTGAGATTTACATAGTAGAGGGCGATTCCGCCGGCGGCACCGTAAAGACAGCGCGGAACAGACGCACCCAGGCAGTGCTTCCTTTAAGAGGAAAAATCCTTAATGTAGAAAAGGCAACACTTGAAAAAATACTTGTAAACAACGAGATAAAATCGATGATATCGGCATTCGGCTGCGGCATCGGAGACGATTTCGACCTAAGCAAGCTGAAATATGGCAAGATTATAATCCTTACGGATGCCGATGTGGACGGAGCACATATTAGTACGCTGCTGCTTACGTTTTTCTACAGATTCATGCCCGAGCTTATCATGGAAGGCAAGGTTTACAGGGGACTTCCGCCTCTTTACAGGGTGGAATATGAGGTAACCGACCACGGTAAGAAGAAAAAGAAGAACGAATACATATTTGATGACCATGCCCTTGAAAACTTCAGGAAAACGGGCAAAAAGATACTGACTCTGCAGAGATACAAGGGACTTGGAGAAATGGACGCAGAACAGCTCTGGGAGACCACTCTTGACCCCGAACAGCGTGTGCTTGCGCAGGTTCAGGTAAGCGACGGAGTTGAAGCCGATGAGATCACTTCCATGCTCATGGGAACCAATGTACCGCCGAGACGTGATTTTATTATGAGCGAAGCCAATAACGCAAACTTGGATCTTGCGTGAATTTTGGGTATTATACTTATTTGCATATATTCATTAACAGATATATTTCCCTTTTAAGCCTTCCCCTCAAAGGGGAAGGTGGCTGCAAAGCAGCCGGATGAGGTGTAGTTAGTTCTGTTAATGAGTATGATTACTACTTATTATAATATAAGAAGTCCGCATTAGGAGGAACACACAACATGAGTTCAGAACAGGAGCAATTGATCAGCCTTGATTTCGCCGAGGAGATGAAGACTTCCTTCCGCGATTATGCTTTGAGCGTCATACTTGCCAGAGCATTACCGGATGTCAGGGACGGGCTGAAACCGGTTCAAAGACGTATACTTTACGCCATGAATGAGCTTGGGCTTGATCCTAAGAAACCTCACAGAAAGAGCGCACGTATCGTGGGAGATACTATGGGTAAGTACCACCCCCACGGTGACAGCTCCATATATGAAGCTTTGGTACATATGGCAGAGGACTTTTCACTGTCGCTGCCGCTTGTTGACGGGCACGGAAACTTCGGTTCCATAGACGGAGACGGGGCTGCAGCCATGCGTTATACTGAGGCACGTCTTTCGGAAGCCGCCATGACCATGCTGGAAAACCTCGACAAGGGCCTTGTTGAGTACATGCCGAACTTTGACGAGAGCGAGAAGGAGCCCAAGGTGCTCCCTTCGATGATCCCGAACCTCCTCATAAACGGAACGACCGGTATCGCTGTCGGCATGGCCACCAACATTCCTCCTCACAACGCAGGGGAAGTAATAGACGGAGCGGTCGCATATCTCGACAATCCTGCAATAACCGATGAAAAGCTTTTGAAATACATACCCGGACCGGATTTCCCGACGGGCGGCATCATAACCAACGCAGACGCGCTTCCCGAAGTCTACAAGACAGGAGAGGGCAAGCTGAGAGTACGTGCAAAAACGGTCATCGAGAACGGAGAAGCGGGCAGGAAGAACATCGTCGTGACCGAGATTCCTTATACGATTGCGGGAAATAAGCTGAAACTCGTGGAAAACCTTGTTTCCTTAATGAAGGACAAGTCATTTGAGGAGATATACGATGTCAGGGACGAGTCTTCAAAGGAAGGTATCCGCATAGTCATTGAGGTAAAAAAAGACCGTGACCCGGAGAACCTCTTAAACGGACTCCTTAAAAAGACCTGCATGGAGGACACATACACTGTAAACCTCTTGGCGGTAAAGGACAAACAGCCGATAGTATTTAGCCTCTTAGGTATGGTAAAGGAATTCATCGATTTCCAGGAAATCCTTTATACCAAAGAGTACGAATACCTGCTTGAAAAGGCAAGGCAAAGGCAGGAGATAGTCGAAGGCTTGCTGCGGGCAACCGATGCGATAGACCTTATCATCGAGATACTCCGCGGAAGCTCTTCGGTAAAGCAGGCCAAGGACTGCCTGATAAACGGCGTGACCACAGATATAAGGTTTAAGTCAAAGGACTCGGAAAAGCAGGCTGCCACGCTTAATTTCACCGAACGCCAGGCAGATGCGATCCTTGCAATGCCCCTATCAAAACTCATAGGGCTTGAGATATTAAAGCTTCAGGAAGAGGGTAAGGAATTAAGGGAAAGAATAGAAGAGTACACGGGCATCCTTAAAAACAAGGATCTTCTTCATAACGTGATAAAAGGAAGACTAAAAGAATATAAGAAGAAATTCGCCCGTCCGAGACGCACCGAGCTCTTAAATGTAGAGACCGTGGGCTATGTCGAGGAGTTCAAGGTTGAGGACATCAGGGTACTTGTAGACAAGTTTGGATATACGAAATCAGTTGACGAGTCGGTATACACAAAGGCCGGCGAGGAAGCCTTGAAAGAATACGTCCATGTAATACCGATGAAGAACACCGACAGGCTCTGCGTCTTTACCGCCGAAGGCAACATGATGCAGGTTAAGGCCGAGAAGATACCGAGGAGCAGATTGAAGGAAAAAGGCGTGCTGATCCACAATCTCTGCAAGGTCGACCAGCAGGACGTCATCTTCTATTCGTCATATGAAACGCTTTTCGACTCGATGCTGCTCTTTATTACAAGAAAGGGATACATCAAGCTCGTATCCGGTGTGGAGTTTGATACAAACAGGAACCTTATGCTTGCCACCAAGCTTGAAGACGGGGATACGGTCCAGAGTATAATAAGGCTGAGTGCCGCCGATATCCTGGCAGAAAACAGGAAGGTGATAATCATAACAAAGTCCGGATATTCCATCGGATTCCCGCTAAAGGAAGTAAGCGAGATGAAAAAGACCGGCAGGGGAGTAAAAGCCATAACCCTCGATAAAAACGACGTTGTAGAATATTCTACAGTTGTATCGCCCGAAACTGAAAGCTTTGAGTGCAAGGGAAAACAGATCCCGGCTAAGAAAATCAAGCTTCGGGCACGCGGCGGAAAGGGTCAGAAGGCATCTTTATCGTAAATTAATTGAAATGTCACAAAAAATTCACAAAGCTGACCAAGTTGTGACAAATACCAATGTTTAAATGGTTTCGAAGTCTTTTTTATGATGTAAAAAGACTTTAGGTCTTAAAATTTGGGTGAAAAAGTACTTGAACTTATATTTTGGTTGTGGTACAATTAACCCGTTATTGGTTTGATCTGCAACGGGTGAGTATGCAGCTTGGTGCATATCAAAACACATCAAATTATTTTTAAGGAGGAAAAAGACCCATGAAGAAATTCTTCAAAGCTCTTGCTCTCGTCCTTGCACTCGTTTTAGTAATCGGAGCTATTCCTGCTTCGGCTGCTACAACCTTCACCATGAAGAAGGATGTCAAGAGAGTATATCTTGGCGGTGCACAGGGTAAAAAGGCAGACGGCACACAGTGCAAGACCTCGAGCAAGTACAGAATCTCAAAGCTTATCAATGGTTTCGATCCCGCAACCATGACCCTTAAGCTTGAGAGCAGTGACAAGTCAATTGTCAAGACAAATAACAGCAAACGTAAAGTATACGGAAAGAAGATCGGTTCAGCTACCGTTTCTATCGCTGTATACGACAAGGAATCAGACATTTTACTTTCTGACAGCTCTCTTTCAGTAAAGATAGAGGTTAAGAAAAATGCTGATCCTGCTGGCGTAACATTTTATGTTTTAGATGCAAATGGTAATCCTGTAGATCCTACTGCTAAGTATGCTCTTAACACAGCCTACACAGTTGTTATCTCACGTAAGGATGCTAATGGCAACCTGATTGATACTGATAAGCGTTCAATCGTTTGCACAAGTGCTAACAAGGATGATGTTGAGATCAAGGCAGCTAACGACTATACCACAAAGTATACCGTTACATTCAAGAAGGCCGGAGATTATACATTTGCTATCAGCAATTACCAGAGCAAGACCTGGGATGCACCTATTAACACATTTGAGTTCCCTGCAGTTGCAGGCTATGTAGTAAATGATGTTAAGCAGGTAGCTCTTGATAAGGTTTTATTCACATTTGATACCGAAGTATCTAATCTCGTAGCTGAGAATTTCAACACCTATTATGAAGTTACAGATGCTAATGGTAAGATTTCAAAGGTATATCCTACCGCCGCTCAGGATCCTGTAGCAATTGATTCTACCGATAAGACAAAAGCTACAGTTACTTTCCTTTCTGATTTTGAAGGCGGAAGGACTTATTACTTCGAGTATGGTGACAGCAAAAAGAGGGAAGATATAACATACGAAGATGAGAAGACCGGTGAGAAAGTTAGATTTAGTATTTTAGCAGCTACTGTTAATGCTGATGCAGCTGATAGGATTATCATCCCTGAGCAGACTGTTGTAGCAGGCGTACCTACCGCTATTTCTTATCAGATTGTTGACAAGAATGGTATTGATATTAAGTCATATATTATAGGACTTAATAAAGGTGATTTCTACTTTGAACTCGCTAATGCTGATATTGATTCTACTATAACCAATCCTTATGATTCAAATCCTGAGATTTTCATTGGAAAAGTAAATGATAAGGCTTATACTGTTAATGCAACTTATTCTTGGGTTGACGCAGAAGGAAAGACTCACAAGGCTGTCGGAACAGGTGTTGTACGTTCTGTTGCAGAAGCTGTTTCAAAGAGAGATATGAGTAAAACTCAGTTCATGGTTTCTAACGATGGTAATGCTTTTATCAAAGATGGAAAGATCAATGCTGATGCAAAATATCTTACACCTTGGTCTGTTTCTGATGAGAACGTAGTTCTTCAGACTGCTATTGCTTATGTAAATGATAAGACCGGTGCAGTTACATATGAAGGACTTGGAACAGTTAATGGCTTAGAATTCGAAAAATACTATGTAAAGTCTTCAAATGATGCTGTAGTAATGATCGGTACACAGGGTGCTGGTATAGATGAGGTTGAACTTATTGCAAACCAGAAGGGTAGTGCTTCGATTATCGTTTATGGTCAGAATACTGGTAAGGCTGATGTAGTAGTAGGTATTCACGGTGTTACAGTTGTAGAGGAAAGAAAAGTTACCAAGATTACCGTAGAAGCTAACAAGAAGGTGATTAACACCGCTTATGCTGCTGATGAGATTAAATTCACAGTTAAGCTTATTGATCAGTTTAGTAAGAGTGGGACAGTTGATGGTGTTAATAAGGTTAAAATTACAAAGGTTAACGGAGATGTTACCTTCGGTGAGTTAACTAAGGATGCTGGTGAAATTATAGTTGAAGGTACTGATTTCACAGGTGTTACGGCAAACAAGAAGAATGCTGTAATTCTTAAGTTTGCATATGCTGACAATGCTGCAATTTCTGAAACTGTACAGATTTATGTTGGTAATGAAGGTGCAGATAAGGTTAACAAGTACAACTTAATGCTTACTGGTAGTGATAAATCTGATAAACTTGAAACATGTGTTAATGCAGCTTCAAAGCAGGAAAATATAACAGTTAAGATTCTGGGTGAAACAGGTAATGGTTTTGCTTATGATGATGGAACGAATGTTGCATTTTTGGATAAAAAGCCTCAGGCATATAAAGTAGCTACAGCTGAAGCTGTAAAATATGTTTACACAGTATCCAAGAATGGTACTTTAATAACAGCCGATAACGCTTTAAATGTATGCTTTGATAAAGTAAATAATACATTTACTAACCTTAAGAAGGGTGCAGCTGTTAAGTGTGCTTCTGGTGATGCTGTAAAACTTGATGCCGGTACCTATGTAATTGAAGCTTTCAAGGTAAGCTATAACGGCAAGGATATGATGGTATTTAGTTCTATAGGTAAAGCAAGTTTCGTAGTTACTGATAGCCAGCCTAAGGCAACGATTACCACCAGGGATATCGCTGAGAGACTTAGCTATGATAACTTAGATAGTGGTAACGATGCTGTAGTTAATGCAGAAGTTAGGAAGGCATTAAAGGTTGTTTATGATAATGCAGATGTTACGGATATAGTTACATTTAATGCTCCTAACACTGGCTTCAAGGTAAATGGAGAGAGTAAGTCAGCATATGTTGGCAAGGCAATATTCTTTGTTGGTAATGACACTGTTGGTTACTTCCAGGTAGTAGCACCTACTGGTCCTAACAATGGCGGTGTTGTTGTAAGAACTAACTAATTTAGTGTAGATTACTAAGTTAACCATTAAGGGAGATCCTCAAAAGAGGGTCTCTCTTTTTATGTATACAAGACAAAGTGAAAACATGGTCATTTGTAAATCCTATACTTTACTATTTCATAAAGATAGTTTATTATATATGTATAAGAAAAATTAGGAGACGGGATTATGAGGATACTTATTACAAATGATGATGGTATAAAAGCGGAAGGTATCGTAAGGCTTGCAACAGCCGCAAAAGAATTTGGGGAGGTATGGATAGTTGCGCCGGAGACACAGCGGAGTGCGGCGTCCCACAGCCTAACCATAAATAAAGGTATAGATGTTTATCCGTGCAGTGATTTTCCGGTGGATGGTGTAAAAGCATACTCGTGTTCGGGACATCCGAGTGACTGCCTGCGTATCGGAAGCAAGTATATCATGCCGGATAAACCGGACATCATTTTTTCAGGGATCAATAACGGCTTTAATGTTGGCACGGACATACAGTATTCTGCAACAGTCGGAGCTGCTTTTGATGCTGCAATGTGTGGGTATCCGGTGATAGCCTTTTCTGAAGGTTTCAGGGAAGATGACCGTGAGACAGAAGCCGGACATGCGGTGACAGATATCTATCTGCATGACATTTTGGATGAACTACTCGGTTCTAAACTTCTGCCCGGAGAAGTGATAAATGTAAACTTCCCGGACTGTGATCCGAAAGACTATAAAGGAATATTGAGAAATAGAAGAGTCAGCATGGATACTCCGTATATAGATACATACGGAGTAGAAGATCTTGAAAACGGCGGCAAAAGATACAATATCGTCTGGACCGACCGTGATCACGCTCCGGAAGGAACGGATCTGAGAGCCATACTGGACGGATATATCTCCATAGGAATTGTACATAATATATATTAAGGTCGATTGCATTAAGCTGATATAATTCCGGAAATTAGGTTGGCGTGATTATGACAATAACTTAATGTCATTCTGAGCGAAGCGAAGAATCTTAAAGGTGTATATTTAGATCCTTCGCTGGCGCTCAGGATGACATCCAACAATAGCATCAGGTATATAGGGGAGACTATAAATCTTGAGTATATGAGGACAGAAATACCATGAAGATGACGACTCTTTGTTACATAGAGAAGGATGAAAAATATCTCATGCTCCACCGTATAAAAAAGGAGCATGATCTAAACGAAGGTAAATACATAGGGATAGGCGGACATTTCGAGCATGGTGAAAGCCCGGATGAGTGCCTGCTAAGGGAAGTAAAAGAAGAAACAGGGCTTAAACTGTTAAGTTACAAACCCCGGGGGATCATAACCTTTATCTACGGTGAAGATACCGTTGAGTATATGCATCTCTACACTGCCGATAAATTCCGCGGTAAACTCATCGATTGTAATGAAGGTGAACTTGTCTGGGTAAACAAGAAGGATGTATTTGATCTCAATATCTGGGAAGGAGATCAGTATTTCCTAAATCTTATACAAAATGATATTCCTTATTTTTCAATGAAACTGGTCTATTCGCCGGATGACAAACTGGTAAGTGCCGTACTTGACGGACAGGAGTTGCTTAAAAAATTTAAACGTAAGAATGCTAAAAAAGAAAATCAGGAAATCATAGTTCCCGATGGTTCTAATCTTGAAAAAACAAATCAGGATAAAAATGATTCCGGAAAAACGAACTTAAATAACACTCGATCCAAAAAACTTGAAAAGAATGGTGAAAATAAAGGGACAGCAAAAGAACCAACGGATTGCTTGAATGTAACTCCTAAAAAAGAACCCTTAAAAGACAAGGACATCCGCGAACCTTTGTTCAACTTCCTTGAGGATACATACGGCAAGGTGCGTATCTTAGAAGAAAAAACTGTAGGGAAATCAAGAGCCGATATACTGATGGTGGTTCCGGATGCACTTTACGGCATAGAGATAAAAAGTGACGCCGACACCTATACACGTCTTGCCGATCAGGTAAAGGACTATGACAAGTACTTTGATTATAACATAGTCGTAGTCGGCAGCACCCACGGAGAACATACCCATGAACATGTTCCTCCTTATTGGGGGATCATAACCGTGGAAATGGTAGACGGTACATTTGATTTTTATGTCTTAAGGGCGCCACAGCCAAATCCAAAGATGAAATGGAAACGGAAACTTGAGCTCCTGTGGAGACCTGAACTCGCCCAGATACAAAGCTGGAACAGAATGCCTAAATATAAAGGCTTAAGCCGGGTGCATGCAGCTGACAAGATAATTGAGCTTATGCCTGAGATAATCTCCGAAGAAACACTTAGAAAACAAGTGAGTGATATACTTTTTGAACGGGACTATTCCAAGGTAAAGGAAGTTCTTAAAGAATACAGAAAAAGCGAGATAGATAAAAAACTTGAGAAAGAGACTGATCCCGAAAAGCGTAAAGAGCTCATTGAACGAAAGAAAAATCTTACAAAAACTCTTGTGCCGCATAACACAAAGAGGTACAGAAGACGAAGAAAGATCTGAAAGATCAAAGCAGCCAATCTGGTTATATAAAATTCTTTTTATCTGGTGCTTTTAATAATACCAAAACAGTGGTAGATTGTTATCATTCAAAGACGGCAAAAAATAATAGCAGGCCTGCAGGCAGCATATATAAAGAGAAGTCTGATGAATCAAAAGTACTATAGGATGAAA
>JAEEGJ010012213.1_pt1 | contig 21354 bp, 16 predicted proteins | sample 8958761 | NCBI WGS metagenome assembly JAEEGJ01 (sample SAMN16246546, study PRJNA631951) | gut metagenome | biome: gut microbiome; feature: rumen; material: RS-attached | host: Bos | place: Iran: Karaj | collected 2018-10
AGAAATAAAAAAACGGAATCAAAGGGTTTTTGTTAGGGGGATAGACAAAGGGATGTTTTTTTTCTACATTGTGCGAACCTCGGAGAGATGCCAGAGTGGTCGATTGGGCCGGTCTCGAAATCCGGAGACTGTCACAGGTCCGAGGGTTCGAATCCCTCTCTCTCCTGAAAAAATATGGAGCCCCTTGTGGGCTCCATATTTTTTCATAAGGGATACTCCGAACCCTCGAAGAGGGTTCTCATCCCTCTCTCCCCTTGAAAAAATGAGGAATATTCCGTTTCTAAACAACCATAAAGCCCTGTCGTTGGACAGGGCTTTGTGCATCATGTCGATATGTTTATCAGGACTCTTCGGAATTTTCGTTCTGCAGCGCGAGAACTTCTTTTTTGTAGAGCCCTGTTACTGCACAGATTTCTGGCACAGTCATTTTACCCATGGCAAGCAATTTCTTTGCGATTTCCCTTACAGCTTCATACCTCGCTACAGCCCTGTCAAAGTCGCTCATGTCTACTGTCATAAGATACCTCGAACTGAAATTAGATAATTTCACCTCGTTTTGCAATACCCTGAAAACGGGGTCGTTCGCAAATTCACTGAAATCGGCTTCTCGGTTCAGGGCGTCAATGGCTCGGAGCCATTGGGCGAGGCGGCAGTTGTCGTCAGCGAAACGCTCTGCGCTTTTGAAAAACTTCTCCACCTCAATCAATGTGACTGTTTGTTTGTCAAAATAGACCTGCTGTTCTTGATTCCTTAGCTGCACCGTGTGGCGGTAATTTGCCGATTCGGGGAAGGCGTCGAAGAACTGGAAACTGACCACGTTCAAGTTTTCAAGCTGATAGGTGTCGCCCGACTTCACCATGTTGCTCGTAAGGCGAGCCACGTAGAGGACCAGTCTGTCCCTATAGAACTTTTCCATGTTGTGCTGGACCTCGATAGAAATGCGGTCACGGGGCGTTTCACCCTCGCGCTCGTTCGTTAGGAGAATGTCCGGCTCTGCGCTACGGTATCCCAATTCCCCCGGGATGAACGGGTTGACGAGTTTCGGGTTCATGATGCGGTCGGTGCCGATGAGGCCCAGCGCTGCGTTCACGAGGTCCGTCGTGAGCATGATGTTCTTCTCGCTTGCTAGAATCTTCTTGATGCATCCGTCGTTGTAGAAGTAAACGTTCCTGTGCTCGTGCTCCTTGACGAATGCGTCGATGTCGCCGCCGTTGTTGTTGATTTCCCTCAGTTTCCCGAGGAACTGCGCAAATTCTTCTCGAATCATGTGTCTTTCCCATGCCGGGACGCGCCGGTTCGCAAACGGGCGAGTGCCCGTTCGATGCTATAGACGTTTTTGCTGCCGATTTTGTCCGGGGGAAAGTGAGAAAAGATGAAAAAGTGTATATTTCTCAAATGAGTGTCGCCAAGGGGGTATCATGAGTCGTTTCTGTATAGGTCTTGCTTTGTGGGCCTTGTTGCTTGCGCTTGTGGCCTGCGGTGGCGATAGTAAGATCACTGACCCCGCCAGGGACGCTGAACTTGCCAACGATTCCTTGACGGAATCGATTCAGAACAAGGATTCCGACTCCGCTGAGGGTACGGAACCTGGCGAGGATGTCGATACAGTAGTTCCCACTTTTGACGACTTGCCTGCTTGCACAGGGGATCGCAACGGCAAGACTGCTTATGTGGAAGACGAGGATTCTGCCTATGTCTGTAAAAAGGGTCTCTGGGTCGTTGACGATTCGTTGAGTAAGGCGGTTCGGCCGGACTCGGAGAAAAAATCATCGTCAAGCGCGAAAGCGAAGTCAAGTTCTAGTAAGACAGGTGATTCCAGCAGCAGTGCCAAATCTAGTAGCAGTAAAGACAGCAAGTCAAGTAGTTCAGATGAAAAAAATAGTTCATCGAGTTCCGTGGTTCCGACAGTTTCTGTAGCTTCACCTTGTAAAACCGAGACTGAAGACAACTGTGAATATGGCACCCTGACTGACGACAGGGACGGACAGACTTACAAGACTGTGAAAATCGGTGACCAGTGGTGGATGGCGGAGAACTTGAATTACAGGTACATTCAGCAGACTTTTGAAGGTGCCGAAGAAGACTCTTCTAGCTATTGCTATAATGATGACCCCGCCAATTGCGCTAAATATGGCCGCTTGTACCTGTGGAGCGCGGCAATGGATAGTGCTGGCATTATACCTGGTAATACTGCCAATGGTTGCGGCGATGGGAAAGACTGCAACCTCGGTGGCGTCAAAGTTCGAGGCGTATGCCCTGAAGGCTGGCACCTGCCCGATATTACGGAATTGAAGACCCTGTTCTCTGCAGTTGGCGGAGAAGCATCCGCAGGAACAATGCTAAAATCCACGGAAGGCTGGAATGCTTATGAAGGAACTAGTGGCAAAGGCTCGGATAACTTCGGGTTTTCGGCGTTGCCTGCTGGCCACAGGGACGGCTATGGGGATTTCTACGGCGAGGGCAACTACGCGCTCTTCTGGAGTTCTACGGAGTACAATAGCTACTACGCGTACGACATGTACTTGTACTACAACCTCGGCAATGCGTACCTGAACTGCGGCGGCAAGTACAACGGGATCTCAGTTCGTTGCCTTAGGGACTAGGTTGTCAACCGCCAAGTAAGCCCGACCAATGAAAGGGCGTTTTTTTTCACCAAGGGAAAGCTAAAGGATGTTGCAAAAGGTGTTCGCACCCAGAGCCGTATGGGCCTACGGCCCAAATGTGGAAAAATCCCTCGGATTCTCCCATAGCCTTAAACTTAAACCTGAGCGAAGCTGCTGCCATGGCGGCCTCATCTCCAGTGATTTTTTCGCCACTTTTCCAATTGCCTTGTTTAAATTGGGACCATTTAAATTGCATTGCTGTTGGGTCGGTTGATTTCGGAAGCAATGTCGCCGGAAGGTCCATGCCGAGTTCATTGTTCTTGTCTTCTCCTAACGACAATTCTAAGAAAATGTCCAAATCCGAAGCGTAGGTTACGCAGACTCCTTGATAGTTCGTTACGTCGGCTAGGGCAATCTCGCCGGAGCCGCGATGATCGACTTCGCCGGCGAAGTCAAATGCGACTCCCACAAACGGGTCGTGGGAAAAACTTGTATCAAGATGAACCTGCCCACAGAGCCCGTAACAAAAATCAGTCACTGTTATCATTGGGCCAATCCCCTCTCTTTCATAAGGAGATGAATAAAGCGGAACCGGCCATTCTATGTAAGACTTGTCTCCTTCCAAGGAATTGTCAAAGACATACCAATAGCCAGAAGTATTTCCACCTGCGTCGCAATTTATATCAATGCGATCGGAATCTCCTTCCCACTCTATAAAGCTTCCGCATTTTATCACTTCGCTTGAATCAGTCGCACTGCTGCTAGACTTGCCTTGCGCACTGCTGCTGGAGCTGAGGTTAGAACCGCTGGAAGATTTGATACTGCTGCTTGATTTGCCTTGCGCACTGTTGCTAGACTTGGTTGTCGCACTGCTGGACTTGTCTTGCGCACTGTTGCTGGACTTGGGTGTCACACTGTTGCTAGACTTGTCCTGCGCACCATTGCTAGATTGGGGAGGTTTGCTGTTGCTGGATTTGGGCGATTTGCTGGACGAAGATGATTCGGGGGACTCCGTCGAATCCGGCAGGGCTTCGACTTCTTCGCTTGAGTCGGGTAGGCTTTCGACCGTATCCGGAGTGGCATTGGATGTCGAGTCGGAATCGCAGCCGACAATAGCCAAAAACGGAATGATAACGGCAGCGACCGAAATGATTCTTGAAATTCCCATTTGAAAGACCCCCGGAAGTTACCAACATTATAATAAAAAAAAGAACCCACCTTTCAGTAGGTTCTTTTTTATACCCCCAAGCGGGTTTGAACCGCTGTTGCGGGAATGAAAATCCCGAGTCCTAGGCCACTAGACGATAGGGGCGTCTTGCGTAGGGCCAAATATAGGAAAATATGTGTTTTAGTCAAGGGCTCCCAGTGTTTTTTTTTAATTTTTTGTCGTGATATTGCAAAAGCGGCTCAAAAAATCCATTTTCGGCGGCCTGTTCCGGTTTATTCCCGTTGCTCTTTTGGCGAGTGCATCGGATGCGGCCTTGCTTTGGGGGATCCGTGCCTTCATGCGGATTCTGTCGGGCGAGCCGGTTGTCGGGCTTGCGGAATGGATTGCCCTGATGCTCCTTTTGACCGTTTTGCGCTTCGTGTTCATGCTCTGGAAGGTCCGCATTTCCGAAAAGTGGGCCTATGGTGTGGGGGCGCTCGTCATGGGGTGGTTCTTGCGCACGCTGAGGAACCTTGCTCCCTCGAATTTTCATGGTCCGGAGGGGGAGCGTGCCGTTGAGTCGGCCTACGAATCGACCCAGGTGTTGCAGTCCAACAGTTCGGTGTGTTTCCAGGCGGTGCAGGCGGTGTTGCAGCTTGTCGTCTTTTTGCCGGTGCTTTTTTATATCTCGTGGCCGCTTACTTTGTTCCTTTTCGTGGTGGTCGTGCCGCTGATTGGCTGGATGCAGCGCAAGATTCACCGGATGGGGCCCGAAGAAGAATCCCTTTTGGAGGCCCGGGCCGTGTTCCGCCAGGATTTGGGCCTTGCCCGCAAGTTGTTCCGCCGGTGGAGCTCTCGTTACGAACGGAACCATGTTTCCGGGGGCCTCATGCAGTCGGTGCGCTCGCTGCGGGAACGCGGGCTTTCGACTTCTGTTCGCAAGGGGGCGCTTTCGCTCACGGCGGAGACGGTCTCGGTGCTTGCCATGGTGGTGGTCCTGGCGTTCTGCGCCAAGCTGATTTCTTCGGGCTGGATGGACGGTACGGGGCTCGTGTTGTTCTGCTCGGCCGTGCTGCTTTGCTACAAGCCGGTTAAGGAATGCGCCAGGGTGGTGCCCCAGATGCGAGCCTCGGCCACTGCGTACAACGTTCTTGTCCGCTTTGGTAATCTCCCCAAACGCAAACCGTGCGGGGGCAATCGCGACGATGGCCTGCATGTGGATGACGGGCGCTTCCAGTACGAGGGGAGCGATGCTGCCCTGTTCCGCGGGATTTCTTTTTCGTGGGACCGCTCCAAGCCGGTGCTGCTGCGTGGCCGCAACGGTGTAGGCAAGTCGACGCTTTTGCGCCTTGCGGCGGGCCTGGAAGAATGGCAAGGGGATGCCAAGATGCCTCGGGACGTGTTCTTTGTCGCGCAAGACCTGGAACTCCCGCCAAGGTTTATTTTGCAAGAGCTTCTCAAGCGGAAATCCGGCACCATCGACAAGTTTATTCAAGCCTCCGGGACCGAAAAACTCGTGCCCAGGGAAAGCCTTTCCGGGGGCCAGCGAGCCCGCGTCGCCTTGCTGTGGGCGCTTGCTTCCGATTCGAGTACGGTGCTCCTGGATGAGCCTTTCGCCTCCATCGCCCTTGCCGACAGGGAACCGCTCCTGGAGTCGTTCCTGGATGTGGCGGCGGCGCTTCACAAGTGGACTATCGTCGTGAGTCACGATAGCCTGGGTGCCTCCGTCGAAGGGCGCTTCCGCATTGTCGATATGGAAGCCCTGGTGGGAGGTGGCGTTGTCGAAGGTTAGCCCGTTCATCTACCGGTATCGCGGGTACATCCTTGCCGTCATGGCGCTTGCCATGCTGCTGCTCCCGTTTGCTCTGGATGTCCGGCCTGCTGACCCGTTCGGCTCGGTTCTTGGGCTTGCCGCCATCGTGCTTTGCCTCTTGTGTAACGCCTTGGGCCTTGTGCTTCGTGTGTGGGCGCGTCGCTATATCGGGGAACATACGCGCGGGAGCGTGCGTGATGCCGAATCTCTTGTGACTAGCGGCCCTTATGCCTATATCAGGCATCCGCTTTACGTGTCGAACACGGCTTTTGCCTGCGGGCTGGTGCTGCTCCAGTTCGGGATTTCTCCTTTGTCCCTCCCTTTTGTGCTGGCCGTTGTCCTTTTCGAGGTGGCGCTTTCCCGTGCGGAAGACCGCTTCTTGGAAGGGCGTTTCGGGGATGCCTGGCAAGCCTGGGCGAAGGAAACGTCCTCTTTTTTCCCTAGTTTGAGAAGCCTTGTGGGCGGTGGACGGAAGATAAAACTGGCAAAACGCACCCGTTGGAAGGCCTTTGCGGCCGATGCCTCCACGTGGGCGTGGCTCGTGTTTGTTAATTTTCTTGTGGTATGTTCAAGGTCGTTGATTTAGCCCGCGTGGCATTAGGTTCTGTCGCTCAGGTGGCGTCCAAGGTGCCGGTTGTCGAACAGACGTTCCACATGAAGGAACGTCTCTACGGGCCGTGGCCCGAGGGCCCGTTTTTGTGGATGCACGGGGCGAGTCTCGGGGAATGCAAGATGCTTCTGAACCTCGCGACCTTCCTGCAACAGGATTTGCCCGGTTGCCCTAAGATTTTGCTCACGACGCAGAAAGCAGAAATTTTGCCTTTCCTCAAGGAGACGGCTCCTAGTGTTGAATCCGCCATCGCTCCTGCCGATACGCCAAGTGCGATGAGAACGTTTGTTCAAAGTGTCCGCCCGCTGGGGTTGATTCTTGGGGAAAACGAATTGTGGCCTGGCTACCTTTCGGCGATGCACCGTCGTAATGGGCTCTCTCCCGTGGCGCTTGTTTCGGGCCGGTATCGTTCCTCGCTTCCGGGGGTAGACATGTCTGCCATTGGCTTTGCCTGCATGCAGACGGGTTCGGACCTCGCTCGCTTTTTGAATGTCGCCGCCCGTGGTAACATCTCGAAGATGATGATCGGGGGTGACTGGAAACTTTTGCCTTGGGCGCGTTCGAATGCAAAAATCGAGCCCCCTGAAAATCCGACCGTAGATACAGCGTTTATCTCTATGCACATGGCCGAATGGGCGAGCCTTTCGCGCATGCTGTTTTCGTCTATCATGCGCCAGGAATCAGTGGTGCTCGTTCCGCGTCATCTTTCGGAACTGGATGCCTTCCGCAAGGCATTGCACGACCAGGAAATCATGATATTGGACTGGCCGCTGGTGCAGAAGGGTGCTGTGTCTGTCGTTAGCCAGTACGGACGTACCACGGAAGTTTTTGCGACGTCGCGTACTTGCGTCATTGGTGGCTCGTTCTGCCGTAACCTCGGCGTACACGATTTTTGGGAACCGCTCCAGATGGGCGTTGCTACGTGCATTGGCCCCTATGCCTCGGGGAAAAAGGAATGTATCGAATCGCTTTTGCGCGAGGGCGTTGTTACGCAGTTGAAATCGACCGCAAGTTATTCGAAGCGTCCCTTGCCCGATGTGCGGTTGGTGCGCACGTTCCTAGCTCATGAACAAGCTAAAATTATGGATTCCTACAACCAGCTTTTGGATTACCTGAAGGAATTGCTCTGATGAAAAAATTAGTCCTTGCTACGCCCCGCGGTTTCTGTGCCGGCGTGGACCGTGCTATACATGTGGTCGAGAAAGCTCTCGAAAAGTTTGGTGCTCCTATCTATGTGCGCCACGAAATCGTACACAATCAGTTCGTGGTCGATTCCCTCAAGAGCAAGGGCGTCGTCTTTGTCGATGAAGTTGACGAGGTCCCGGAAGGCTCCGTAGTCATCTTTTCGGCTCACGGCGTAGCCGAACACATCTATGCCGATGCCGAGAAAAGGCACTTGCATGTGCTGGACGCGAGCTGCCCGCTGGTGCTCCGTGTCCATTATAGTGCAAAACGCCACTACGCCGCTGGCCGTCACATTATCCTTATTGGCCATGCGGGCCATGCCGAGGTGGAAGGCACCCTGGGGCAACTTCCCGAAGGTTCCATTACGCTCCTCCGCAACGAGCAGGATGTGGAAAACTTGGTCATCCCCGAGGGCAAGGAACTTGCCTACATCACGCAGACCACGCTTTCGGTGGCAGAGACCCGCAAGATTATTGCCGCGCTCAAGTCCCGTTTCCCCAATATTGTCGGTCCAGAAGCTGGGGATTTGTGCTATGCGACCGGGAATCGCCAGGCGGCGGTCCTCGACCTTTGCAAAAAAATCGACCTTTTGCTGGTCGTCGGGGCAAAAAACTCGTCAAATTCCTCCCGTCTTATGGAATTGGGGCTTGAACAGGGCATCCAGAGCCACCTTATCGCCGGGGTGGACGACCTGGATCCGGCTTGGTTCGACAAAATCGATACTGTAGGGCTGTCCAGTGGCGCCAGTGCGCCCGAAATTTTGGTGCAGGAGGTTGTCGAGTGGTTGAGGGCCAAATTTGGACCGATAACCATCGAAAATTTCGTAAAATTGGTGGAATCGACCAAATTTAACCTGCCGAAAGAGTTACAAAACTGAAAAACCGCTGAAAATGGTTGACAGGTTCGAAACTTTTAACTAAAATTGGTGTCCGTAAAAAACAACGGAGTTTAATTATGAGCCGTATTTGTGAAGTCACCGGAAAAGCCGGCCTCGTGGGCAACATGGTTTCCCACTCTAACCGTAAGAAGTTGATGAAGCAGCTTCCGAACCTCCAGAAGAAGCGTTTCTATATCCCCGAAGAAGATCGCTGGGTGACCCTCCGCGTGAGCGCCGCTGGTCTCCGCACGATCAACAAGCTCGGCATCCAGACCGTAGCTCAGGAACTCGGAATCTAATTCCTGTTTCGGAACAAAATTTAACCGCCAAGGCAGCCCTTGGCGGTCTTTTGTGTATCTGTATAAGACGAGAGGCTAGAGACTAGGATCTAGTGAATAGAAATCACGCACTTCGTGCGTTAATAGCAGACGGCGAAGCCGTGATATTTTTCCCTAGCCCCTAGATCCTAGATCCTAGATCCTAGATTCTAGCCCCTAATCACTTTTTAATAAACTGCGGTACGCCTTTGTACTTGGCCATGCTCTGCATGATGCTGCCGAGTTCCCAGTCCTTTTCTTTGAGCCTTCTGCGCAGCAGGGCGACGAAGACTTCCATGAGCATTTCGCAGTCATAGACTGCACGGTGCATCTTTTCGGAATCGATTTTCATCGAGATTTCACCACGCTTCATGAACAGGCCGGCCATGTAGCCGAGCTTGTGGTTCGGGAGTTCGGGCAGGATGGTCTTGCTGATGGCGAGGCTGTCGACGACCGGGTTGCCCGGGACGAGCTGCGGGTTTTTGGCATAGGCTTCGCGGAGGAAACTTGCGTCGAAGTTCGCGTTGTGGGCGAGGAGAATGGTGCCCTGACCGCAGAACGCGGTGAACTTCTTGAGACATTCGCCTACCGGGGGAGCGTCTTCGACCATCTTGTCGGTGATGTGGTTGACGCTCGAGGCTTCGGCGGGGATGAGCATGTTCGGCTTGACGAACGTCTCGAATTCCGAAATCATCTTGGGGACAACTTTTCCATCACGAGTCTCGACGGTAAACTTTACCGCACCGATTTCAATGATTTCGTCTTTTACGTTACTGAGGCCGGTGGTTTCGAGGTCGAATGCTACAAATTTCGGAGGTAATGCAATCACGGATTTCTTCCTTTTTTTGGAACCATAAATCAAATGGTTGAGCTTGCCTTAAAGATACTTAATTTCTACGTCTATAGATGACAGCGGGAGCGGTACGACGAACTTATCCCATGTGTTGAGCGTGATGTGCGCCCCGTAATGCGGGACGATGTGCCAGAGGGGCGTGCCGCTGCTTTCGGCAAGCCACTTGGAGCCGGGCTTGACTTCGAGTGCCGGACCGCGGGGGCCGTCGAGGGCCATTCCGGCGAACCTTCCCGCACGCAGGCTGCGGAGGATGTGCCGGACGTTCAACGGGCCGTCGGTGTCGGAGCCACGGGTGACTTCGAAGCCGAGCGATGTTGTTGCAAGGGCGAGAATTTCCCCGTCGCCGGACTTGGAGACGAGGATGTGAACTCCTTTGTCCTTGAATGCGGCGCAACTCGCGAGCAGGTCCCGGTGCCACAATCCGAGCACACCGGGGCGGAAATCTTCCGGGGTGTGCAGACGAATGCGTAGGCTGCGCATCCAGAGTGCACCTAATTTGGCAAAAAACTTTGTTTTTAACGGGATTTTGCTCATCGTGGTCAAAGATAGCTTTGTTTTTTTGACTTTTTTCGGAGTGAACCCTTGGAAATTTGATGAATTTTACCTATATTACCCGCATCTTTGGCGACGTACCCAAGTTGGTAAGGGGCGGCTCTGCAAAAGCCTTATTCATCAGTTCGAGTCTGATCGTTGCCTCTTGGAGACTTCCTCTTAAACGAGGAAGTCTCTTTTTTTTTGTCTTGGGAAAAAACGGCTGGGGCCACAAAAAAAGGTAGCCCGGGGGCTACCTTAAAAAGTTTTGCTTTAATACTAAATCCAGCGAAGGATTTCTTGGGTCGTCTGTTCGGCGAAGGTGTTGTCTTGCACGAACCGGCGGACTTCGATAGGATTGATCCTTGCGTATTCGGACAATGCCCTGCGAATGCCGTTGCGGATGTAGTAGTCATCGTCCTTGGCACAGGAGAGGCAGAACTGGCGCAGAAGCGGCCAATCTGTGTGGTCCTTGTACTGGATCTGGAAAATAATGACGCTGCGGCGAATCCAGATGTTGGGGTCGCGAATCCAGGAGGCGATTTTTGTACGGAGCACAGGCAGGCGCCAGACGAGATCGCCCAAAATACAAGCGGCGAGCGTGTCGACGGTGTCGTGCCAAGCACGGGTCTTGATGAGTTTTTTCAAGAAGACCAGATGCTGCCCTCCCAGCATGTGGCGGTGCCTGAACAGGTAGTCACAGGCTGCGTATTGGATTTCCCTGTAGGGTTGGGCCCACATGTCTTCGATGCGGCTGACCAGTTCGGCGTCATCTTTGGGCGGGTTCCTGTCGAAAATCGGGTAGGTGACTTCACGGCGAGGGACGAGCTTGACTCCGAGAAAGTCGAACTGTTCGCGAGCCTTCTTGGACATTTCGTGCGACTCTTCTTCGTTTGCGATAGCGCGAAGCGCGAGTAATATTTCTTGTGTAAAGCGAAGCATTGTTACAAAAATAGTCCAGAAACAATTTATTTTCTAGGCCTTGACAAAAAGTTTTTTTAATTTTTTTATCTTTTGACACAAACGTGACAAAAAAAATTCAAAAAATACTCTTGACAACGAAAAAATTTTTCTAATAAATCGCCCGAATGCTTATGAAATCTAATGTTGTAGCCGATTTGCCTATTATAGAAGTTCCTTTAGAATTGCGTGGACTGTCCGATGAAGAGATTGTCAGAAACTCTGAATCCGGGGGTGAAAGGTCTTATCGCGCCCGCCCGTCGAAAAAAGAACGCATCCTGCGCAAGTTGAATGCCGAGGCCGCTCAAATGAGGAAAATTGCCTCGGAATATGGTGAAAATAGGGCTAAAAGGCCGATTTCAATGGCTTCGTCGCTTCCGATGCCCAAAATGAGCGATTTTATCCAGGAGCCAGTTTCTGCCGCGCAGAGGCCGGTTCCCGCCGTCCCGGCGGCAAACACGGCCTCCCAGAAGCCGGCGGTGCCGCCGCGCCCGGTGTCCGGGCGCGTGCTCAAGTCGTCTTTTTGCGGCAAAATGGGCTTTACGTTCAAGGCGCAGGCTGTTCCCGAGAAGAAGGCCGAGCCGGCTCCTGCCGCGAAACGCGGCCGCGGCAGACCCCGCAAAAACCCGCTTCCGTAGCGCTTTTTATCAGATTATTTGTGTTTTTTAGGGGAAGCCTCTTTCTCTGCGGCTTCTCGCAGGGGAAATGTGTATTTCCCGTACAAGACGCAACCTGCATCCCCGGGGCAGCATTCCTTCTTCCGTTTGTCGCAGAAGGTTTCGCGTAAATATTTACATTCCCAGCTCATATTATCTCAATTTATAAAAATAGGGGCTTTATTGCGCGGAAAAATTCCCCAATTTATATGCCCCATAAAGCTGAAATAGGGCCGAAAATGGGTAAAAAGGCTCCCTTTCTTCCTTATAAATCTCTTTCGTAATACGCCGTTCATCTATTGTCTATTTATATTTTACGGCATGAGATATGGTGATATTTCCTCTTTCCAATCGGGCGTAGCCGTCCCGCTGTTCAGCTTGCGCAGCCATGCAAGCATTGGCATCGGCGACTTCCTCGACCTGATTCCCCTGGCCCGCTGGGCTTCCCTTTGCAACTTCGATATTATCCAGTTGCTGCCGGTGAACGACACTGGCTCCGAATCGAGCCCTTACAGCGCCCGGAGTGCATTCGCGCTGAACCCCGCGTTCATCAACATCCAGTCGGTTGCCGGCTCGTCCGCCTTCGAGGGCGAAATCAACGAGGCGAAGGAATCCTTCGAGAAGTCCGACCGCGTGGAGTATTACCGCATAACCACTTGGAAACGCGCCATTCTCCGCAAGATTTTCGATAACTCTTACGACCAGATTCGCCACGACAAGGCGCTTACGACTTGGATCGAACGCAACGAATGGGCCAAGCCCTACTGCGTTTACTGTACGCTCAAACAGCAGAACAACGAAGCCAGTTGGAAGGACTGGAGCGACTACCGTGACCCGGATGCTGAGCAGGTGGGCAAACTCTGGACAAAGTTCCGCAAGGATTGCCTGTACCACGCCTGGATGCAGTATGTTGCCGAGATGCAGTTCTGCACGGCCGTGAGCGAAGTTTCTCAGATGGGCTTGCACATCAAGGGCGACATTCCCATCCTCATCAACGAGGACAGCGCCGATGTTTGGGCCGACCGCAAGTATTTCTCGCTGGCCGACCGTGCTGGCGCTCCTCCCGACATGTTCAGCTACGCCGGCCAGAACTGGGGTTTTCCCACGTACCGCTGGGATGTCATCGAGAAGGACAATTTCTCCTGGTGGCGCAAGCGCCTGGCGCAGGCGAGCAAGTTCTACCATGCGTATCGCATTGACCACGTGCTTGGTTTCTTCCGTATCTGGACCATCCCCGAAAAGGAAGTCACGGGAATCCTCGGCCATTTCGAGCCGTCTGTGCCGCTGACCTGGGATGTGCTTCATGGTGCTGGGTTCTGCAGACAGTCCCTGGAATACCTGCGCAATCCGAACTATTCTGTCGACCAGCTTCGCGGATTCTTGGGCGACGATACGGAACGCCTCGTGGCGAAGTGTTTCGAGAACTTGCCCGGCACGACCGACCGCTTTATCTTGCGCGACGAGTATTCTTCTGAAAAGCAGATTTTGGCGATGGAGGAACCGCAGGCTGTCAAGGACGCCATGCTGCGTGTCTACTGGAACCGCGTGTTTATCCCCACCGGCAGCGACGACGTGTTCTACCCGTATTGGTACTGGTACAACCAGCCGGTGCTCTACACGCTGCCCCAGAACGAGCAGGACAAGCTGCACGATATCATCCATGCGAATGAACATGCACAGAATGCCCTCTGGGAACAGAATGCCATGAAGCTCCTTTCTGTGCTTGCCAACGAGACGGACATGCTCGTGTGCGCCGAAGACCTCGGTGCCGTACCTCCGTGCGTTCCGACGGTTTTGAACAAGCTCAACATCCTTTCCCTGCGCATTGAACGCTGGGCCCGCAACTGGAACATGCAATATTCTCCGTACTACGATATGGAGGAATACCCGCGCCTTTCCGTTTGCACGACGAGTTGCCACGATACCTCGACGCTTCGCGGCCTGTGGAAGGAACCGGATTTCGACAAGAATCTGTACTGGTCCCATGCGCACCAGATGGGCTCCGCCCCGGACGAACTCACTCCGCCCGTGGTCCGCAACCTCCTCACGCACGTGTTCTCCACGAACAGTTTGTTCTGCATCCTGCCTATCCAGGACTATTTCGCGCTGTCGTCGACGCTTTCCGCCGGCAACCCCGAAAACGAGCGCATCAACGTGCCCGGAACGGTCGGTGGCAACAACTGGACTTACCAGCTGCCCTGCCTTGTAGACGAACTGCTCAAGCTCACGTCGCTTTCTTCTGAAATTAGAAAGTTGGTCGACGAGCGCAAGCGCCGCGCGATGTGGAAAATTTAGAGAATAGAGGCTAGAGACTAGGGGGTAGAGTAGATAATCGCAGCTTCGCTGCCCATAAAAAAACGATTCGCTTGCACCCCCTAGATCCTAGCCCCTAGATTCTAAACCCTAGATTCTAAACCCTAGATCCTAATCCCTTACCATGTATTCTCCTGCTTGGGTCAAAGACGCTGTTTTCTACCAGATTTTTCCGGATCGGTTCTGCCGCAGTCCGAAGTATAATGCCGTAGGCAAGTTTGTCGATTGGGATAGCAAACCCACTCGCTCGAACATGTTCGGCGGGAACCTCGCGGGCATTGAAGATAAACTTGAATACATCAAGGGTCTCGGTGCGACGGCGCTTTACCTGTGCCCGATTTTCAAGAGCAACTCCAATCACCGCTACCATACGGTGGACTACTTCGAAATCGACCCGGTGCTCGGCACTTTGGAGGACTTTGACCGTCTCGTGAAAAAGGTGCACAAGCTCGGGATGCGCATCATTTTGGACGGCGTGTTCAACCACTGCTCTCGCGGATTTTTCCAGTTCAACAGCCTTATGGAACTCGGTGAAGATTCTCCGTACAGGGATTGGTTCCATGTGCATTCTTGGCCCATACACGCCTACTCGGGCAAACCCAATTACGAATGTTGGTGGAATTTCCCGGCGCTCCCCAAATTTAATACGAGCTGTCCCGACGTGCGCGAATACCTTTTCTCTGTCGCCGAATACTGGACCAAGCGCGGCATTGATGGCTGGCGTCTCGATGTGCCCAACGAAATTGACGACGATAGTTTTTGGCAGGAATTCCGCCGCCGCGTGAAGACCATCAATAAAGACGCCTATATTGTCGGTGAAATCTGGGATGCCCCGGAACGCTGGCTCAAAGGCGACCAGTTCGATGGCGTGATGAATTACGTTTTCCGCAAGGCGGTGATGCAGTACCTTTTTGACGAGAAGCCGATTTCGACGGAGGAATTTTGCAAGCGGCTTTGTGGTGCATTCCCCGAAGGCCGTGGCGACATACCCATGAATCTACTCGGGAGTCACGATACCACGCGCCTCATGTCACAGCCCTGCACCAGCTGGGAACGCATCAAGCTCGCGCTCACGCTGCTGTTCTTTATGCCGGGTGCGCCTTGCATCTATTACGGTGAAGAACTCGGGATGCACGGTGGCAAGGACCCCGACAACCGCCGGAGTGTCCCTTGGGATAAGTTGTCTAAAATGCAGGAAGAGCCGGTGTATGCGCTAGTGCAGGAACTTACCCGGATGCGCCGGGATAACCCCGTCCTTCGCGATGGCAAGATGGAAATTACCTGCGACGGAGATGGCTTCACCGTTGTGCGTACCCTCGGCAAAAAGAAGATGACGCTCGCGGTATCGCTAGCGGACAAGCAGCCGACCTTTGAAATCAAATAGCGAGCCACAAGCAAGGCCCCTCTTGATTTCTCCTATACAGTTTGATATATTATGATTACGCCGGTTTCCAGTGCGTTGCTGGGCTAACACCTGTTTAGTGTGGCTCCATAGTTGATATATGAATCATCAAAAAAAGATAAGGCAATGGCTGTTCGTTCAAAACCGGTTCGGTTCCCCGATTACAGACCCGTCGTAGTTCCTCCTTCTCAGGCGGAACGTGTTCTGAAATACCTTAGGGGCGAAATAGTTGTCCCTGTGGTGGACCGCCCGATTACATACAAGTCACCTGCCAAATAACTAGATGCTTGATGCAAATCATTTCTCGTTACTTCCTTGCACAAAGGAAGATATTTCTGCTATTTCCGCACGAGGATATTTCTGCTTTCCTCCCTTCGACCCGACAAAAGATGATGATCCGGTTTCTTTGGACTCCTTCTTTTGCAAAGTTGTGCCAAATGAGGATGAGGAACATTTATGTTGCTCGCTTTTGGTGTGCGGCTAGATTGTCAAGGGCAGGGTATTGGAACAGTAGCTTTTAAAAAGTTGCTTCAACTGATTCGGGAATCTTCGATTGCAGGAGTTCGTTTGCTGACTCTCCATCCGCTTGAGAAGGCCGTTCCTTTTTATAGATCGCTTGGATGTGTTGAGATTTATGAAGATGAATTCAAGGATGTTGTGGAGTCAATGTTTCTGGATTTATGGCAAAAGAAAATCTGTCCAGAGCGGAAAGTGGCGGGGTAATGCCGAAATTTTGTGAAATTATCGAGATTTGGAGACTCGTTTTGCCGCATTCTCCCGGCTGTCGTCTTTAATCTTTCTGCTATTTTTCTATCTTTGACCCGCAACTAACGCGTATTAATGCCTTATTAAGGGATTGCAAATGAACAACAAAAAATTCGGCATGCGAGAATTTATCATTCTCCTCGTCATCGTTCTCTCGGCCTATACTGTTTGGCCCTCTATCCAGGTTCACTCCAAGAAGGGTGATGCCAAGAAGACGTTCCTCAAGGAAAATCCGAAACTGGGCGCCAAGTCCATCAATTTCGGTTTGGACCTTGCCGGCGGTACCAGCATCACGCTGCAGATTGACCAGTCCGGCCTCAAGGACGGCGAAGACATCAAGGATATTCAGGCCCAGTCGCTCGAAATCATCCGTAACCGCGTTGACCAGTACGGTCTTTCTGAACCGCAGATTTCCCCGAGCGGCGACGACCGAATCTTGGTTGAACTGGCGGGCGTGGATGACTCTACCGCAAAGGCCCTCGTGGGTTCTACCGCAAAACTCGAATTCAAGATTTTGGCTGAATCCGATAAGTTTACCCAGGTCATCGGCCTTATCGACCAGTACTTGACCCGCCAGACGACCGACATCGTCGGTGCGGATTCCGCTGCTGCCACTGATTCTACCGTGGCCGCCGATTCCGCCAAGCCTGCGGATAGCGCTGTCGCTGCCAAGTCCGACCTTTCCGACGATGAACTTCTCGCCGGTGCTGGTGCCAAGGCCGAAGAAAAGCCCGCTACGGAAGATTCCGCCAAGGAAGCCGCTGCGGACAACGCTCCGGCTGGCGAAGTCGGTATGGCTCTCTCTGCCTACTACCTGAGCTTCGGCAACGGTGGCTTCATCGCCGAAGAAAACATCGAGAAGGTTAAGAAGCTCCTCGAGACCGAAGGCGTGCAGAAGCTGATTCCGCGTGACGTGGCCTTCGCTTTCGGTAGCGGCCTCGAACCGGTGCAGCGCGATTCCAAGATCAAGGCCAAGCGCCTCTATTTGCTCAAGCGCCGCGCCGAGATGGGCGGTGACGACATTTCCGACGCCCGTCCGTACCGCGTGGGTGATGGTACCAACGCCGGTGAAGTGGCTGTGAGCCTCCGTTTTGCAGGCATCGGTCCCAAGAAGTTCTCCGCTGTGACTGCCGCGAACGTCGGCAAGCAGATGGCTATCGTGCTTGACAACCAGGTGATTTCGGCTCCGGTGATCCGTGACCGTATCCCGAACGGCGAAGCCCAGATTACTGGTCTCGACGACATGGCCGAAGCCAACCGCCTCGCTGTCGTGCTCCGCGCCGGTGCCCTCAAGGCCCCGATGAAGATTATCGAAAGCCGCAGCGTCGGTGCCACCCTCGGTGAAGAAAACATCGTCCAGGGCTTCGGTTCCGGTGCCGTCGGTCTTATCCTCTGCTTGGTGTTCATGGTTGCCTACTACCGCCTCGGTGGTCTTATTGCTAGCTTCGGTATGGTCATCAACACTCTCGTGACCGCCGCTGTGATGTCCGTGTTCAATGCGACCCTCACGCTCCCCGGTATCGCGGGCTTCATCCTCGTGGTGGGTATGTCTCTCGACGCGAACGTGATTATTTATGAACGTATCCGTGAAGAACTCAAGAACGGCCTGACCGCCCGCGCCGCCGTGGCCAAGGGTTACGAACGCGCCTTCAGCGCCATCTTGGACTCCAACTTGACGACTGTGCTTACGGGTCTTATCCTTTACAAGATTGGTACTGGTTCCGTGAAGGGTTTCGGTCTTACGCTTACCATCGGTATCCTGACCTCCCTCTTCTGCGCCATTACGCTTACCCGCGCCATCCTCGACTGGAAGCTCGCCAAGCGTGACGCCACGACGCTTTCTATCGGTAACGGTTTCAAGGCTATCAACGAAGCGAACCTCCAGATTATCCCGAACCGTCGCCGCTTCGGCCTCATTTCGACGATCCTTATTATCGCAAGCATCGCCTTCATCGCTGTGAAGGGCTTCGACTTCAGCATCGACTTCACTGGTGGTCAGGTCTACACCATCCAGTATCAGGATGATGCCAAGCACGAGAAGGACCTGAGCAGTGCTCTCTCTTCTGCCGGTATCTCCGGTGCGAAGGTCCGCACGCTGGGCGGTACTTCCGCTAACTCCTACCAGGTGAGCATGCGCGCCTCCGACGACGCACAGTTCGAAGTCAAGATGGCTCAGGCCTTCGAGAAGGCTGGTCAGAAGTGCGAAATCGTCGCTAAGGACAGCGTGGGTCCGACCATCGGTAAGGAACTCCGCTTCAACGCTATTTTGTCTGTGATTCTCGCCTGGCTCGGCATCCTCCTTTACGTGTGGTTCCGTTTCGGCAAGTTCGGTCTCGGTTTCGGTGTGGCCGCCGTGCTCGGCCTCGTGCACGATACTGTCATCACGCTCGGCTTCATCTCCGCCTTCGGTCTTTCTTTCGATGGCGCCTTGATTGCTTCGCTCCTTACGATGATCGGTTACTCTGTGAACGATACCATCGTTAACTTCGACCGCATCCGTGAAAATACGGCAATCTTCGGTTCTGCCAACTTTGCCGACACCATCAACAAGTCCCTGAACCAGTGCTTCAGCCGTACCATGGTGACCTCCCTCACGACCTTGTTCGTGTGCGTGATCCTCGCTGTGATGGGCGGCTCCTCCATCCGCGACTTCGGTCTCGTGCAGTGCTTCGGCATCCTCATCGGTACGTACTCTTCTGTGTGCGTCTGCTCGCCGGTGGTCCTCTGGTGGTCCAAGCGCTTCAAGAAGGGCGTGTAATTAGATCGCTGCGCTTGTAGAACGCCGCTGCGCGGCTACAGACGAAAGAATTTCCCCGGCTCCGGCCGGGGATTTTTTTTGTATCCAGTGGACACGCTGGGTGTAGCCAATATTGTTGAATTTTTCAAAATTTTTGCAAAAATGGTAAAATTTGTTTAAAAACGCAATTTTTGTACACAAAATTAAGAAAACGGGTATATATTTTTGCTTATGAAGGAAATTGTTGAATATACAGATTATCGCAAGTATATCCAAGATTATTACGAAGAACACAAGCGTTGTTCTGCTTTTTCTTGGCGTGACTTTGCGCGGGCCGCCGGGTTCTCGTCTGCTGTTTATTTGAAGTATGTTTGCGAAGGGAAGAGGAATTTGAGTCTTGGGGTGGCCGGGTCGGTGGCGAACGCTATGGGCCTTGCCGGTTTCGAAAATACATATTTTGTCTTGATGGTTTCGTACGCTCATGCGAAGGGGGATTCCGCGAAGCGTGCTGCTTTCGAGGCCCGGTGTGCTTTGGCGCGTGCCCACAAGGTACATGCGCTCGGGATTGAGGAGTTTGATTACTTTAAGTCTTGGAAGAACCCTGTGCTACGAGAACTGGCTCCGCACATGCCCGGAGCAAAGCCGCTTGAGATGGCGCATGCCTGCAAGCCTGCAATTACTGCGGCAGAGGTTTCCGAGACGCTCGATTTTTTGGTAAAGATGAACCTTTTGAAAAGGGACCGGAACGGGAATTACCGGCAGACAGAAAAGTCTGTATCGATGGGGACCGTGGATGCAGTCCCTATAGCGGCTCGCGAGATGCAGCGCCAGATGGGTGAGTTTGCCATAAAGGCGCTTGATTTGCCACTTTCGGAACGAGATATGTCGGGGACAGTTTTGGGCCTTACGCAAAAATCCTATGAACGGATAAAAAAAGAAATTGTCGACTTTCGCCGTCGTGTTGCTGCAATCGCGACAGAAGACGATGAAACGGAACGGGTGTACCGTTTGAACGTGCAATTGTTCCCGATGAGCGAATCGTTGAAAAAAGAAATTAAAAATGAGGTAAAAAAATGAGAAATGGCATTTGTAAGTTTGCTCGGACTGGACTGTTTTTGCCCTTGTCGCTGGCCCTTGCCATAATAGCGATAACGGCGTGTACAGAAACTCACGTAATGGACGACGTTGCTGGTGGATCTTCGGATGATGCGGGCATTGTCGCCATCAAGGACAAGGAAGTGGCAGGTGTTTCGCAGAAGGGCCCGTTTGTGAGTGGGTCTACTGTGACCGTGCAGGAACTGGATGGTGCGACGCTGAAGCAGACCGGCAAGAGTTTCAAGGGTACTATAAAAAGTGACAAGGGCGACTTTGTCATCAATAATATCAGTCTGGCATCGCAATATGCAATTGTTGAAGTGACTGGGTATTATCGCAGGGAAATCAGTGGTGCTCTCATGCAATCTGAAAAATCTACGGGAATGATAACGCTTCGTGCACTGACGGATCTTTCCGATAGGAATACTGTGAATATCAATTTGCTTACGCATCTGGAGTACGATCGCATGATTTATCTGATGGGTACGGGCCTCAGTTTTCATGATGCCAAGAATCAGGCCGAGGCAGAAATTTTCAATGCTTTCGAAATACAGGGTGATTTCGCGAATGCCGAAGATTTGGATATTTTCCGCGAAGGTGAAGGGAGTGCCGCGTTGCTCGCTATTAGCGTAATGATGCTTAGGGATCTTACAGATGCTGAATTTACCGAGTTCTTGGCCAAGTTTGCTGCTGACATCGAAATTGACGGTAAATGGGATGATGATTCCTCAAAAGTGGAAATTGCTGGATGGGCGAATCCTGCAAATCGTTATGGTACAATACCGAAAGTCCGTGAAAATATAGAATCATGGAATTTGGGGACGGTTCCTGATTTTGAAAAGTATGTGCGAAACTTTTGGTACGAGATTTATGGACTTGGTAAATGCGGTGCTGAAGAAGAGGGTGTTGTGTCGGATGTAACAAACAAGGGTGTATGTGATTATACTTTTGTGAGAGATAGGCCTAATGAACATATTGCGATGAATTATTGTTATACAAGTGGTTATTACATCTGCCGGGATGGCGCTTGGGTCGAGGCGACTGACATCGAGAAGGATTTTTACGGTTCGGGAAAAGATGATGGTGGTGAAGATGGCGAAATCTGGGAAGGGCTTGTGACCGGAAGGTATTACCAGTATGATGAGGTCTTAAATGAATGGATTGATCCGTATTATGTATCGGATAACCATGGCATGTGGGCGAAAACTAATGATGAGGTCCTAGTTATAATGGGAAGAGGGTGTACGACCAAGCGAGAAGGCGAAGTGGATACGGGCAGTGACGGAAATATATATGTTTGCGAAAAACTCAAGTGGAAGATTGCTCCAGAAAACGGAGATGTACTTTATGGAGAAAGATGCGTTTCGGATGTGGAGGGGCGTGTTATTACAGGTCCGGCGAGTGATAAATACTATTGTTCACTTGGGGGGTGGGTCAGTATGACGGATGGCTGGAACTGGTCTATTCCGAAAGAGGTTCGCTTCAATCCG
>JAEEGJ010012216.1_pt1 | contig 21351 bp, 25 predicted proteins | sample 8958761 | NCBI WGS metagenome assembly JAEEGJ01 (sample SAMN16246546, study PRJNA631951) | gut metagenome | biome: gut microbiome; feature: rumen; material: RS-attached | host: Bos | place: Iran: Karaj | collected 2018-10
GAAGAATAAAAAAACAGTAGTTTCCTACTGTTATATGCTAACTGGAGCAAGTGACGGGAATCGAACCCGCATATTAACCTTGGCAAGGTTACGTTCTACCACTGAACTACACCTGCATTTGGCGTACCAAATCGCGCCTTATAATTATATAGCAAATAAAAAATATCTTGCAACATTAAATTAATAGAGTTTTATAAGAGGAAAACATATGATTACAAACAAAGATTTAGCGGAATTAATATTTCCTAACATTAAAGAGACAATTGATGATTTAGAGAAGAGATATCCTCCTAGAGATTTACCATCTGGAGCGGAGGTCACAAGATTTGCCCCAAGCCCAACTGGCTTCTTACATACAGGTTCTTTATTTACTTCCATGATTTGTCGTAAAGTTGCCACACAAAGTGGTGGTGTTTTCTATGTTCGTTTAGAAGATACAGATACCAAAAGAGAAATCGCTGGTTCTGGCGAACAACTCTTAGAACAACTCCATATTTTTAATGTTGATCCTGATGAAGGCTATTTAGGTAATACCGAAAAAGGTAACTATGGCCCATATATCCAATCCCATCGTTCTACTATCTATAACACTGTTATTAAACAACTCATTATCGATGGCAAAGCCTATCCATGTTTTTGCACCGCGGAAGATTTAGAAGAACTACGTGCTAAACAAGAAGCTCAAAAACAAAATCCTGGTTACTATGGTGAATTCGCTAAATGCCGTAACTTAACTAATGAAGAAAGATATGAGCGCATTAAAAACGGTGAAAAGTTTGTTATCCGTTTTAAGAGTAATGGTAATCACGAAAACAAGATCAAAGTCTCTGATTTAGTAAGAGGCGAATTTGAAATCGCGGAGAATGACTTAGATATCGTTATTTATAAAAATGATGGTCTTCCAACATATCACTTTGCTCACGCAGTTGATGATCACTTCATGAGAACCACAACCGTTATCCGCGGTGAGGAGTGGGTTGCATCTTTACCAATTCATGTTGAATTATTCAAGGCACTTGGTTGGGAAGCGCCTAAATATGCTCACTTACCAGTCATTATGAAAGTCGATGAAGAAACAGGTAACAAACGCAAACTTTCGAAACGTAAAGATAAAGAAGCCGCTGTTTCATATTTCATCAATGATGGCTATTTACCAAAAGCACTTATCATGTACTTAATGACAATTGCAAATTCTAACTTTGAAGAATGGATTCTAAATAATCACTTTGAGAATATGGAAGACTTCACTTTCTCCTTCAAGAAAATGAATAATGAAGGTGCCTTATTTGATATGGGCAAAGTCAACTTCTTCTCTCGTGAACTATTAGTAAAATATAGCAAAGAAGACTTTACCGCTTTAGCCTTAGAGTACGCTGAAAAATATAATCCAGAATTAGAGGCTTTCATTAAAAAGAATCCTGAATACTTTGCCAACATCATCAACATCGATCGCGAAAAAGCAAATCCAAGAAAAGACTTTGAAAAGTTCGGTAATATCTTAGACATCATTGCTTACTTCTCAGCTGATGGTTACGAAAAAGAAATCGCTAATGGCGTGAGCTTATTTAATGAAAAATTCTCTAAAGAAGATCTTGTTGAAGCATTGCTCGCTATAAAGGAAGGTTTAGCCATTAATGAAGATGAACAATCTTGGTTCAATAGCTTAAAAGAAGTGGGCGTGAGTTTAAATTACGCTGCTAATAATAAAGACTACAAAGCTAATCCAGAACTATATAAAGGTAACATCGGTGATTTAGCAGAGATTCTGAGAATCACATTAACTGGTAGAAAGAACGCTCCAAATCTCTACTCCGTCATGGCGCTTTTAGGATTAGAAGAAGCACATAGACGTATTGATTACGTTATCTCTTTATTAAAGAAATAAATGAGGGTATAATTACTCTCACTGGCCCTATGGAGAAGTGGCTTAACTCATCGCCCTCTCAAGGCGACATTCACGGGTTCGAATCCCGTTGGGGTCACCAATCGAGATGTTATTCGGACCATTATATCGATGACGAGTGCTTCAATTATGTAGTTGATTTGCCTCCGAAGATAAGAAAAGGTTCGCTTAAGCATAAAGAATGATCACGAAAGTGGTCTTTTCTTTTTTCTTTAATAAATGCGCCTTTTTGTGTCCTAATTAGTATGATATTCTATTTATGACGGAGGTCCCATATGTCCAAAATTAGCCAAGAGTTAAAGGTACTCCTTTACCTTAATCAAAGATATGCAAGAACCAAGTGGGTAACTATCAGAGAAATAGCCGATTACCTTGAAGTAAGTGATCGCCAAGCTAGAAGATATTTAGAGGATTTGGATTCCATAACTGACATCACAATTGAAACCAAATTAGGACGTGATGGTGGATATCGTTTAAAGACTCCACTTGATAGAGGCTTTGCGATGCCAGAGAACGTCGTTCTTGCAATGTCGATCGCAATGAAAAGAAACGAAAGAATAGAAAAGGTTTTATCAGAATTACCAAACTATGTCATTACAGATTCTGTTGCTGGTGATAATGTTTTAGATAACGAATTATTAGATAAATTAGAAATTGCTATTAAGGCCATCCAAAATCAAAAGCAATTATCGTTTTTCTATAGAAACATCCCGACTAGATATCTCGTTGATCCATATAAAATTATATTTACGAATCACACTTATTATCTTTTTACAGCCCATGATGGTATTACGAAGAAATTTGATATCAGCCTAATGCGTGATGACTTACAACAGTTGGGTTCATTTAAGCCAGATCCTAATGTTTTAGAAGATTTGAAATACGCCTCCACACATTATGGAATTGGCACAAGAGCAGAAGGAGAAGGGCTTCTTATTGTTAAATGCAAAAACGAACAAGTTCTTTTGAAATTTGATAAATATTTCGAAGGTAAAGGGACGATGAATCGCAATGAATTGACATATATCGTTTTTGGCAATAGCGAACACGAACTCTATTATCCTTTGTTTAGGATAAGCACCAAAGATTACGAGTTTATAGATGAAGGTTTTAAAACCAGATATATAGATTATTTAGAAAAACAGATAAGGAGCATTAAAAATGGCTGATTTAAAAAACTCTAAACGTAGTTATGATTTGCTTTTGAAAAATCTAGAGAATAGACCAGAGGCTTTCAGAGATGATGAATATGATGTTTACTTTAAAGATTCAGTATTTCAAGAAGAAATAATTTCAAAAATGTTTCTCGAAGACTTGGATTCTTATGGCAAAGGCGCTGGTGGAGAATTAAAAGAACATAAAAATGAATCTGGAAAAATCCAACCAGCATCCATGTCTTCGGTGGGTTCTTCTTCAAGATTCTGCTATCTAAGTTTAAAAGATACAGATTTTAAAGCATTTGAGATTACAAACATTAAAAAGAGAAGGGTGTTTGAACAAAAACTACCAATTGTTAAAGGTACCCCTCCTCATATGGATTGTTATGTTGAGTGTGAAAATGAATTATGCTTTTTTGAGTGCAAATGTCATGAACAATTTGATTCTCATGATATTAGTTTGTCTGAATCCTATTTTAATAAGGATAGAATTGTTACCAAAATTCCAGAAAGATTCATTCTAGAAAGACACAAAGCTATTAAAGTTAAAAATAGAATTAGTTACCAAAACGTCATTTCTCCTAAGGCGTTTGGGCTGGACGAAAACCCCAGATTTGACATAAAACAGTTTCTTACTCATATAATGGGAATAGAGGCTAGACAAAATAAAGTGTTTAAAAGTGAAAAAAAGATAATCCCTGCAAGGCTAATATATTTCTATTTTATTCCAGATTCTGTCATCAATTTGAATACCGATATTAAAATGGTTATAGATCAACTTTATAAAGAAGTCAGTACTGTTTTTAATCACCGTATTATTAAAGACAATGTTAAAAACATTACATTTGAATTGTTTATTCAATTTTCTGACCATGCTGAAATGGCTTCAAAAACAAATGTGAGAAGAATAAAACTATAGAAATAAGCACAACGTGCCATTTTGTGTCCTACTTTGCATGTTATTTATATTACGCAGAGATAAAAATTGAGGTAGCAAAATGGCATTTTTATTTAATAAAGAAGAATTTAAAAAACTTATATTATCAAGAGCAAAGAAACTATTTCTTTTAAACGAGGCTAATGAAGAATTAATAAGATTTGAACAGACTGATAAACTTGAATACTTATTTTTTGTTTACAAGTTTACCGAAACATTAAAAGAACATGGGATTATCCTTTCTCTTAAACTCGATTTCTATCCAACGCTGTTGGGATATATCTTAGGAGTAGATGAATTAGAAAGCATTCATAGATACGTAGCGGATTTACCGACAGCCAACGGTGGTTTTTATAAAACCAATCGATTTGATATTTATATTCCAAGAGGTAAAAAAGAAGAAGTGATTCAACTATTTAATGATGTCACCCCAACAGAAAGGGATGAGGCTAATCCCATGCTTTATCATTTCGGAGAAAATGGGAAGTATGTGATTGCCTTATATGAATATTCTTATCTAGAACTCTTAAACAACTTAGATAATTCAATTGTTGATAAAATTAAATACAACGACGAGGATGTTCTAGCTTTTATGCTTCAACCTGATGATGGCGGTTATTATATGCCAAATCTGAATAGATGCTATTTAACTGTACCAAGTCTTGCATATAAGCTCATTAATGTCTCATCTCCGCAATCATTAAGCGATTTAGTCATCATTAATAACATCTTAAGGTCAATTCATAACGATGATGAACTTGTGATTAAACACATTAAAAAATATGGACTTGAAAGCATTATTTATAGCAAAGAACAGTTGTTCGACTTGCTAACAAACAATTATGATATCGAAGGCAAAATGGTAAAAGACATTATACAAGGCTTGGTTTATCGTCATCGTCTTTCTGAGTCGGAAGAATTAATTTTGGGATCAAATGGAGTTCCATCATTAATAATTGATCAACTAAACAATTTAAAATATTTACCAAGCATTCATAGAGCCATAATGGAAGTTGAATATATCTATAAAATGGCCTATGTGAAATACTACTATCGAGACGATTTTAATAGGATGTTTAAAAACAACACAGAGGATACTTATGTTGGGCCTTTCTTTTACGCTAATAACCGAGTCTATGCCTATACAGCCGCGACAGATAATTTTGACGCTGATTTAAGATTCTTTGATTCTCCGATGCCACACTTTGACTACTTTAAAATGCTTAATCTATATGGAGACTATGGAAACTATCCACGTGGAAGAGTAATCTACAACAATTTTAAAAGAAGATTTTTCGTTTATTTAGATAAAGACTTAATGACAGAAGAAATCGAAAATCAGATTCGAAAAGCTTATTGTCTCGGAGATTCGAAATATAAGGTTGTGTTTAAAAGTGATAATCACTATACACATGATGGGCTTTAATCATGCTTGAAACATTAATGTATTTAGCCTTAGGTGTTGCCTATGTTGCCGCTTGCGATTCTGAGAAAAAAGAAGCAGAACGTGCACTAAAAAAGAAAGAAGAATTACGAAAAGAATTAGATGAAATAGATCGTAAATCTGAAAGAGATATTATGTTCTTTTATTACTCCTGGTATAACAACATACCTTACAAAACAGTAGTGGAACTCTATGAAAAAGGGGAAATAACCATTGAGCAACTTCAGAAGTGTTTGAAAGTTCATCAATAGAAAGAGAGCGACTATGTTTGAACTAATTTGTATGTCTTTACTTGGCGTAGCCTACATTCATGCTTGTAAAGAAGAAGCGGCCGAAGAAAAGAGGCAAAAAGAAGAAGAAAGAATTCTCGATCTGAAAATTAAAGTTTTTTGTTATGCAATAAGGCACGGTCTCCTTTATAACGATGTCGTTAAAATGATTCAAGAAAATAAGCTTACATTTGAAGAAATAGAAGAAGATAGAATCAAATATGAAAGAGAATAAAGAGCAAATTAAAAAGAGAATTATTAGTGATCTCAATGGCAAAAAGCCAATAGGAATTGTATGGCTTCAAAAGCAATATAAAATAGGCTTTCTTTTGGCGAAAGAAATCTATTTAGAAATCAAATAACTATCTTTTCTTTTTTGGAAGGAACTTTAAATATTCTTCAAAATAATCGTTGTAGTATTTTGCCATCCCTTCAAACAAATTGAATGTCATATATCTCAGTTCACCTTCATCAATTGCTTCAAAAGGAATGTCTCCAAATACTATCTCGACTTTCAAGTCACTTTCCTTTGTTTTTCTTTTCCGTCCCATAAGCTAATTCTAACGAATAATATAGGACACAAAATGACATGTTTATAACACTTATAAGTGGTAAAAAATAGCATATGACCTCAAAAGGTCATTAAAGAGTCCGAGTCTAATCCCAATCGTATCACCAAATGAGACTGTATACGCACTCTTAATATATTGATGATGAGTGCTTCGGATTCACATTCGACCTCACTCCTTATCTTAAGAAAGTGCGATGCAATAAGAAGAGAGTTGCTAGAAAATAGCAACTTTTTTCGTAAAATGATACTATATACTCATGAAGAAATTGTTAAGTATTGTTTTCACGTCACTTTTTGTATTGTGTGGTTGCACTCGCAAAACTGATTCATCGATATCTGAATCGCTGAGTGATAGTGCATCTTCTAACAGCAATTCTAGTTCCAACGAAGAAAAAGAATATGTCGAAGGAAGACAGATTTTTGATGATTTCGAAAAAGTCGCATGTCCTGGTTCCTTTGAAGCGAACGGGTTCCCTGCTGACTTCTTCCAATACCACGGTGGTGGTGGTGGATATTATACCTTTACAAATAGTTTTAATTTACCAGATGTTAATTGCTCTTTATATCTTGCGGATGTTAACTGCGATGGAAATGACGAAATCTGCTATCTTAATCAAAAAGGTTCTGACGTTAGATATCAAACGATCATTTACGATTATAAAAATGGAAATGTTTTAGCAAATGATGTATTTGAACCCTGGAAAGGTTATACATATTTTTCACTTCTCGATGAAAAATTGATTCTTAACTATGTAAATTATGATTACGCAGGAATGACCATCCCACATGTTAATACAAGATGTAGAGAAAAAATAGCTAGATTCATTAAGAATAATGATAAAAAAGTTATCATGAATTATGAACTGATCCCATTTAAATTACTCGGTTTTGGTTTTATGATGTGTCAAAAGGTTGATGATAAATATGAACGATTTATAGAACAGGAAAATGGCGCTTATCTACTGAACAAAAACCAAGAGTATTATCTTTCTGGCTCTATATATCACGATGGATCAACTACACTTAACACCGAATACCTCGGCGATTGTTTCAATTTTGAATCCAATGATTTATGTTCAACTTCATTTGTAGAATTGAAAACTGATGATTATCAATGGTTTGATTTCTATTACAAATTAGATTTCAAAGGAATTGGCGAAACAAACATTACTGTTTCATTGGCCGAATTTGAAACAACAGTAAAAATTAAAATAGGTGAATAAACTATAAAACAGTTCTTTTTAGACACGTTTTTGTTTTGAGAACAAATAAGCCAAAAAGGTTTGAATCCCGCGGTACTCACCAAATACACTTAATAGAATCCCTCAAAAGGTGATTCTTTTATTTTTTAGATAAAAAACCAAATATTTTCAAAAATATCCCTGTTTTGCAGTGTTATTTTGTTTTTTTGTTGTAAATGCCTGCGTGCGCGTTATATATTTTAATAGACAAGGAGCCTTTATTATGAGCAAATCACCTAAAAAGATTAGTCTGGCTTATAAAATAGTTTTTGCTGTTACTATTGCGTTCCTCCTTTTATATTTTGTGATGCTTTTGGTGTTCGGTTTATCCGTTTCTAAAGTAAACGATGCCGATTTAAAAGGTGGGTTTGGAGATGTTCTCAAATATCATTTCTCTGATATCAAAGGATTATTCTCATTTAATTTCCATAGTGCAAGCAACATCATCTATTTCAGCCTCAGTGGACTATTATATTTCTTCATTCTTATTTCAGTACTTTACCTAGTAGTTGGCATTCTTTTAATTGTCAAAAGAAAGAGACTAGTTCTCATTCCTGGTATTGTCGCCTCTTTATTAGTTGTATTTGTTTTCATAATGGTCGCTACAGGCACTCCAAAGTATTGGTATATCATTAATCAACGTGCTCCTTTTGATAATGATAAATCCTTAATGGGCCCAACCTTTGGTCTTTTAGCTTTCGCGGTTTTATATGGTTTATCTGCCTATGTTTTATATTTCTATTCTGTCTTTATTGCGGTTAAAAATCCTGCGATTGAAGAAGTAGAAGTTAAGCCAGAAGAAACTATTGAACAACCAGTTGAGTTTGTCCAAGAAGAAGCTCCAAAAGCGGAAGAAGCACCAGTTAAAGAAACTGTTAAACCAGTGGAACCTATCACTAATGAAAAACCATTAGTTAACGATGATGAGCCAGTTCTATTTGAAGAAGTCGATGCTGATGAAGAAGTAGAACAAAAACCACAAGAAAGTAAAGAAGATTTAAAAACTGTATTAGCCGAATTAGTGCGTGACATTGTACGTGATGAAATCGCCCGCAACAACGCCTATAACTCTAAACCAAACAATCAAAATCCAAATGGTTTTGGTGGTCCATTAATTGTTCAATACTTTAACACTATGCCAGCTGAAGCGCCTCAATCCGCTCCTCAACCAGTTAAGCAAGAAGTTAAAGAACAGCCACAACCAGAAGTTAAAAAAGAAGCCATTAAACAAGAAGTAAAAGCTCCTGCTCCTCAACAGTCGGAAGAAAAGAAACCAATTATCCGTATTCCATTTACTGAAAGAATGCTAGCCGCGGATAAAGAAATGCAAGATAACTATAACGAACTCAAGAACGAGATTCTCTCTTATGGTGTCAACTCTCGTGTTTCTAACTCTGGTGATACTTTCCGCTTACACCGTAAGACATATATTAAAATCACCATTGCTGGACTTAGCTTAAAGTTATACTTTGCGTTAAATCCAGATGATTATAAAGATTCCACATTACCAATTCAAAATGCTGGTCATAAAGGCATCTATGAAGAAATCCCACTTGTGTTTAAAGTCAAATCAGGATTATCAATGCGTAGATGTAAGCAATTAATCCAAGATGTCTTTGAGAAAAATGGATTTGAACAAGGTGAAATCGGTAATATCAATTGGGTAGAGGATCTTAAAAACTCTCCTAATAATGATGACGAGGACTAAAGAAAAACAATAAATATTAAGGTATGCCTGCATACCTTTTTATTTATGCCCTTGAAATTCCATAGCAATATGATAATTTATATATCTGCAGCCAGCAAAGAAAGGAAGTGGTTCATTAATGGATGTGCCTCTGTCGTGGCTTATCATTAGTGTTTGTGTATTAGCACATTTTTTCTTTTCTGCTGGTGAAACCGCACTTGCGTGCGCTAACCGTTTCAAAATGCAAGTTGAAGCGGACGAAGGTAAAAAATCTGCTCGATTAGTTCTTCATGTTTGTGAGAAATATGATCGAGCCTTAATAACAGTTTTAATCGGAAGCAATATTGTCGCTATCGTAGCATCTGCTATATCTACGATTCTTTTTTACAATTTGCTTAGTTCTAGTGGTTTAATGGATGAAACCATCTCTTTGATTTCATCAATTATTATATCTTTACTCATCTATATTATTGGTGATGCTCTTCCTAAGACTATAGCGAGAAGTATTCCTGATACTATCTCTAAACTATTTGTCTTCCCAGTTTATGGATTGATGCTTATTCTTTTTCCAATTACTTTTGTTTTTGATAAGTTTGCTAAACTCATTGAAAAGATATTTAAAGTTAAAGATGAGAATCAATTTGATGAAGAAGACTTTGAAAATGTCGTTGAAAATGCTTCAGACGAAGGCATCTTAGAAGAAGAACAAAGCGATATTATTCAATCCGCTTTAGACTTCGCCGACACTAATGTTAAAGAAGTATTAACTCCAAGGAATAAAATCTTTGCCTTGGATATTAATACATTAACAAAAGAAAAACTTCACAATATCATTTTGACCACTAATTATTCTCGTATCCCGGTTTATAGTGGTGATTTTGATAACATCATTGGTGTTCTTCATATCAAGACATATTTAAGTGCTTATTTAAATAATCCTAATGTTTCCATTAGGAGAAAGCTCCAAAAGCCATATTTTGTTTCATCAAACATTATGATTGATGATTTATTTAATGGTTTTAAAAAGCATCATACACATATCGCTATCGTGAGAGATAAAAACAAAAAAGTCATCGGCATGGTTACTATGGATGACGTTTTAGAAGAACTTGTTAGTGATATCTCTGAACCAAGTCAAGTGAAAGGAAACAAATAGTATGCATTGGTATTATTGGTTAATCGTTGCTATTTGTTCATTGTTCTCAATGTTCTTTTCCGCTGCCGACATGGTTTATGGCATGGTCGATAAAGATCGTCTTAATAGAGAAAAGGGTAAAAAAGAAAAACGCGCTCAATTAGCGCTTAAGATTGCAGATGACTATGAGTTATCTATTTCTGCTATTTTATTAGGCAACAATATTGTAAATATTTTTGCGTCATCTATTGTGACATTGATTGGTATTTCTTTATCTGGTAATACTGAACTAGCCACAACAATTACGACGATTATCTTTACTGTCTTTATTATTATCTTCTGCGAATTCATTCCTAAGGCATTTGCCAAGCGTTTCAACTATTCTTTGGCGTTAGCGTTTGCTTATCCTGTGGTTTTCTTTAAATACTTGTTCTTTGTTCTAGTTTGGCCAATTGCTAAGATTTTCAAACTCTTTGGCAAATTATTTGCCAAGAAGTCCAAAGAAGAAGACGAAATTGATGAAGATGTTTTAACTGAAATGGCAGACTCTTTAGAGGAAGAAGGCATCTTAGAAGAAAACGAAGCAGAACTATTAAGAAGTGCAATCGATCTTAATGATATTGAAGCGTTTGAAATCATGACACCAAGAGTGGATGTCTTTGCTATTGATATTGAAGATGATATTAACGAGTTAATAAAAGACAAAGAAATCTTTAAACATTCCCGTATCCCAGTTTATAAAGAAACTATTGATAACATAGTTGGTATTTTACCAATCAAGTCATTAGCTAAGAAATTATTAGCTGGTGAAAAAGTCGATGATTTATTATCAATGTGCTATAAGCCATTAGTGGTTCCAAGAAACCATCAGATTTTAGATGTCTTAAAAGAATTTAAAGAAAGAAAGATTCATATCGCTGTTGTCATTGATGAATATGGTGGTACTGAAGGTATCGTTACTATGGAAGACATCTTAGAAGAAATCGTTGGTGATATTTTTGACGAAGATGATGAAATCGAAGAAGAATATATTGAAAAGGGCCATGGTGTTTATATCGTTGATGGCACGATGAATTTAGATGACTTCTTTGAATTAATTGAATACGATGAAGAAGTTGAAACTGATTACACTACAGTAGGTGGTTTCTGCCAAGACATTTTAGACCGCTTTGCTAAGAAGGGTGATGAGTTTGATTTTGCTCATTATCATTTCAAAGTTTTAGAGGCCGATGAATTCACTGTTGAAAAGCTCAGAGTGGAAGATACTGAATTTGATGAAGAGGAAGAAAAGTAGTTTAACATGGATAAAGTTCTAGTTTTATCTGTTGGCAAAGCAAATTCCTTTGAACTGAATCATGCTCAAAACGAATTTTCTATGCTTTTAAAAGAGATCAATTTAGTAGTAGTTGCTTTCTTTTCCCAAAACATCGATTCCGTTGATAAAGCCACATATGTCGGTATTGGCAAACTTGCTGAAATATCCTTTTTTTATCATCAATATAATGAAGAGCATCCAGATGATCCTATTTCTTTGGTGGCTTGTAACTTTGAGTTAAGTGGCCTTCAAAAGAAAAATATTTCTGGCATAATTGGCGCGGAAATAATCGACAGGACATTTGTTATTCTTGATATTTTTGAGAAGAACGCTAAAACAAAAGAAGCCAAATTACAGGTTTCAATTGCTAGACTTCAATATCTAAAAAACCATTTGATTGATGAGAAAGCTTCCTATTCACAAGTAACATCTGGCAGTGGCCATAATAAAGGTAAAGGTGAAAAGCAAATTGAACTTTCTAGAAGACAAATCAGTAACGCTATAAATCAAAGAAAAAAGGAATTAGAATCAATTAAGCTTTCACGTCGAAATATGCGTGTTGCTCGTAAGAATAATCCTATTCCAAAGATTTGCATTGTAGGATACACTAATGCTGGAAAATCAACCTTGATGAACCGTCTAATATCTTTGAGTAAAGAGGACAAAACCGTCTTAGAAAAAAATGCTTTGTTTGCCACTTTAGAAACCGCTACAAGAAGTATTAATGTCTTTGGTTATCCAACCTTCTTTTTAACCGACACAGTTGGTTTTGTTTCTAATCTACCTATCTATTTAATTGATGCTTTTAGATCTACTTTAGAAGAGATTACAGAAGCTGATTTATTGGTGCAAGTTGTGGATATCTCTGATCCATTTAAGGAAGAAGAAATTGAGACAACTAAATCCATCATCAAAGATTTGGGTGCAGACAGCATTCCAATGATTAATATCTATAACAAATATGATTTATTAGGCGGACCTGCAAATTTTTTGCCTCAAGAGAATGAATTAATTGTTTCGCTTTTAGATGAGGAAGATGTTCTTGATGCTTTAAAGTTTATTGTGTCAAATGTCACAAAATCCTGGGAAAAGAGAAAAGTTGTTCTTCCATATAGCATCGACTTTTCAACATTTAGTAAAGAAAACTATGTAATCTCTAAGAAAGAAAAAGAAGATTCTTATGAATGTGAAGCCTTCTTAAATCCTTCTTTTAAGTATAAATATACTATTGATTAATTTTTAGTTTCTTCCAATATAAGCGATAAATCTCATCGGCTACTTGCTCGATGGTTTTATTTTCGCTATCAATACGGAAGTCAACTTTTGGAATATTGTTTTCTGCGAAGATGACGCGGTCGTTTTCAATGCGCTTATGAGCGTCAGCTTCTTTATCGCCTCGTTCAAGCATTCTTTTGAATCTAACATCTTCGCTTGTCTTTAAATAAAAAGTCACAATCCTTTCATCATTCAATGCGGAGTATGACTTTAGTCCTTCTAAATCAATAACAACAGAACGGTTGTCTGCGATTTGGTCTTTTGTGGAACCATAATAGTTACCGTTATATAAAGTGTGTTCAACAAATCGGTCTTCTTTAATCATTTGTTCAAAGACTTCTTTGCTAACGAAAAAATAGTCCTTGCCGTTAACTTCATTAAGGCGCATGGAACGAGTAGTGGTGGTTATGGCTTTTTGAATTCCATATTTGACCATCAGCATTTTTGCCGCTTCTGTTTTTCCTGATGCACTCGCGCCACTTAGAACTATCATAAAAACCTATTTTTTATCATTTTAATACAATTGTTTGCTATTTTGTAAGGTTTTGTAATTTTGTTAAAACTCTCATTTTTGCCTAAAATTTTTAATTCTATAGAATTAACAAAAAAAGTTTTCTATTTTTGATAAAAAAATCGGAAAAATTTCAATTTTCGCCCCTATAGGTAAAATAGGAGGACTTTTTTATGAACTCACTTGGAAAGACTACTTTTAGGGATCTCAACCAAATGACTATTGATGTTGCCGAAAAGTTTTTCTTTGCTAAAAAGATGTGCGATATGAAAAGAGGAAATCTCTTGGGCGAAAGCATGCCCAACGAACAAGACCCTTACGATTGCTATTTATTAAAAGTACAAGCGGCCTATGATTCGTTAAACGACCTAGAGAAGAATCTTATCAACAACGAATTCTTTCATCAGGACTATAACCAGTGGTGGAAGCCTTTATATTCAAAGGCCTCGTTTTACCGCTATAAAAAGGAAGCTATGCAGAAGTTTCTAGGTGCTATGTATGATTTATAAAGTTTTAGCAGTTTTAGTACCTTTCGTCATTTCTTCTATTGCTAATCTACCTGATAATACCAATATTGATCACCCTAAAGCAGTTTCCTCGATGTTTTCTTTGAAACCAATTGATGATCCTATTATTGGAATTGATTATTTTGATTGTTCAACATTTGGCCCATTTTCTTTAGAAACAGTGACTAATAATGTTAATGTGACTTTTACTTATCAGTTTTACGGTATTGGTTCACAAAACATCGTAGAAAGAGTTAGGCTATTTAATTCTTCCAACAGCGTTGTTTCTGCTGTAGCCAATCCCTATATCTATTATAGAGAAGGAACGCGTAATACGGTCTCTTTCAACCTCCGCTTAAGAGACTATTTGACAAGAAATGGTTTAACCCTCAAATTTGAAATCATTAGCAACTATAACTATGCTGTTTTGAAATCATATTCCACAACATTTTATCCTTCTAGTGATGCCTCTATTTCTTGGTTGAGTTTGAAACAAAATTCTCATACATCTCAGACTTTAGGTTTTTATAGTGAAGACTCACAAATGAAACCTATTATAGAAACAATCGATTTTACGCAATTTGGTGATTATTTAGATGTCGATTATTATTACCGCTTAGATCTTAAGAAAAATGTCATCTCTTATTCAAATCCCACGAGCTTTAAATATAAGAATGCTTATTTAACTTTTAATGATAGTGATAATCTATTTCCTTATTTAAATCATCAAAGCTCAGGTGACGTTAGTATTCCTTTAAGTATGAATAGAAGTGGAGAATATATTTACTTCAAAAGCAAGAATAATTTTTATACAAATAAAAGAACTTTACAAATTAGTGAAACATATCAAAGTGGTTTTGCCACAACTAAAGACATATATTTACCAGTTAATGGAAGATCTAAATTTAATGGCAAGCAACTATATTTTGTTTTAGAGGGTATTGGTTTAGATAACATCTCCACAACAATTCCTCTTAAATATGAAGCATCAACTTCAATTGTGGGCGTGTGTAAAGATGGAGACTATTGTGTCGTTGGAGGAAGCCGCTAATGATTGCTATTTTTATCTCCTTTTTATTAGTGGTTTTGTCTTTTAACTTCTTTGTTGTTTCTTATCAAATAAACGGCATCAATCGCTTGGTTTTGTCAGCGCCACTTTCATTATTCGAAACAGCGATAAACTTATTTGAAATAGACGAAGATATCGGCCCTGTTTTTGATAAAACAATCCTAGTGGATAACTTAACCTCATATTTCGATTATCAGATGCCAAGATATACTGAAGATTATTCCCTTTCATTTTATTATTACAACCCTATAGATCACTCAATTGAATTAAGCGAAAACGCTAAAGCGGTTGATGTTATTGTTGATGCAAATTTAGCGCTTAATTATCACTATCAAAAAACAATGTATTACGAGATTTGGAGCAATTAAATGGATGCACTAAAAGCCATCAATTATTTAGAAGAATCTTTTTTAAAAGACTTACTTAGTAATCCGAAAGTCACCGACATCTCTTATAACGGTGAAGATGTTTTCTATGTGAATAACGACTTTGGAAGATTAAAAAGCGAAGTAACTATTGAAAAGCAAGCCGCTAAAGATTTTGTTAGACAAATTGCTAATCTTAGTGAAAAACAATTTTCTTTTCAAAGCCCCAAGCTTGATGTGTCTTTAGGAAGATATCGTTTTAATGCTCTTCATCAAAGCATTTGTCGTAAGAACAATGAAGAAAGTGTCACTTTTTCTATAAGAATTGCTTCTTCTTCTCCGAAGTTTAATGAAGATAACTGCCTTTGTGATGAGTTAAAAGAATTACTTAAAGTCCTTATAGATTCTAATGTTTCTATAGTAATTGGAGGACAAACCGGTAGTGGTAAAACAGAATTACAAAAGTATCTCATTTCTTTAATGAAAGAGAACACTAGAACTATTGTCATAGACAATATCTTAGAATTAGATCAATTTAAAACTCCACAGTGCCTAGATCTTAATATCTGGCAAGTGGATGAAAAAAGAGAAGAAGCATCCATTGAAAACTTAGTGAGAAATGCTTTGAGAAGCAATCCTGACTGGCTTATCGTCGCGGAATCAAGAGGCAAAGAAATGCTCGATGTTTTAAACTCCTCTTTAACCGGTCATCCTATTATCACTACATTACACGCGTTTGATATAGAAAGCATGCCTCATCGTATGGTTCGAATGGTAATGATGAATGAGCAAAAAATGGAGTTCAAAGATGTTTATTACGACATTTCTTATCACATGCGCTTTTATATCTATCTCAAACGTCAATATTTAAAAGATGGCTATGTATCTAGATACATATCTTCTATATCCTTTCTCGGCACTCATGGAATGGAAAACATTTATAGTAGCGATGGAAATAAAATACAATTTCGTTGGCTTTCAAAAGAAGCGATTAAGATGCTTGATTTATCTAATGTATCGGATCTTTTTAAAGCGACATTTTTAGGAGGTAAAAAATGAACTTAGTGTTGGTGGGAATAGTTGTTTCTTTGGTCTTTGCCGGCGTTACTTTCATCGCGAGTCAGAACATTTTCTCTGCATTAGGGGTGCTAATTCTCTACAATATGTTTTTTGTTTTGATAGCGAGAAGACTAGTTAACAACAGCCAACAAAAAATCCATCGCTACCACGAGTGCTATCTATTTATAAATTCATTTATCATTTCTTTAAACGTCAAAGGTTCATTAAGTTCTGCAATGCAGAGTGCTTATGACACTAGCGATAGTGGCACTAAAGAAATAATAGATTCTATAAAAGAATTAAATGACGAAGAGAAACTATCTTATTTAATTAAGTATTTCAAATTTGATCTTTATCGTTTGTTTGTGGATACAGTTTCTTTATGGAACGAACAAGGGGGAGACATCATTAAAATGAGTCATCACCTCATAGAACAAGTCAGATTAAAAGAAGAATACCTTTTAGCGTGCGAAAGTATCAATAAAAGTAAAAGCATTGAATTTATTGTCTTGTGGAGCATTGCTCTTATGATCTTGGCCGCTTTAAGATTTGCTTTATCGCAATTCTTTATCAAAATCTCACAAACCATTATTTATCAAGTGGCCATAGTTTTAACTATGCTCTTTGCGCTTATTTCAATTTATATTCTCGTTAAGCGTGTCACTAATCTTAGTTTAGAAGGGTGGAAAGATGATGAAAAATAACTTAAAAGAAACAATAGATTTTGTGGGCCTATCTTATAAAAAAGAAATGCTCAAGATTATTCTCATTAACATCATCTTATTGCTAGGTGCGGTTTTGCTCTATTTATTCTTAGACAATTTGATCTACGCCATTATGCTTTTTATCGGCCTTTGTTTATTAGACTTCTTTTTACTGACTCGATATAGTGACAAGAAACAAAATATTCTAAAGAATAGAGAGAACGAATTAGTCGCTATTATTTCTTATTTTGAAGTCTATATTCAGAATAACAACAATGTTTACCAATCATTTGCCCAACTTATTCCATATTGTTCAGATTGGATGAAAGAGAAAATAGAAACAATGCTGAGCGAAATTGATAACGATAAAACTGTGCAACCATTTATTAATTTTGCGCATAACTTCCAGCAACTATCTTCTCATAGTTTAATGCTTTCTATTTATCAAATGATTGATCAAGGTGAAAACTCTGAACAGCTTTTACAGTTTAATGTCATCTTTGATGAACTATCAAAAAATAGAAACAAAGAAATGGTTGATCAACAAGATAGGGCTTTATCAAATATGTCTACTTTCCCTCTGATTGGTGCGGGCTTAATTACAGTTACTTTGACTATCTCAATTTTGACTATTTTAGGAGATTTAATTTATGTCGTATAAAATCGGTTTACTTTTATCCATGATATTTGTAGCTTTGTTCTTTCTTTTTGGTGCGGACTTAATATCCTTACAAAGCGCCTATAGTGTGCTTGACGCTAAAGCGAATAATATCTCATATATCATCTCAAGAAATGGGGCTATTGATACCGACTTTATGTACTACATAGAGAACACTTTTAGTGTGGAATTTATTTGTGACGCAAATCCTGCTCCTGAATTCGGCGAAAAGATTTATTACGAAATACAAACAGTTTATGACCCTTTAATCATTTCTCAAAATGAAATGACCATTTCAATTAAAAGAATGACCATCATTGGTTTTTATGGATAGAAAGGAGGAAAGCTATGTCGGAAATCAAAGGACAACTACTTGGCATTATCTTGGTAATTATGGTGTTTGGCATTGTAGCCGCAGGTCTTACTACAGTTTTTAAAAACCTCACAAGCTCTGTTTCTAGCGAAGTCGCTCACGCCGTGGACACAACATATGCGCAATTAACGTTCTAATGCTAAAGGAAGAACGGCTCAAAAGGCCGTTTTTTATTGTTGAAGAGCGAGTAGTGATGTTATAAAATTACTTTGAAATGGAACCATTACAAATTGTTAAAGATGCTATCAAAGATAGAATCAACGTCGACTCTATCAAATATGATGACAAATTAGATGATCTCGGTCTTGATTCCCTTGATTTAGTGGAAACCATGCTTAAGATTGAAGAAGTTTTAAACATCGAATTCACCAGCGATGAAATCGTTGAATTAAAAACCATCCAAGACGTCGTCAATTTGATTGAATCTAAAAAATAATAAATTATCTTGTCTTTGTTTTAGTCGCATGCTATTATTTTTAACGCGCTTAGAAGGCGTTGCCTACCTAGCTCAGTCGGTAGAGCTATCGGCTGTTAACCGATCGGTCGTGGGTTCGAGTCCCTCGGTAGGCGCCACTTTTGGCGAATTGGAGAAGCGGCTTAACTCACATGCCTTTCACGCATGCATTCACGGGTTCGAATCCCGTATTCGTCACCAATTTAGTTAAATAGGATTGATACTATGTATCAGTCCTTTTTTCTTTCATTAGCAACAGCGAGTTGCTTGATAGGAAATCCTTTGATACTAAAATATAGGTAGAGGTAAAGAAAATGGAAACCAAAGATATTTTATTAGAATTAAGAACAAAGAATGGGTTATCCCAAGAAGAACTCGCGGAAAAAGTTATGGTTACTAGACAAGCCGTATCAAGATGGGAAACAGGTGAAACCACTCCAAATACCGAAACATTAAAGCTCCTATCTAAACTTTTCGATGTATCAATCAACACTCTTTTAGGCTCACCAAGACAACTAGTGTGTCAATGCTGCGGTATGCCTTTACAGGATTCATTATTGAGCAAAGAAAAAGATGGCTCATTTAATGAAGATTACTGCCAATGGTGTTATCACGATGAAAAATTCACCTATGACAACATGGATGATTTGATTAACGCCTGCATTCCACATATGGTTGCCCAAGGTTTTCCTGAAGATCAAGCTAGGACATATATGAGAGGTATGCTTCCAAACTTAAAGTATTGGAAAGAAAAACAATAGTGTTTGGGTGTATTAAAACACTGAAACCCTGCCAACTTAACAACTAAGGATTGATACTAGCGTGTCAGTCCTTTTTTACTAAATTAATCGAAAAAAACGAATAAAAAATGCCGTTTTGCAGGCTTTTTGCTATTTTCGTATTGTATGCATAGCGTGTGCGCTATATAGTAAAAGGGAACTGACAGGTAAGGAGAAAGCCTATGTACAGAACAGAAAAAGAAACCTCAAAGGTTTTAAGAATCCTTTTAATTGTATCGTTTGTTTTCCTCGCCATTTATATTTTTGGATTCATTTTATTTGCTGCTAACGCTGATAAAACTGGTGATGCTGATTTAAAAGATTTTGGAGCGGTTTTCTCATATCATTTTGGAAATTTTGGAGACTTATTCACCTTCAAATTAAACGCCTCTTCTAATGTTTTTTATGTTGCCTTAAGTGGCTTATTATATGGTCTCATTGCTATTGTTGTTATTTTCTTAATTGTTGGCGCTGTTATTGCCGTGAAAAAGAAAAGAGCTATCCTAGCCTTTGGTATCGCTTTAGCGGTCCTAACTTTATTTATTTACATGTTAGGTGCAGCTGGTTTACCAAAGTATTGGGCCATCTTAAATAAACGTGGTGATTTTGGTAAACATCAAGAGTTGATGGGACCAACCATCATTCTTATTGCTGCTGGAATCATATTTGCTATTCTTTCATACATCACCTATTTTGCGTGCATCCTTGAAGCATTCAAAAACCCGGCATTTGAAGATAAAGATGCCCCTAAAAAAGGTGAAGAACCAGTGATGTTTGAAGCTATTAGTAATGAAAAACCACAAGAAGAAAAGCCTGCTCCATCCTTTAAACAGACCACTTCCAAAGAAGATTCAATATCCAAAAAGGATCTCGCAGAGCTCATTAGAAGTATTGTTAGAGATGAAATGAACCGTAGCGCGCAAAATCAAAATAGTCCTTTAATCGTTCAATACTTTGGTTCGGCTCCAGAGAAACAAATCGTTCAAGACGCTAATAAAGAAGAAGTTGTTAAGGAAGAAGTTAAGCCAGAACCACAAACTGAACCGGCTCCAGAGGAGGAACCCGTTTCTGAATCAGTGGAGAAGAAACCAATCATCCGTATCCCATTCCAAGTGAGAATGATGAACGCTGATGAAGAAATGAAGAAAAACTATAATGAACTCAAAAATGAGATTCTCTCATATGGTGTTAATTCAAGAGTGTCTAATTCTGGTGATGCCTTCCGTTTACATAGAAAGACATATGTGAAATTAACAATTGCTGGTTTAAGTTTAAAACTCTACTTCGCTTTAAACCCAGAAGACTATAAAGACTCAACCATTCCAGTCCAAGATGCTGGTCATAAAGGCATTTATGCTGAAATCCCATTAGTGTTCAAAGTTAAATCAGGTTTATCAATGAGAAGATGTAAAGAACTCATCCAAACCGTGATGGAAAAAGATGGTTTAGAACAAGGACCAATTGAAGATATCGATTGGGTTGAAAAGTTAAAAGAACAGCCAGTGGATGAAAGTCCAGAAGAAGAATAAAAACATAAATACTAAGGTATGCCTGCATACCTTTTTATTTATTATTTGAATGTAGGGCAAAAAATTGATATATTTTTATACTGCAGCCAGCAAAGAAAGGAAGTGGGCACATTAATGGATGAACCTCTGTCGTGGGTAATCATTGGTATTTGTGTATTAGCACATTTTTTCTTTTCTGCTGGTGAAACCGCACTCGCATGTGCAAACCGCTTCAAGATGCAAGTCGAAGCGGATGAAGGTAAAAGATCTGCCAAATTAGTGCTTAAAGTCCAAGAAAAATATGACCGAGCATTAATCACGGTTTTAATAGGAAGTAACATTGTCGCTATCGCTGCTTCAGTTATCTGTACAGCGCTTTTTACTCGTACATTAAGTAATTACACAAGCGATTTAATCGCGTTATTAGCCTC
>JAEEGJ010012217.1_pt1 | contig 21347 bp, 16 predicted proteins | sample 8958761 | NCBI WGS metagenome assembly JAEEGJ01 (sample SAMN16246546, study PRJNA631951) | gut metagenome | biome: gut microbiome; feature: rumen; material: RS-attached | host: Bos | place: Iran: Karaj | collected 2018-10
GACTAAAAAACGACGGTGGAGAATGAGCATGATTGGGTAGAATAGAGGAGGGGCTTGTTTCGAGTTCCTATGTTCTTACTTCTCGAAACAAGCCCCTCATCAGGAAAAGAGTCTCGAATAATAGTCGGGCTATTCAGGATTAGTGATGTCACGGAACTGGCCAGGCGACAAACCGATGGCTTCCTGAATCTTGCGCTGCAGCGTGCGCACACTGTTGAATCCCGAATCTTTGGCGATGGCGTCGATACTATAACCCGGATTGTCTTTCAGTGTTTTCAGGGCTCGCATCAGCCGCAAGAAGTCAAGATACTTATCTACGGAGTTGTAGATGGTCCTTGACCTGTACAAATCGGCAATGCGTGTCTGCGTGGTCCCCACCAGTTCGGCCACTTCTTTGATTCCGAACTCTGGTGGCAGCGGAATCTCCTCGCTTTCGATGCGTGTCTCGATGACGGCCAGCAGTTCCTCATCGCTGCGCAAGTCGGCCTGTGCCATAAACTCACGGTGGCGGCGGACCAGGTCTTTCAGCCATTCCACGCGCCTGCGTACATCATAATATATATCCACTTTCTCGGCAAGCATCATGTTACGGGCAATAAGTTTCTCATTGCCTTCGATGAGCCGTTTGTTCTCTTCTTTCAGCCGCACGATTTCCTCTTGTAGCAGCTCAATAGTTACTTTTTCTTCATTGTCCATGGCAATCGGTTGTGGTTGGCTCTACAAAAATAGTGATAATTTGCGAATGGAACAATAATTGGACCTATAAAATATTGTTAAAACAATAAAAGTGCAGAATCTGCGTTATGTTGATGTGTTCAGACGTGCTTACACGACAATTCTTGTGCTTTTGCTTGCCGTGATGGGAGCGAAGGCACAATATGACGTCAACTTCAGTCACTACTTCGACATGGAGCCGACGTTTAATCCTGCGTCGGTGGGTAAGCAACAGAAAATCAATGTCGTGGGAGCCTATGCGATGGATTTGGCTGGCTTTAAGCACAATCCGCAGACGATGTACATCGGGGCGGACATGCCTTTCTATTTCCTAAAGAGCTATCATGGCGGCGGCATCTCGCTGATGAGCGACAAGATAGGTCTGTTCACACACCAGCGGATAGCTGCTCAATACTCGTTCAAACTGAAACTGCTTGGCGGACAATTAGGAATCGGTGTGCTGGCAGGACTGCTCACGGAGGATTTCGACGGCTCTGGTCTTGAGTTGGAAGATCCCAGCGACCCGGCTTTCACGTCAGCCCAGGTTAACGGCAATGGTTTGGATATCGGTGTGGGACTGTATTACACGCATGGTTCATGGTATGCCGGCGCATCGGTTCAGCACTTGAATTCGCCGCTTGTCGAGTTGGGCGAAACCAATGAGTTGCAGATAGATAAAACATATTATTTGACGGGTGGATACAATATTAAGCTGAGAAATCCGTTTCTAAAAATACACTCGTCTGTTCTAGGAAGGACCGACGGTGTGGGCTGGCGGGCAGATGTGACGGGCCGGCTGGTTTATACGAACGATAAAAAGAATATGTACGGAGGAATCTCCTACAGTCCCACCAATTCGGTGACGTTTCTTGTGGGAGGCTGTTTCCAGGGCATTCATCTGGGCTATAGCTATGAGGTGTATACCTCTGCGGTGAATCCGGGCAACGGCAGTCATGAGATTTTTGTCGGCTATCAGGTCGATATGAACTTCGTGAAGAGGGGAAAGAACAAGCACAAGAGTGTGAGACTACTGTAAGAAACGGCAAATGGAAAGTGAAAAGTGAATGAATTGAGATATGAAACGAACAATGATGAATAAAACAGTGGAAGGGCAGGTAAGAAGGCTTTTACCTTTTTGCCTACTTGCCTTTTTGCCTTTACTAATCGGATGTTTTGGCGGTAAGGCCGCATTGTCAGCCGGACGAGGCGGTGAGGTGACAGGTGTCGGCGTTGGCAAAGGCTTTACTGAGCCCACACCATTCGGCATGACGATGGTGAAGCGCGGATTCCTGAAGATGGGAATCGAGAACCAAGACAGCCTTTGGGGCATGCAGACTCCTGTGAAGGAGATCTCTGTCGACGGTTTCTGGATGGATGAGACCGAGGTTACCAATGCCAAGTACAAGCAGTTTGTACAGTGGGTTCGCGACTCTATTCTGCGTGAGCGCCTGGCCGATCCGGCCTACGGTGGCGACGAGTCGTACATGATTACCGAGGACAAGAACGGTGATCCGATTCCTCCGCGTGTAAACTGGAAGAAGTCTCTTCCCCGAAAGCCGAACGAGGATGAGCTGCGAGCCATTGAGAGTATGTATGTGACCAATCCCGTGACGGGCGAGAAACTGATTGACTACAAGCAGCTGAACTACCGTTATGAGATTTACGACTATACGGCAGCAGCCCTGCGCCGCAACCGCCTGAACCCCGAGGACCGCAATCTGAATACCGATATCACAGTGGATCCCGACGAGGTGGTGATGATATCGAAAGATACCGCATACGTGGATGACGAGGGTAATATCATCCGTCAGACCATCGACCGTCCGTTGAGCGGACCGTGGGATTTCCTGAATACGTATATCGTAAACGTGTATCCCGATACCACTTGCTGGGTGAACGACTTCCAGAACTCCGACAACGAGATGTATCTGCGCTATTACTTCAGCAATCCCGCCTACAACGATTATCCTGTCGTGGGCGTGACATGGGAGCAGGCCAACGCCTTCTGCGCATGGCGTACGGAGTATCTGCTGAAAGGACTGGGCGACGCCGCTCGTTTTGTACAGCGCTATCGTCTGCCGACAGAGGCAGAGTGGGAGTATGCCGCACGCGGAAAAGACGGCACGGAATTCCCATGGAACAACGAGAATATGGCCAGCGATAAAGGCTGTTATTACGCTAACTTCAAGCCCGACCGTGGTAACTATACCGAGGACGGCAACCTGATAACCAGTAAGGTAGGGGCTTATTCAGCCAATTCGAACGGACTGTACGACATGGCGGGCAACGTGGCTGAGTGGACCAGCACCATCTATACCGAGGGCGGTGTTGATGCTATGAACGACTTGAACCCGACGCTGAAGTATAATGCAGCCATCGAGGACCCCTATAAGCTGAAGAAAAAGAGTGTGCGCGGCGGCTCATGGAAAGACCCGGAGTCGTTCATTCGCAGCGCCTGGCGCTCATGGGAGTACCAGAACCAGCCTCGTTCCTTTATCGGCTTCCGCTGTGTGAGAAGTCTGGCTAACACATCAACGACAAAACAAAAAGCAACGAAGAAGAAAAAATGACAAGGTATAGCAAATTCAATATGATCTATCGTCTGCAGAAGTGGATGGATAGTGTTCCCGGCCAGACATTCCTGAATTATGCCTATAGCTGGGGTGCGGCCATCGTTATCCTTGGTACGCTTTTCAAACTGACTCATATTCCTGGCGCCAACTTCTGGCTGTTCCTCGGAATGGGCACTGAGGTCATTGTGTTCTTCCTCTCAGCCTTCGACCGTCCGTTCGACAAGACCACCGACGGTATGGAACTGGCTCGTCATACAGGTGAGGAATTCGAGGAGGAAGAGGCACAGCAAGCCGGGGAGCAGACCGGAGAGAAGCCTGAAGTGAAGGTGAGCGGTGCTACAGGAGGCACTATTATTATAGGTGGCGGTGGCCCGGCCACAGGCCAAGTGGCAGCCGCTCAGGCTGGCTCAGCCGGAATAGCAGGAGAGGCTGGCTTCCCTGGAACATCCGGAATGGCCGTCATCTCCGGTGTATCCGGAATGCCTGGTAGTGCAGCCGCAGCTCAGACCACAGAGCCTGTTGTTGCTCCGCCATTGACTCCCGATATGACTGATGCCACCAATGCCTATGTGGAAGAGCTGAAGAAACTGACCGAGGTGTTGGAGCGCGTTTCAGAGCAAAGCCGTCGTCTGACGACTGACTCTGAGGAGATGGAGAATCTGAACCGCACGCTGACAGGTATCTGCAAGGTTTATGAGATGCAGCTGAAGAGCGCCAGCTCGCAAATCGGAACAATCGACGAGATTAACGAACAGACCCGTAAGATGGCTGGTCAGATTGCTGAACTGAATAGGATTTACAAGCGCATGATTGAGGCCATGACGGTGAACATGCCGTTGGGCGCAAAACCAGTTACTGAATAATGGCAATCAAGAAAAGACCCATATCGCCACGCCAGAAGATGATCAACCTGATGTATGTCGTCTTGATGGCAATGCTTGCGCTGAACGTGTCGTCGGAGGTGCTCGACGGATTCTCTATTGTTGAGGAGAGTCTGCGCCGCACTACGGCCAACTCGTCGGCGGAGAACCAGGTGTTGTTTGGTGATTTTGAGGCACAGATGAAGAAAAACCCTGAAAAGGTGAGGAAATGGTTTGAGAAAGCCAGTACCGTGAAGCAGATGAGCGACTCGCTGTACAATATGGCCCAGCAACTGAAACTCGCTATTGTCAGGGAGGCTGACGGAAAGGATGGTGACCTTGAGCATATCAAGAACAAGGAAGACCTTGAGGCGGCTAACCAGATTATGCTGGCACCAGGTGTCGGAAAGGGAAAAGCTCTCTATGACGCCATCAACGATTTCCGCACGCGTATTCTCAACATGGTTACCGACGACCATCAGAAACAGGTCATCATGAGCAACCTCTCTACCGAACTGCCGAAAGATGCCCGCACGATGGGCAAGAACTGGCAGGAGTTCATGTTCGAGGATATGCCTGTCGCCGCGGCGGTGACGTTGCTCTCCAAACTGCAGAGCGATGTGCGCTATGCCGAGGGAGAGGTGTTGCACACGCTGGTATCGAATATCGACGTGAAAGATATCCGTGTGAACAAGCTCGACGCTTTTGTGATTCCTGAGAAGACCACACTTTATCCGGGTGAGACTTTCACCGCCAATATTGTGATGGCTGCCGTAGACACCACCATGCAGCCCGAGATATATGTCAATGGCGTGCGCATCAACAGTGGCAACGGACGCTATTCGTTCACGGCAGGTAGCGTGGGTGAGCATTCGTTCGGTGGTTATCTGCTGACGCATAATGCCGCCGGTGAGACCCTTCGTCGCGACTTCACGCAGAAGTACAGTGTGATTCCGGCACCCAGCGGGGCTACAGTCGCTGCCGACCTGATGAACGTGCTGTATGCTGGATTCCAGAACCCGATGAGTGTCAGTGTGCCGGGCGTACCTCAGAATGCCGTATCGGTGTCGATGAGCGGAGGCTCGCTGACAGCAAAAGGCAACGGTCATTATGTGGCTGTGCCGTCGGCAGTGGGTAAGGATGTCACCTTTACCGTATCGGCTAACGACAAAGGCCGTACGCGCCAGATGGGACAAGTCACCTTTAAGGTGCGCAAGCTGCCCGATCCGACACCGTATGTTGTCGTCGGTACCGACCGCTTCAAGGGTGGCGGACTGGCCAAGGCCTCGCTGATGGGACTGAACGGCATTGGTGCAGCCATCGACGACGGACTGTTGGATATCCCGTTCCGTGTGGTGAGTTTCGAGACGGTGTTCTTCGACAATATGGGAAATGCTGTGCCGATGGCCTCCGAGGGTGCCTCGTTCTCTGCCCGTCAGAAGGATGCGTTCCGCAAGTTGTCGCGCAACCGTCGTTTCTATATCTCTCATGTCACGGCCATCGGTCCCGACGGGATCACGCGTAAGCTGACGTCGGCCATGGAGATAGTGGTGAAGTGAGAGTGATTGATAATTCCTCATTGACAAGTGAAATATGATTAAGATATGGAGCAAATGATTCAGAATAGAAAAATATGGGCAATGGTAAAAGGCTTGCTGCTGGTTTGCCTTCTCACCTTTGTGCCTTATTATATGGTAGCTCAGCCGGCTGCCCGTCGTCAGGCAGAACAGCAGAAGGCGCAATCGACGAATTCCGGCAATGTGACCAACCGGGCCAAGATCTCTTTCCCCACGATGGCAAACATGTCGGAGGACGTAGTGTGGCGCCGCGACATCTACCGCCAGTTGAACCTTGAGGAGGATGCCAATGCCGGATTGTATTATCCCGTAGAGCCTACCGACGGTCAGATGAACCTGTTTACGAACATTTTCAAGCTGATGATGCGCGGAACCATCAGAGTGTACGAATACCGCATGGACGGCAACGAGGTGTTCAACGACTCTGCGCGTGTAAAACCGAAGGATTTTCTCGACAACTATCATATCTATTATGAGCGCACCGACCGTGGCGTGCATATCGACAACAGTGACATCCCGTCGCGCGAGGTGAAGTCGTACTATATCAAGGAGAGTGCCTATTACGACCAGCGCACATCGACTTTCCACCGTAAGGTGACTGCCCTGTGCCCCATCATGAGCCGTGAGGACGATTTCGGCGATGCCGCCACACAGTATCCGTTGTTCTGGGTGAAGTATGACGACCTGGCTCCTTATCTGGCCAAACAGACCATCATGACCAGTAACCTGAACAATGCCGCTACGATGAGTGTCGACGATTATTTCACACGTACGATGTACGACGGGAAAATCTATAAGACCAACAATATGTTAGGCCGCACGCTGGCACAGTATTGTCCTTCCGACTCGGCGATGGCCAAGGAACAGAGGCGCATCGAGGCCGAGCTGGTGGCATTCGAGAAAGGCGTGTGGGGCAATCAGGCCCGTAAAGACTCGCTCGACAGCATTGCGAAGGTCGGGAAAGACGTGAAGGCAGCCAAGGCTGTGAAGAAGAACCGCCGGGCTGGTGGCTCTGCTACACCTGCCAAGGTGAAGACCAAGCGGTCGTCAGGTCCTTCCTCATCGGGTTCCTCGTCGCCTGCACGCGTGTCTGTGCGCCGCCAGCGTCATTAATCAGAATGCCAGTAAGCGTCCGTTTGGCATATTTCTTTCGTGAAGTTTGTTGATGTAATATTGCCGTTGCCCCTCGAGGGGCTGTTCACCTATGTGTTGCCCGAGACACTGGCAGGCAAGGTGAGGTTCGGCATGCGCGTGCTGGTGCCGCTGGGCAAGAGCAAGCGATATACGGCCTTGGCCGTCAAGGTGCACGACCAGGAGCCTGATTTCAAGTGCCGCGCCATCATCGACGTTCTCGACGACGCTCCCGTGTTGCTTCCGCAGCAATACAGTTTGTGGCAATGGATAGCCGAATATTATCTCTCGCCCATTGGTGAGATTTTCAAGGCCGCTCTTCCGTCGGGCATGAAGTCGGAAGACGGCTATAAACCCAAGACAGAATTGTATGTTGGTCTGGCCGACCGGCTGAAGAATGAGCGGACGCTCCATGTGGCGCTCAACATGTTGTCGCGTGCCGCCAGCCAGCAGAAAGCCTTCGTTGACTATCTGGCGCTCTCGCATTGGGACTCCATCGAGGGTGACGTGTGTCGTGAGAAGACCGTCGAGATTACGCGCGACGAGCTGATGAACAGCAGCCATTGCACGGCGGCGGCCATCAAAAGTCTTGTCGACAGGCAGTTCCTGGTTACTTATGAGCGCGAGGTGGGACGCCTGAATGATGGCGGCGAACCGCATCTTGAGCGTGCCAAACCACTCAGTCCTGCCCAGCAGGAGGCTTACAATCAGATTCTCTTCCAGTTTCTCAGCAAGAATGTGGTGCTGCTTCACGGCGTGACGTCGAGCGGCAAGACCGAAGTGTATATCCAACTTATCCGTCAGGCTCTCGAGAAGAAACAGCAGGTGCTTTATCTGCTGCCCGAGATAGCGCTGACCGTACAGATGATGAACCGCCTGAAGCAGGTGTTTGGCAACCTGTTGGGCATTTACCACTCGAAATACTCGGATGCCGAGCGCGTGGAGATATGGCAGAAACAGCTTTCCGCCAATCCCTACGAGGTGATCCTTGGCGCCCGTTCGGCGTTGTTCCTGCCCTTCCAACGGCTGGGATTGATTATTCTCGACGAGGAGCACGAGACCTCTTTCAAGCAGCAAGACCCCGCTCCGCGCTACCATGCGCGTAGTGCGGCGATTATGCTGCCCATGCTTAAAGGCGGGACTTTCCCCGGAGAGAAGAAGAGCGGTGCACCCTGCCATATTCTTTTAGGCACAGCCACACCCTCGATGGAGAGCTATTACAACGCGATGACCGGCAAGTACGGACTCGTACGCCTCGAAACGCGCTATCAGGACATTCAGCTGCCGGAGATACAGGTGGTCGACATCAAGGACCTGCAACGGCGTAAGATGATGAACGGACCTTTCTCGCCCCAGCTGCTGGCCGCCATGAGGCAGGCGTTGGAACAGGGTGAGCAGGTGATTCTGTTCCAGAACCGACGCGGTTTTGCGCCGATGATAGAGTGCCGTGTGTGTGGCTGGGTTCCGCGTTGTGAGCATTGCGACGTGAGCCTTACCTATCACAAGAACACCCATCTGCTCACTTGCCACTACTGTGGTGCCGTCTATCAGGTGCCCGAAGCCTGTCCGTGCTGCGGCAGTACCGACTTGCGCGGCCGTGGATACGGAACGGAGAAAATCGAGGACCAGATACGGGCTGTCTTCCCCGACGCCCGTGTGGCGCGTATGGACCTTGATACCACTCGCACGCGCAACGCCTACGAGCGGCTGATTAACGATTTCTCGGCAGGCCGCACCCATATCCTGATTGGTACGCAGATGATCAGCAAGGGACTCGACTTCGACCGGGTCAGCGTGGTGGGTATTCTCAATGCAGACAACATGCTCAACTATCCCGATTTCCGCGCTTACGAGCATGCCTTCATGATGATGGCGCAGGTGAGTGGCCGGGCAGGGCGCAAGGGCAGGAGAGGACTGGTGCTCCTGCAGACCAAGAACGCGCAGCTGCCCGTCATCGGTCAGGTGGTGCGCAACGATTTTGAGGGATTCTTCAACGACCTGCTTCAGGAGCGGTGCGCTTTCCATTATCCACCGTTCTGCCGTCTGATATACGTCTATCTGCGCCATCGTGACGACCAGGTGGTCGAGGTGGCTGCCCGGCAGATGGGCGAACGGCTGCGCCAGTGGTTCGGCACGCGTGTGTTAGGCCCCGACAAGCCTGCCGTTGCCAAGGTGAAGACCCTGCATATCCGCAAGATTGTGCTCAAGCTGGAGAACGGAATCGACATGCAGCGTGTGCGCGACTGCCTGCGGCTGGTGCAGCAGCAGATGCTCGACGACCGCCGTTTTGGTGCCGTACAGATACTTTATGATGTCGACCCGTTGTAGGGCGCAGCTTTTCTGCGGCAGTTCTGCAGGCTATTCCGTAAGTTTTTCCTATTCATGATGGCTCCTGCGTTTTCCGGGTAGCTTTCTACGTTTCCCCGAATAGCCCTTTGTGTTTCCTCGAGTAGCTTTCTGCGTTTCCCCGAGTAGCCTTCCGCGTTTTCCCGGGTAGCCTTCCGCAAAGAAGGAAGACACTGGGCAAACGTTTCCCGTTGCTTTTCCGCTGGCAAAATAGAAAATGCCCGGCAACCGAAGTTGTCAGGCATTCATTATGATGGTATTTTTCTGTGTTTACAGGGTCAGCTCCACACCAATGCCAACCACCTTGTTGGTACGTGTGAACGAGTTCTTGCCGGCAGGGATGTTGAGGCCAAGGCTCTGCATGTTCTGCTCGGGCGTGTCCATGTCGTAGTTCTCGTAGTTGGTCTGGAAATAAGCCACGTTGATTTTCACCTTGTCGCTAACCTTGTAGCCGGCACCGAGGCCGAATGTCCACGAGTTCACCACGAACGACATGTCGTTCATATACTGGTCGGTCAGTCCGTAACGTGTCAGCTGCACACCGCCGCTCACCTGCAGGCGCTTGTTGATGTCCCACTCGGCACCGCCCAGATACTCGTTCGTTCCGCCGTCGAGCAGTTTCTCGCTGTGCTCATACCAGTGGGCGTCGGTATCGAAGAAGTGGTGGTAGCCGGCGTTGAGGCGTACGCTGGGAGTGATGGACCACTGAGCGCCGAGAGCCAGTTGTGCGGGCGCATCCTCGGGCACGCTTGTTCCGTTCACATACTTGTTCGTGGCGGAGATGACCGAAGCCTCCTTCAGGTCGGAGTTGTTCTTCATGCGCATGCGGGTCTTGAACTCATACTTGGCGGCAAAGTTGAAATTGCCCGTCTTATAGTCGATGCCGATGACGGGAGCAATGCCCCAGCCGCTCTGGTCCGACTTCAAATTCACGCCGTTGGTGTAGGGAGCGAGAGTCTCGGCACTGGCCTCCAGCGATTCTGCGGTAGCCTTCAGCTGGTCGCCCTTAGCCTTCAACTCTTGTCCTTGTGCAACCAGCTCCTGCACTTTCGGCTGCTGCATGGCTTGCTCCTGAGTCATTCCGGCAGCCATATAGGCCTGCACATACTGGCCGATACCATCCTGCACCTGCTGGCCGAGAGCTGAAATCTTACCGCCCGCATCGACCAGTCCGTTGGTGACACCGAGGAAATACTCGGGCAGCGTCATGCCTTGAGTGCCGTTCATCACGCGGATGTTGTTCAGACGGGCCTCATAGCTGGCAGTACCGTAGAGCAGTCGCAGACCACCGTATACCGACAGGTGCTCACCAATCTTTCGCGCGGCACCAATCTGGAAACCGAAATAATACTGCTGGCCTTTCATGTAGCCGTCTACATCGTAGCCCGTCACATTGGGCACGCTGGCTCCGAGTTGGCCAATCTGGCTGTTCAGGGCGGTGGAGACACCGATGAGGCGGTTGGCAATGGCACCTACCACAGTCTCGAACGAGCCTATGCCCTTGTCGAACTCACACTTTCCGCCGCCGCCAGGCACCGAGAAATTGAACTGGAACGACCAGTCACCTTTATTATATGCGGCCTGAAGAGAAGGGATGAAAGGCGCGTTGGCCACACCCTCGAACTCTTTCGTATCAAGTCCGTTATTCTTTGCACCAAGTTTAAAAAGCTGATTCTGAGAAGTTATCGTTCTGGTCTGATGGGCATACTGCCAGTTGAAACCCAAGTGCAGGCCCTCGCCAAGGAAGATAACACCAGCGGGATTGCTGTAAACACCGTCAAGTCCGATGGCACCATCGCGTGCGGGATTCCTTAAAAAAGCTACGCTCTGATTCGTGTTGGTAAGTATTCCTCCAGCCTGAGCAGCCATCCCGGCTGTCAGTACTAATGCCAAACAAGCAAATTTTAATTTATTCATCTTAAAATATCTTTATAAAAGTGGTTGCAAAGTTACATATATTGTCCTGTATTTCATTGTTTAGGCACACAGGATTAACAAAAATTAATTAATATTCGCACAAAAACTGCTCAAATGTGCAATTGTGTGCAATAATGCAAAGAACTGAAGCTCTCGGGGCGTTGCTCACGAAGATTTCCTGTTTGCGATACTGCATACGGAACAAAACTCCGTCTTTCCCAGCCCTCTCTTATTACTTGTCTTCCTCGCTCTTCTCCTCGTCTTTTTTCTTCAGTTCAGGATAGATGATACGCGTATGGTAGATGGATTTCAGCCGGGTGGTGAGCACCTGCTTGGCTGTAGAGATGTCGTGGAAGGTAATCGGGCAGTCGGTGAAGTAGCCCTCCTTGACTTGTGTGTCGATGATTTTGTTCACCAGGTTGCTGATGCTCTCCTCGGTATACTCGGGCAGCGAGCGCGAAGCGGCCTCCACCGAGTCGGTCATCATGAGGATTGCCTGCTCGCGTGTGAAGGGATTCGGGCCGGGATAAGTGAACAGCGCGTCGTCCACCGGCTCGTCGGGATGCTCGTTCTTGTATGAGATATAGAAGTATTTGGTTTTTCCCGCCCCGTGGTGCGTCAGGATGAAGTCGGTAATGACGCGTGGCAAGTCGTATTTCTCGCCCAGTTTCAGTCCCTCCGTCACGTGGTTGATTACCATCTGGGCAGCTTCCGGCCGCGGCAGCTTCTCCAGCGGGTTCACGCCCACCTGGTTCTCGGTGAAGAAGGCGGGTTCTTCCATCTTTCCGATGTCGTGGTACAAGGCTCCCGTACGCACCAGCTGGGTGTTGGCGCCAATCTTGTCGGCAATCTGTGAGGCGAGGTTGCTCACCATAATCGAGTGCTGGAAGGTGCCGGGCGCCGTCTCGCTCATCTTGCGCAACGGGTCTTTGCTGGTGTTCGACAGTTCGATGAGCGTGACGTTCGAGATGAATCCGAACATCTTCTCCACCAGATACATCAGCGGGTAGGCAAACAGCAGCAGGATGCCGTTAATCACGAGATAAGTATAGATGCTGTGGTCCATCGTGAAGATGCTGTTGTCCTGCATCAGCTGCAGGGCAAGATAGACGGCAGAGCTTGTCAGCGTGACCAGCAGGGCGGTCTTGAACAGTTGCGCGCGTTGTGACAACTCGCCCAGCGAATAGATGGCCACCAGGCCCGATGTGATCTGGATGATGATGAACTCGTACTGGTATTTCACGGCCGCCGCACAGAGCAGTACCGTTGTGACGAGCGAGATGAAGGCCGTCCGTGAGTCCATGAACACCTGTACGAAGATGGGGACGATGGCGAACGGCAGCACATAGACGCTCAGGATGTTGTGCCTCATCATCAGCGACACCAGGATGGGGAACACCGTGATGAGCACATAGAGCATGGCCGTGTTGCGCGTCTTCTCGAAGTATTCTTTCCGGTAGAGAGCCAGATAGAGCGTGTAGAGAATAATCAGGATGGCCACGAACAATGTCTGTCCCAGAACGGTCGACGTAATCTCGCTGGAGTTGGCGCTGCGCCGTTGCATTTCCTTCTCGAATGAGTTCAGCACCCGGAAGGCGTACTCGTCAACAATCTCGCCGCGGTCGATGATTTTCTGGCCGCTCAGCACCATGCCGCTGGCCAGTGGGATGCCCGCCATGAGGTCGTTCAGCTCGGTCTCGCTGCGTTCCTTGTCGTAAATCAGGTTCGGCGTGATATAGTTGTTCAGGTTGCATTTCTGCAGGACAGCCTTCTGAGGCGCCAGCTTCTCGTCGTTGAGCAGCTGCTCGTAGGCCCCGATGGTCGAGTAGATGCAGTTGATCATCAGGCTGGTGGCGTTCTTGCCGCTGATGATTCTCACCATGTTGGTGCTGTCCTTGTTGATTTCCGAGAACTCGGGCGCCGCCATGATGCCGGCCTGATAGATGCGGTGCAGCCGGTCGGCGATGGTGTTCACGTAGTCGTACGACAGTCCGGGAATACCGTCTTTGAAATCATTCCTGAACTCGGCAATCTTCTCCTTCTCCACGTCGGTGGCATAGGCGTAATACGGCTCAAACTCGTCCGACAGACTGTCGCGCTCGGCCTTGATGGCCTCGTCGGTCTTATAGATGGGGAAGTCGAACTTGGTGATGAACGAGCCATACATCCATGGCTTGCCGATATCGTAGCGGAACTGCGGTCCGCTGTTGCGCGGCAGGAACCATACAATAATCGCTACGGTGATGAATATCAACAGTACTTTGCTCAGCAGATTGCGCCAGAAATTGCTGTCTTCGATGTTGAATTTGCTCATGATTTCTCTTATTCTTCTGTTTACTTTGCGAAAATACAAAAAAAATACGCTAATATGCAAAAAAAACTGTAATTTTGCACCAAAATTATTAAAATAAATGGTAGAAAGAAAAGTTAGGGTGCGTTTTGCGCCCAGTCCCACTGGGGCTTTGCATATTGGCGGAGTGCGCACCGCTCTGTTCAATTATCTCTTCGCCCGTCAGCATGACGGCGATTTTGTTTTCCGTATTGAGGACACCGACTCCAACCGTTTCGTTCCCGGAGCTGAGGAGTATATCATAGAGTCATTCCGCTGGTTAGGCATCAAGTTCGACGAGGGTGTTACCTTCGGCGGCGACAAAGGGCCGTACCGTCAGAGCGAGCGCCGCGAGATCTACAAGCAGTATGTCAGTCAGCTGCTCGAGGAAGGCAAGGCTTACATCGCTTTCGACACCCCCGAGGAGCTGGAGGCCAAGCGTGCCGAGATACAGAACTTCCAATATGATGCCCGTACGCGCGGCATGATGCGCAACTCGCTCACCATGAGTGCCGCCGAGGTAGAGGAGGAGATGGAAAACGGCAGCCAGTATGTGGTGCGTTTCAAGATTGAGCCGGGCCGCGAGGTGCTGGTCAACGACATGATTCGCGGCGAGGTGCGCGTGAAGAGCGACATCCTCGACGACAAGGTGCTCTTCAAGAGTGCCGACGAGCTGCCCACCTACCATCTGGCCAATATTGTCGACGACCACCTGATGGAGATTACCCACGTCATCCGCGGTGAGGAGTGGCTGCCCAGCGCTCCGCTGCACGTGCTGCTCTACGAGGCTTTCGGCTGGCAGGACACCATGCCCCGCTTCGCCCATCTGCCGCTGCTGCTCAAGCCCGAGGGCAAGGGCAAGCTGTCGAAGCGCGACGGCGACCGCCTCGGCTTCCCCGTGTTCCCCTTGGAGTGGCACGACCCCAAGACGGGCGAGGTGAGCTCGGGCTACCGTGAGAGCGGCTATTTCCCCGAGGCCGTCATCAACTTCCTGGCCCTGCTGGGCTGGAACCCCGGTACCGAGCAGGAGATTTTCTCGCTCGACGAGCTGGTCAAGGCCTTCGACATCAGCCGCTGCTCGAAAGCCGGTGCCAAGTTCGACTATCAGAAAGGCATCTGGTTCAACCATGAGTATATTCTGCGCAAGAGCAACGAGGAGATAGCACAGCTCTTCGCTCCCATCGTGGCCAACAACGGCGTCGACGAGTCGATGGAGCGCATCACCAAGGTCGTCTCCATGATGAAGGACCGTGTGTCGTTCGTCAAGGAGTTGTGGCCCCTGTGCTCGTTCTTCTTCATCCCGCCCATGGAATACGACGAGAAGACGCGCAAGAAGCGCTGGAAGGAAGACTCAGCGCAGGCTATGACCGAGCTGGCCGACCTGCTGGAGACCCTCGACGACTTCTCGCTCGAGAACCAGGAGCGCGTGGTTGAGGCTTGGATTGAGGAGAAAGGCTACAAGCTGGGCAACATCATGAATGCCTGGCGGTTGACGCTCGTCGGCGAGGGCAAAGGCCCCGGCATGTTCGACATCTCCGCCTTCCTGGGCAAGGATGAGACGCTGCGCCGCATGCGTCGCGCTGTCGGGAAACTGGGATAATCCTGCAAGCCGTCTGCCAGTCGCCGCCGCGTTCCCAACGCAGTTGTCAGCTGGCAAGACTCCTGACTCCCGACATCTATCTCTTAACTTTTTAAACTCCTAACTATTTAACTGGCAAAAGGATGTACAACATTGCGATTTACCTCTATCTGACAGGCGTAGCCATTCTCAGCCTGTTCAACGAGAAAGTGCGGAAGATGTGGCGTGGAGAGCGCGAGGCCTTCTCCGTGCTCAAAAAGCAGGTAGACCCCAATGCCCAGTACGTCTGGGTGCATGCCGCCTCGCTGGGCGAGTTCGAGCAGGGGCGCCCTATCATGGAGCGCATCCGCCGCGACCACCCCGAGTATAAGATTCTGCTCACCTTCTTCTCGCCCTCCGGCTACGAGGTGCGCAAGAACTACGAGGGAGCCGACATCATCTGCTACCTGCCGCTCGACACCATCACCAACGCCCGCCGCTTCCTGCGGCTCATCCGCCCGTGCATGGCGTTCTTCATCAAATATGAGTTCTGGTACAACTACCTGCACATCCTCAAGCATCGCAACGTGCCCGTCTACAGCGTGTCGAGCATCTTCCGTCCCGGCCAGATATTCTTCCGCTGGTACGGCCGTCAGTACGGGCGAGTGCTGAAGTGCTTCACCCGCTTCTTCGTGCAGAACGAGATCAGCCGCGAGCTGCTGGCCACCATTGGCATCACCAACGTGGAGATTTCCGGCGACACCCGTTTCGACCGTGTGCTGCAGATCAGGGACGCCGCCAAGCAGCCGCCCGTGGTCGAGGCCTTCGTCAAGGATGCCCCCCGCGTGTTCGTTGCCGGCTCATCGTGGCCGCCCGACGAGGAGATTTTCCTCAGGTATTTCAACGAGCACAAGGACTGGAAGCTCATCATCGCCCCGCACGTCATTGGCGAGGACCACTTGCAGCAGATAGAGAAACTCCTGGAAGGCCGCAAGGTCATTCGTTATACTGAGGCCGAGAAAATTCTCAACGCCGCCGCTTCGGGTGAGAAGGATTCGGCGCTCAACAACTCTGAAGTCCTCATCATCAACTGTTTCGGACTGCTCAGCAGCATCTACCGCTATGCCGACGTGGCTTATGTGGGTGGAGGCTTCGGCGTGGGCATCCACAATCTGCCCGAGGCAGCCGTGTGGAGTGTGCCCGTCTTCTTCGGTCCCAACAACGCCCGTTTTCAGGAGGCTCAGGACCTGAAGCAGAACGGCGGAGGCATCGAGATTACCAGCTACGAGGATTTCCAGTCTGGCATGAGCCATTTCATCGCCCAGCCCGAAACCATGAAGAGTCAGGGCGAGCAAGCCGGCCAATACGTGATGGGCCGCTCCGGTGCCACCGACAAGATCCTTGCTTCCGTAGGACTGTAAGAATACTTGCCTTCCTTTTGACTATCAAAGGCTCGCCTTCCTTCCAACTATCAAAGGCTTGGCTTCTTTCAAAACCATCATCCAATTTTGTTTTCCGGAAACCATGAAGAATCAATTTTGGATTACTTTCAGGCAGTTTGTGCTTTTCCTGTCGCCGCTGGCGATAGGCTTGAGACGGTATCAGCAAGGCCGCTATCTTTCCCGTCCCCAACAGCAGTTATAGTATATCCATTATGAATACATTATTTAATCAGAAAAAGGCAGCCTTTCTGCTGCTCCTGCTTGCCGCCGGCAGCATCTTCAGTCGTGTGACGGCACAGACGCACGACCGTTTTGCCAATTTTGCCCGTTACCAGTCAGCCAACCAGGCTGTGGGCCTGCCCGCCGAGGGCGAGAAGCGCGTGGTGCTGATGGGCAACTCCATTACCGACAGCTGGCCCAAGACGAGGCCCGAGTTCTTCGCCGCCCATCCCTACCTGATAGGGCGGGGCATCAGCGGTCAGACCAGCTACCAGTTCCTGCTGCGCTTCCGTCAGGATGTGGTCGACCTGCATCCCACGATAGTGGTCATCAACTACGGCACGAACGACATCGCCATTAACACGGGTCCCTACGATGAGGACAAGACCTTTGGCAACGTGTTGTCGATGGTCGATATAGCCCGCGCCAACGGCATACGGGTGGTGCTCGCCAGTTGTCTGCCTGCCGCAGGCTTCCGCTGGCGTCCTGAGGTTACCGACGCGATGGAGAAGGTGAGGAGCCTGAATGCGCGTGTCAGGGCGTATGCCGAGAAGGAGGGCATCCCGTATATCGACTATTTCAGCGCGCTGGTGTCTGCCGACGGTACCCAGATGCGGGCGGAATATGCGAAAGACCAGCCCGCCATCCATCCCAACGCCGCCGGCTACCAGGTGATGGAAGCCTTGCTGCTGAAGGCCATCGAATAGGGCGTTTTCCCTTCGTTGTGACAGTTTTTTGGCGTGTTCTTTTTGTTTGTCGCATCCGGCGGCTGTTGTCGCAACAAGTGCAGCCGAAATAGTGCGAAATTGTTGTTTTGCTATCCAGAATGTGTCTATCTTTGCCATGTGAAAAGAAAAAATAGAACATTAAAATAGCAACAATTATGAAGACAAAGATTCACGTACCAGTATCAACGAAGGATGTAACAACCAAGTTCAACAACACAAAAAAGAGTTTCCTGATGGCCACAGCCATCGCCCTTTGCGGCACTGCCCTCACGCTGTCGTCGTGCAATATTAATGATGCCGTCGACGAGATTGTCGACCAGATGCTCGAGGGAGCCGAAGACAGGGCGGCAAGGGCAGAGGCCACCTACAAGGTCGATCTGGGCGCCAACACGCTCGAGCTCGCCAAGGTGAAAGTCATCTACGTCGACGGGAACCACGAGGAGAAGTCGGAGTACATGACCTCGACCCATTGGGAGCTGAGGCGCAAGGTGAAGGCTTCCGAGATGCCCGCAGACTTCATGCTGAAGGTGGTATTCGAGGAGCGCCCCGACGCCTCCATCGACATGAACAAGGACTATGAGTTCGGGTGCGTCTCCCGCATTCCCTTCGTAGTCTACAACAGCAGGGGCTTCATCATTGCCTCCCATCCCGGCGCATTGGCGGTCACCGACGGCAAGCACCCCGTCATCCGTGGCGATCAGGTCTCCGGCTGGTGGCTTGCCTACGAGATGGGCATCAACCCCGACAAACTCATCAACTTCGACAAGAAGAACCTCTCTATCCGCGAGGACCGCGCAGTCCTCAACAAGTGGACCTACAAATATCCTTATCCTAACTGACAGCTTCCCTCATCGGGAGCAGAGGGACAAGAGAGAGAGGCTGCAGGCGGGGGGCAACTCCTGTCTGTAGTTTTTTGTGGCATCACGGTGTGTCGGCTCTGCCGGACCACACGATTTCCGCAGCCCCCATAAGAAAACAGCCGTAAGGAATCGCTTCCTCACGGCTTTTTGCTTGATGTCAGACCTTCTGCAGGCCTTATCCCATTAGAATCTATAGGCGAGGCCCACGCAGAGGCACAGCTGGCCGTCGTCCATGAACTGGTATTTCAGTTCGGCATTGAGGGCGAGCTTCGAGGTAATGTCTAACTGTGCACCGCCACCCAGGTTGAAGAATACGTCGCCGTCAGAGGCAGAGCCTTCCACTTTCACGTCGCCATACGAGATGCCAGGCAAGTCAACCTTCGCCTTCATGTAGCCGATACCAGCCAGCGGATAGAGCTTGAATTTGTCAGCCAGTCCTACCAGGTAGTGGGCGTTGGCCTGAATGTCCCATGCAGAGACGTTGTCCTTCTCCAGGAAATAGTTGAAAGCCACCTCAGCGCGAATCGGGTCGGTGATGTTGTACTGTCCTTTCACGCCGATGCCCAGCATCTCCATGTCGAAACCGTAAGAGAGATTAGCACCAAGGGCCACGTCGCCTTTACTCTGAGCCATAGCACCCAAGCTGAAGAGTGCCACACACAATGTCAAAACAAATTTTTTCATTTTCAATACATTTTAAAGTTAAACAAGAAATTTTTGCAAATGTAAATAAAATATTCGACGATACCAACACATTTGCCACTTTTTCTGCCCGCAACCCGTCAAAAAGATAGTTATGATGGCTCAAAGTGATGTTCGGTGCGCGCCGGAAGCTACTCCACGGCGCCCGAGGGCGCGGCGGGAGAAATACAGTTAACAGTTAATAGTTAACAGTTAATAGTTGTGGGGGCTACCGGTAACTGAATCAGCAAGACGGTCAGCTCTCTCGGCAAGACGGTCAGCTCTCTCGGCAAGACGGTCAACGAAAACAGGAAAAGGTTAGCTTTTCTCAGCAAGACGGTCAACGAAAACAGGAAAAAGTCAACTTTCTCAGGCCGGCGAGTCAGTTTTTTCCGTACAAAAAGGGCTTGCCTCTCCGATAGACTCTTCGGAGGATTCCACGGTAGACATGCTTATTATCAGCAATTTACGAAAACTTACCAACTTACCAACCTACCAACCTACCGAAAACTAATGATATAATTAGTTATTTATATATATTATTATAATAATATATATAAATAAAATATATTTCAATTGCAAATTACGTTTCTTGCGTTTTAAAATACGTTTTTCGGTAAGTTGGTAAGTTGGTAAGTTGGGAGGTTCGCCTGACGGACCGGAAATATCACGAGCTATGATTTGCAAAATTGTCAAATAAAGAGAAAACTCTCACAAAAACGCCCATTTTTGTCAAATAAAGAGAAAACTCTACGTGAAAATGGCAAAAACTGCACAATAAGTTCACAAATCGGTGATGGCGTGTTAAAATCGGCTGATATTAACAATTTATAACGGGGTTGTTTTCGACCCGTTTTTCGGGCGGTTACTTGTACAAACTTGTACAAAACTTGTGCTACACTTGTATTTACTTGTATTTACTTGTACAAAAGGAACTTACATTCGCTTTTCTTTTCTGCTATGATTTATTCGGCCTAACTTTGCTCTCAGAAACCAAGCGGGAGAAGGGCCCCTCCGTCAGCGAGGTAGTGTTCTTTAAAATGATGTACAAGATGAAAAACGAAATTCAAGTTTTCAAGCATGAGCAGTTCGGAGAAATCCGCGCCATGCTGGACGAGAAGGACGAACCTTGGTTCGTAGGTAAGGATGTGGCAAAGATGCTGGGCTACAAGAAAAGTAGAAATGCAATGATGGCACATGTAGATGATGATGACAAAACCACCGCCCTGATTCAGGGCCCTGGTTCCAACTACAAGACTCGAGCCATCCTCATCAACGAGTCGGGTCTTTACTCTCTCATCCTCTCATCGAAGCTGCCTCAGGCGCGTGCCTTTAAAAGATGGGTAACGAGCGAGGTGCTTCCGCAGATTCGGAAGACGGGTGGCTACATCCCAACCAAAGACAGCGAGGGCCGCGAACTATCAGCCGAAGAGATCATCCACAAGGCAGAGGGCATTGTCCGCAAGACGCTCAGCTCGATGAACGCTCACTACGAGGACTGCCTTACCGCTACCGAGGTGGCGAAGTCGTGGGGCATGGACGTACATTCGTTTAATCAGCTGTTGCAGCGGATGGGCATCCAGTACAGAAGGCATGGCAGATGGTATCTGGCCGATGAGTATCAAGACATGGGACTGACCAAAGACCGCCAGTATCTGGGCTTCTCGTTGAGAGGCGAACCCAAATGGAAAAGCTATCTCACATGGACAGTCCAGGGGCTGGAGTTCCTCAACAATCAGGCGCTTGCGATGCCACGCAAACCCCAAGCTATTGAATTAAACCTATTCTTAAACGTAAAAACTCAATGAAACTATGGAAAAAACTGTATTAATCGTAGAACAGCTGCCGCTCCAGGAGCGCAGCTACAACGACCGCAACGGTCAGCCTCAAGTGTTCGCAAGCCGCGGCTTCGTACTCACCGACGGCATCGACACCTTCTATGCCGAGATGACGGGCGACAAGGCCCGCTCTTGTCAGGAGCTGGACAAGAACAGCCTCCACCGTGTGCAATGCCAGCTACAGGAACGCTCGTACAAGGACAAGGACGGAGCGGTTCACCACACGACGGAAGTGAGAATCGTTAATCTCGCGTAAGGGGGAGCCCCCTCCATCTCCCCCAAAGGGGGGAGAGCCCCGAGCTGCTTGAGAAAACTTTATTATGCATTATGCATTAATCATTATGCATTAAAAAAATTAGTGGCAATTTGTTTCTTTTGAACTTTGAACTTTAAACTTTGAACTGCGGCTTCGCCGCCCAATCTGTGAAAATCCGTGGGATCTGTGCGACTAAAAAAATTCGTGGGAAATTAGTGGTAATTTGTTTCTTTTTATATAAAAATCTATGAAATCTGTGGAAATCTGTGGGCAAAACTTTGAACTGCAGCTTCGCCGCTAAATCCTTGTAAATCTGTG
>JAEEGJ010012220.1_pt1 | contig 21345 bp, 19 predicted proteins | sample 8958761 | NCBI WGS metagenome assembly JAEEGJ01 (sample SAMN16246546, study PRJNA631951) | gut metagenome | biome: gut microbiome; feature: rumen; material: RS-attached | host: Bos | place: Iran: Karaj | collected 2018-10
AGGTTGCGTTCCAATACCATCCTTGTAACAATTAGCAAGATCCAAAAATGCTTCTTCATATCCTCCTGCTGCAGCTTTATTCATATAGAAATAATACTTAGCTGCATTTCGTTCTATGCCATCTCCATGCTCGATGTGCTTGGTAATTTGGTATGTACATTGCAAATTACCCGCTTCATCACCTTTTTGGAGCCATTCCACAGCTTTTTTAAAATCTCGTGGAATACAAACTTCATCCATATAGTACATATAGTTGTTCCAATATGCCTCCATGCATCCCATCTCTGCAGCTTTTGTGTAACACTCCAAAGCCTTTACTTTATCTACTTCGGTACCAATACCGCGTTTGTAACAGGTACCAAGATTGTTATACGCAAATCCTTTTCCTTTTTCAGCAGCTTTTGTGTATAGTTCGAACGCTCGCTTTTTATCGTTTGGATACTCTTTTGATGTTTCGAGAATACAACCGAGATTGATCATGCAGTCTGCATCATTGAGTGCAGCACCTTGTTCGTAATACTCAACAGCCTTAGATAAATCTTTTGCTACACCATTCTTACCGAATTCATATAGTATGCCCAAATCATAGAAAGCATCAACAAATTGCTTCTCTGCAGATTTCTTCAACAGATTTACAAATTCATCTATATTCTTGTCGACGACAATTCCCTCCCTATAATACTGACTGAGCATATGGAAAATCTCTCCTCCAGCATCCTCTTTTTCGGATTTCTGTTTAATTATTGGATAAACTTTCTCTGGCCATACACCCATCATATATTGTAGTGCAGGGATGTATTCTCTTTCAGAAGCACGAAGAATCATCGACAATCCTTCTTGTTCCTTTCCCTTAATACGGTTTCCCCTATGATAAACGATACCCAATGAATATAATGCAGGTACATAATCCTGTTGACAAGCCAACTCCTGCTCTTTGACAGCTCTCTTGAATCTGAAATCGTCAGTGTCATCCGACAATCTCATAAATGATTTCATATGTAAAGCAGCAGGAATTCCCTTATCCGCATCTTGACACATGGCTTTAAAGGCTTCATAAATATCTTCTTTAAACTCAGGAACGAGGTCTGTAGATTTGCCTCCGTCAGCAAAAACAGTCTCTATCATCCCTTTTGCAGGCTCAAATCCCTTGTCAACAGCCTTCTCCAAATAAGAATGAGCCCGTTCTAGGTCCGCTTCAACACCTATTCCATACAAGTAGTTAGTTGCCAATGTGTACATGGCTTCCACATCGCCCATAGCAGCGAGGGACTTCAACTTGATGATATCAAATTTTGTTGTCATATCTTAAGTTCCTTTCATTTATGATTACTAGTTGAAACTAGTGATCTCTAATCTCATGTCATCACCCGTATTTTATTGCTAATCTGCCGCAAAATTACTTTAAAAGTCCAAAGATTCCAAGGAAAAACTCCCCACAAGGCTTGTGAATTTTACATTTTATTCCCAGATGATAAGATTTCTTGGTATGGATATCTTCTTCACATCCCCACTTTTACCTGTGACTATGTAATTATCCAATAATGATGCGTCAATCTCATTGATAAATGCAGCACGTATACGGGAACACTTCTCATTGATTGAATTCAACAGTGGATTGGTAACGTCCTCAATACTTTGAAGCGCTCGGTCTGTCAATCCCCAAGGTTTTAGCTTGTTGTAAATCGTCGTCAATTCCTGCCTATAGTCTGGCAAGAATTTAAAAGCGATACCTTCTGGATGATTCAGGAACAATAGAAATATAGCTTTAACTAGTGGTTCCATTTTAATTTCCTTACCTTTGTCAGTTAGGATGATAGAATAATCTTTAGTAATTCTAAGTCCGCTGAGTTTTACCTGGTTCTTTAACTTGCTATCGTGGAATCCCAATCGCCAGATAGTCTTGTCGCATCTCTGACTCTCATAAAAATGGAACAGCACGTCATTGAAGATGTCATTGGGTGACACCAAATCAAACAAAGTCATACAAGATTTGACTTTTAACACATCTGGAAAACCCAAAATATCATCTGCAGATGTACTTCCACAATTTAATAGCGCTTGTGATATCTCACGAATACGTGCGCCAAGAATAGGATGGTCAAGATATGCCTTGGCCTCCTCTTTACTACTAATACCATAGAACTCAGAATTGTAACTGTGCCCTAATCCCTTTATCTGTGGGAAAATAAACCATATCCAGTGTCCACGCTTCTGGCCCTCTCTAATTTCTTTCAGTGCTTGACTATATGTTAATTCTTGCGCCTCCAGAAAACGATCCAGATTGTAATTCGTTTCACCACCTTTGAGCGCATCAACGAAACTTTTTGGTAAGCAAACGTTGTTAAGTTCTAAAGCATCCTTGAAGAACTGGGCCATCTCATCATCATGATATCCTGCTATTCCACAACCAACGCGAGTTACAAAAAAGAAAAGTTCAGTATGCTCTTTTGCAAAAGTAATGAATCTATTCACGGCTGCCTGAACATCAACATCCTTTCGGACATTTCTTCCATAATCAACAGGTATAGCATAGCTTTGCCCTTGCAAGCCTTCAGCTTGCCCCCATACTGCGCCAAACTTTTTACGTGCTGTTCCTGAAGCTCCGCCAGTATGATACCCCAAGGCATTACTACCAAATACAAATACCTGTCCAGGCAATAATGTGTCTATATAATCGGGGGAAAAAGCCCCAAATCTCTTTTCTTCCATTGATAATGAAAAATTTTAAATTACCATAAATCTCCGCTCATTCCATCTGTTTCCCCATAGAAATTATCCACTTCTTCTTCACTATATTCATTCCAATAGGGATTCCAATCCTCTTCAGGTTCAAATTCCACATTCCCCAAATGCCTAGATTTCTTTTTATGCATTTTGCCGGTTTTATCAATAACGAACTTATCACCATCTGTATTTTCGACATAAGCTTTACCATTATTAAAACCGCTTTTTATCCAAATATTTGGTTCTAGTTTAATAACGACATCCCCAGTATTCACATCTAAAAACACATTCTTTAAATTTGGTCTTTCACTAGGATGCCACCAGTTATGTCCTTTGAGACAAGCACCAATAAGACAATCTCCCATTTTTGAAGGAAATAGGATCCAATCACTTGAAAAAACATAATCTGTAATAGCCTCACGCTTTTGTATCGAATACACACATTGGAAACCAGAAAAATCTTCCAAAATAAGATAATCGCCATCCCTTCTTATCTCCTTATATTCAAATGGCAAAAACTCCTTATATTCGAATTTTCTAAAAAAACTATTCATAGATATTCCATCGTTACATTCGTGATAGTGATTGTCACATTCAACTAATTGTAATACGCCATATTTCCCATTTTTGCTGCAAGCGACTATATAATCTATAGACTCGAAATCCTTGTCATTAATATGGTACTCTGGAGGTAAAATGACGTTTAAATAAGGATCTATCAAACCATAACAATCATCTTGCTTAAACCACCAAAAATGTTTTTGGGGAATAGGCCAAACTGTTTGTATAGAATCATATCCTTTTATGTAACGTCCTTCTTTGGAGACAGATGAATAAATAAACCATTTACATTCTATGTTGTTTGCAGAGGCTATTGTGCCATTTTCCTCTTTATAAAAGCATATACATGGTTTGTATTTATCTTTAAATAGAAATGATTTGAAATTGTAGGTATTCCAGAAACCATATTCAAGTGCCCCTATGACTTTTGGTTGCAATGAAATATCATATTCCAACATACCATAGAAACCAAATTTGTCATAATAAAGATAATAGCAACCAAAAACATAACAAATGAAAATATATCTCTTGGGAATTATTAATGAGTATTTTTTATCGTACTGATATTTTGAATGCAAATTAACATCTTGTACAATGGTCCCATCATTAAGGATTTTGCCATACACCTTATAATCATTTTCATGATTGACATCAATTTGATACTCAAAATATTTTTCTCCATTTTTCCTATTATATTTACATTTAATGTCTGAATAAACAGCATCAGCAATAATAGTTTTACGATCTTTTATAATACCATATTTCCCATTTACTTTAAAACATTGGAAGTTTTCATCAGCATTACCACGAAAATTCCATAATTCAACTTCTGTTTCAATATCGTTCCAGTCTTTATAATGATATTTTCCAGGAGATATCTCAATAATACTACTCATAATTGATCCCATTTTAAAATTTCACATAATCGCAAGTGAATAATCGTCGTGTCCTAATAGTCCCTTTTTATTAAGACTTTCAAGATGCCGTTTGTAATTGCCGAGATTTTTGCAGTTCAAGAGCTTTACAACAACGTCTTTTTCGAAGTCAACTTTCTTCAGATTCAAAGCTGTCTTGATAAAATTACTATCTTTTGTCTGAGCATTGATGGCCTCCTCTAACTCCTCTGAATACTGCTTCTTATTCTCCACCTCATACATCATTAATATATAATGAGCTAAAGCATCACTTGCAGTAAATACAATCTTATTAGGAGTAATGTCAAACTTTCCACTTTTGAAGCCCTTTTCGTCCGTAGGGTCTTTACAGTTTACAAGATATGGAGGATTGTTAAAATCCACGATTCTTCCAAAACTATGTTGTAGTAGTCCTGTAACTATATCATAACAGAAAGCAACACTGTCACCATAACTAATCCATTGGCCATCATCCCAAACAACAACCAGTGTAGCGAAAGAGCCTTCATCATAAAACTTATTTAAAAGCATTCCACCTTCCTGTTTCGCCTCCTTCTCGCAGTCATTGTAAAACGGTTCCCATATGCCATCTATCCAAGCATCAAAAGCCTGATAATTTGTAATCGGTTCGTTTGGCAGATGGTCAACAAGATACTTTGACCATCTGTCAGCAAACACGCCACCACCACCAGCGCCATCCGAAACAGCTATACATGTTTCTGCGGCTTTGGCGGCATCCTCGTTAGTAATGCCTTCTTCAAATTTTGCTATTGATAATGCTCTCATTGATTCTGACTTATATTTGTTGGTGTACCAATATCCATTAATTTGATGAGGGTCGTTGCATCTGCATTCATGCCCATCGCAACATGACGGCCAGCTCTAGTATCATTTAGACACCGAGCAATATCAACATTATAACGTTCTGGCAACAGGCTTGACATGTCAAACAAAGCCTCCGCGTAAGCATTACCATCGAGTTCTTCTTTACTTATTGGGCATGCGACAGAATTTGCGTTAAGGTTTGCTGTGAAATGTATATTGAAGAGTATCACATTACCGTCATTGGTGAACATGGCCTTCAGTTCATTTGCTTTCTGCATAACCTCTTCTTTTGTGGCATGGTTAAAAACACCGTCAGTGATGTGGATAACTGTAGGAGGATAGCAATCTTTCTCATGATGATCTATCATCCAATCTGCGAGCAGGTCTCTTGCATAGTCGAAGGCTTCGTGGTAATGTGTCCAGCTACCGTTGTGACGGGCACTTACCCATTGAACTTGTTCAACCTCTTTTATCTGCGTTCCTTTTCGGGTTCGGGTCTCTTTTCTTGTTACAATCTTTGTATAAGGATGATTTTTCAATTCTTCTGGTGAAACAAACTTCCTTCCCTCTAGTTCTCCTTGCCATCCGCTATAGGCTTTCTCTCCATAACCAACAACTGCAATATCATAGTAGTGTCTTGTTTCACCCATCTTGACACATCTTAAAACCAATTCGTTAATCTGGCTATTAACTATTCTTGCTGCCGCCTCTGCCATTGTCATTTCCTCGCCATAGAGCATTGTCTTCTGCTGCATGCTGACAGAATGATCTACCAAGAAGATAAAAGCTGTAGGGGTGTTCCTGGTGATCTGTGCTGTATAGGGTGTTTTGGCTTGTAACATCTTTGGCTGTGCAGGGATAGGAATGCCAAAGTTACCAATGTTGGTAATGTATTTTAGAGGTATAAAGTGCTTCACCAACACTTCGGCTTTATAATACATCTTGGCTTCCTCGCTCATATCAAAATATCTGCGACCCCAAAACAATCCAAAATGAACAGCTTTTAAGTCATCTAAAGTGCCTCCAACATTAGCACCATTCTTGGTCATATTTCTGTCTGCGTACATGGAGTCTTCCCATAATGCAACTTCCAGGTCGATCTCCAAAACGACAGGATTTGAGATGCGCCCATCATCCATGGCGACAAACATCATAGGATGGTCTGGTACAAAACTAAGTCTTGCATAATACTGTAGTCCGTCTCTTTGGTCAAGAGAACGGGATGTACCACTGCCGCCAGGTTTAGCTATCTTGATGCCTTTATCCTCACAGTCTTTCCACGAATATAGTCCGCCATGTTTAATGATGGATTCTAGGTTATCTCTATCGGTGAAATGATAGAGTTTAGTTATTTTACCTTCTTTGAGCACTTGCTCATATTCCTGCCAATTACTCTTCTTCTCCATATTTAAAATCCTTTATTGATTAAACAGATCTAATTGTCTCACGTTCTCTTTACTCGTATTGTTATGATTAACTATAACATCTTCGTAAGGATATGTACCTTCTGCGTATGCCTTTATAAGTGAGGCATGAGAGAGAGGCTTCTTGGCATTCTCTACATCATCATTTGTGTCATAGTCCAACAAAACAATGGTCTTACCACTGTTACTTGCAGTTCTCAGTCGCACTATAATATCAGACACCTTGTTTTCAAGAACCCATTTGTATGTTGGAATATAAATCTGCTTTCGTGCCTCAATATATCCCAGCAATTCGGTTCCATGTACACCTTTGCGATGTCCCAATGGTTTACCGAATCGTCGAACAGTTCGTTTAATATTCTTCATTGTGTCATTTTGGAACATCTGCACGTCCACATCACAACTCTCAAATACCTTTAGCCCTTGCCAAATTGCTTCCACACAAGCTGCGGTATAGCCTTCACTAAATGGTACGGGAATCCCATAATGAGGATAGAACGGACTCAGTTTTTTTAATCCGTCTTTTGCCCCGCTAGTCACATCTGCAAGAATCGCATTAGGATATTTCTTCAGAATGGTTGCAGGCTTTTTTCGTTTCGATTCAATTATTATCATAACTAGGGTATCTTAAAAACAACTCATTTACTTCAATCATTTATTGTATACCATTTAAAAAGGCAAATCGTCAACTACATTTGTACTTGGACTAAGCAACTTCTCAACTCTCTCAAGTGCTTCAATGGCTCCTTTATGCTTATGTTCTTTTGCTGAGGAATAATACTCTTTAGCCTTATGTAAATCTACATCTAAACCAATGCCTTTCTCATAACACCTTGCTAAGTTGAATTCAGCAATGGGATCTTCCCATTTTGATCCAGCAAGGTAATAATTTGCAGCCTTCTTGGCATCAGTATTTACAATAACCCCATTTTCATAGAAAAAACCTAATGGTGAATAAAAGTTTCCTTTACATTCATCTTCAGCTTTTTTACCTATTCCCTCAAGTTTATTTAATAAATTGTATGATCTTTCCCAATCTTTTGGGGTATTTTTCCCGGTAAGATATTCTATTCCTAATTGTGACATCGCTGCATAACATTCATTGGATGCAGCTTTCTCTAACCAGTTTATATACTTATCAATGTCTATTTCATCGTTCCAACCATATTTAAAGGATCGAGCTAGATACCATTGAGCATATGGATGATTCAAAGTTGCTGATTTGTAAATCAGGTCATAACCATTCTGTTTAACCTCATTACATGCATTTTTTAAGGGGAAAAGGAAACTGCCTAACCTCCATACAGACTCAATATCGGCTTTTTCATCCATATCTATATAACAATTGGTCAATAATTTACAATTACTGAAAGCACCCTCTCCCAAAAACAACAAATTGTTTGGACCTGATATGGATTCAACAGATACGCAACCTTCAAAAGCATAATCGCCTATTTCATATACAGTTTCAGGTATTGAGTATTCTTTAATGTCCTTTCCGGCAGGAAATTTAATCAGTTTTGTTTTATTTTTATTGAATAACACGCCGTCAACAGAACAATAATATTTATTATCTTTATCAACATTAATCTCTTGCAATGCTTTACATCCCAGCATTGAGCTTTCTGATATAAATGACACTGTTTTGGGCAAATCTATTTTTTTCAATGAGAAACATTGAGAGAATGCTCTAGAATTAATTGACTCTAGTTTTTTCGATAATTTCACCTCACTTAACTTGTCGCAAAATTTAAACGCTTCTTCCGGAATAACAGTAACCCCAGAAAGATCAATTCTTTCTAATAATTCACAACACCAAAATGCTTCTTTATTTAACTCTCCGATTTCTCCTGATATTTCAAATTGTGCAGATCGACAATTGTCGAATGCCGCAGAACCAACTTCTGAGACGTTAACAATCTTGACATTTTTAATGAAATGGTAATATTTCTTTCGGCTAGACCAAAATGCATTGGATGATATTCTTTTAGTAAGGGGATTAATGACTATATTCGGAGTCCAATAAATAAGCCCATAGAGTATGTCATAATCTGAAGAATACAAGATACCATCTTTAATCCGAAAGAAAGGAGACTTACAATCCATCTCTATAATACTAAAACATCCTCCCCATGGATTGTTATCGTAGATGAACTTAACAGAAGACGGAATGTTACAATACTCCATATCATCATTATTTGCAAAGGCACGATCACCTATTGCAACAACTGAGTCGGGTAGAGTAATACTATGGAGTTTTTTACTTTGAAAGGCTTGGTCACATACAGTAAGTACACCCTCTCTTATTGTATAATCAACGCCTTTTAAATCTTTTGATGCGTTTAATACTTTTCTGCCATCTATACTGTATCTAACGCCATAACTGTCTTCCCAGTAATTGCTCTTTTCAAATTCTGATACATTCGTAGATAAGATATCATAACTATCTGGACACAAATGTTCTGAAATGCTTCTATCAAAATACTTTGAATCCATTTTATTCTGAGACAATATGTGCAAATAAATAGCTAACAAGTCTCGGAAAAGATTATCTGACATCAAAACTTCATCAATAAATAGATTATGTTCATGAAGTCTACTTGTTTCTTTCTCCGTAATGATACAAAAATCGTCACAGCCACATATTCTTTGTGGCTCCAAAGCAAAAGCGCATAGCGATAAAGCTATAATAGAAATGGAATAATTGTCGAGACTTTTATCAAATCTTTGTTCCTTGACTGATGGATATCTATAGTTTGGAGTGCCCATACATTGCATTTTCATACCCTGCATAGCAGGCACATACATCCCATCATAATCCACAAGTACACATGTCCCATCGGGTTTTATAATGATATTGTCCGGCTTTATATCACCATGCGCAAATGGCTGTTTGATAAGCCATGAAGCAGCCCGAACAAAGTTGTAAGGTAAACACTTTAACTCAAATAGCGCTGTTTTCTCATCTTCTTCAGACCAGAAAGAATAATCCTCATCATAATTATTTGCTATATGTTGCAGAAAGGAGGATAGGGTTTGTCCTTCGACCCAATCCATTACTAAAACTGGGAATTCTGTTTCTTCTGATTGGGAAGTGTCAACGAATAATTCATTTTCCAGATATCTAACTTTAAGTATATATGGAGATTGGACCTTTTCCAATTCTTCTGAAATTAATTTGTATGCAGAATCACGACCATCTTGTGCCTTCGTAAAGCATTTGACTGCATAATTCTTCTTCCCATCAGTCATCTTAAATACAACAGCAAAGTTGCCACTTGACATCACGGGTTGACCATCATCATCCAATACAGGACGAAGATTCTTCAGCTCCTCGAAGTTGTCTTCCGCAGCTTTGATGGCATCTATATATTCAGAAATCAACGGATAGTTCATAACTTGTCACTTTTTGTTGCAAAGATACTACTTTTTTATTGCCAGAACAAAAGATGTCCTTTCACAAGGCTTGTGAAATAGGTCGTTTGTCCTCTTGTGGCAAGAGATAGTTCTTTTTATATTCACTTACTAACAGTTCCTTGATGTCCACCTCAAGCAAGCTTGCAATTTTCAAAAGATTAGCTATGTCAGGTTGCGATGAATTGGTACACCATTTAGAAACGGTTGATGGTGTTACCCCCAACTGCTCTGACAACCACTTACTGGTACGTTTTTTCTCAACAAGCACCAATTTGATACGATTAATATCTTCCATATTCTAGGTTTTTATGCCACAAATATAATGAAAATATTTCAATTTATCGCACTTTCCCTTTATGACTTGTCTCAAACCACATCATTTTTATGTTTTTTTATGGTTTTTACTTCCTTAAAAGCACATCATACAGCGATTGTATATCATGTTTTAGCTTATAGAAACTATCAGACTTCTCTAATGTCTGTTCATCCATATAGAGTCTTTTGTTCACTTCAATCATGACAGTGTGATACTCTACAGGCACGCCAAAGGTCTTGCTGTTTGAGAAGGGCTCATTTATACCAACTTTGTAACCAAGAGTTTTGAAATGGTGTACGATATTGCCAATTACAACTTTATCAGGGCAGGTTTCATCTTCATTGAATCCAATACATATATCAATGTCTGGTGGATTAGAATTAAGCCGATTCGGCAAACTGGAAAAGCTGTGACAATCTATCAGTAACGTACTACCGTCCATGGCAATAAGTTTCTTTGACACGTCCGCGTGAAAGTTGGTATATAGGTTATAAGCATCTTGTTTTGAGCTAAAATAAAAAAGAGTATGACGCTCATCATGTTCTGCCAGTCCCCAACTATATCTGATTCCCAATCCGTCTTTCTCCAATGGGTCATTAACGAGACGTTCTACGTCACAATATAATCGACAATACGGAAAAACAATGCTTGCCACTTTGTTTGAAACAAAAAGTTCATCGGTATAGAAGTCAATAAGCAAACGTTCTTTATCATCTAGGTCATTAAAGCTATAGCCAGACTCTTCAGGAAATGCAATTGACGAATGGGGTATATGTAATAGTATTTTCTTGTAGTACCTCCGAGAGGGAAGATTTACCCTGAACACACGCCAAATGTCATTTACGTGTCTACTTTCATAGCCATGTCTTACCAATATGTGTTTTAGAGGTTCTACGAATTCCAAACCTGCAAGTCCTCCAAATGCAGGTTTGGGGTTGAAATTGCAGACTTTTCTAAAGATGTCTATAAACAGTTCGTCTGTGATTTCCACTCCCATCTCATCTTCAAGGTGATATTTTAAGGAGCGCAATGCAATCTTGGTTGCTGTAAAGCCTAGGGGCATAGCTTCTGGGAAATCCCTCAATCCAGAGGTTTTTTCATACTTAAACCAATTCTCTTTCCCTTCCCACATAGAAATACTTTTTTCTTTCATTTGTTGTTATTTTTTATTTGTTAGACAATAAAGTGGCTATCACTAGGTGGGTCTAACGACAAGTAACAACACTTGCTTGGGGAGAAAAGAAAATCCCTATATGCCATTAACGGACACATAAGGAAATCTACAGTCTCTGAGCTTTATGAGTTTTTGGCGTATGCCCACATCTGCTTTCGCTCGCCACCGTGGCTCTTTGGAATGCTCTATTCCTAAAGCTCGGTTGGCACGCATTTCTGCGTTCTTGATGTAAATTTCCGACGGCTCAAATCATTGAGCCCTTCAATTCGGGTGCAAAGTTACGAAGAATTATTCATAATACCAAAAATTCTCTTTCCATTCTTAGTTTTGAAGTTATCAAAGAAAGATAGGTTGCTTTATTTGGGCCACTGCACTCGATAAACCTGCCAATTTATCCGCAGAGCAACCTATCATGTAGGTGGCAGCCTTTCTTAGCAAAGGTGCTTCTGGCGGGAGTATTGACATCGATCCAGAACCTTTTCAGGCAAGCAGAATGGCACAGCTCCTCTGCAAAGCACCATCTAATATATTAATTCATATTCTCTTGTTGTTATTATCTTCTCTTTGATACTCTCATCAATCATAAAGCATTGCTGCGAATCTATGAATACAAGATTGTCAAATTCGACTCGATCTGATTTGTTTCCGTCCAGTCTGGTATGTCCTATTACCTGGAACACTTTGTTCAGTCCATAGGCTTTTGGTACTTTGGGGATGGTATGTTCCTCTGCATCTGCCCATATCACACTGCCTGTTTTCTCTCCGAATATTGTTCGATACTTCCCAATGACAGCAAGTAGGTTTTGCCCCTCGTAATCATACTCCAATTCATTAACCATGTCTATCATTTGGGGAGAATCGACCGAAACATCTCTATCGTTCAGCTTCCAGAATTTGGCGTTAACCATATTAAGCCAGTATGTTGTAAAACCTGCATGAGAGAATAAATATGTGACGTCTTTCACTTTCTCCAAATGCGCTATCTTGAAAAATCGCTCATATTCAGTGAATATTTGGTTGAATTTGCCCCAATTTTGGTTATCGCAACGAGATGCACATGCCAATTCCCTGGCTCTCTTCGAACAGTAGTGAAAGTCATGATTGCCTATAAGTAGAACGACTTTGTCATTGTTGTTCTGTTTCAGGTCTATGATTTCCATCATGTTCTTGTAAACGGCATCGAAGTCATACTCTTCAAGATGACTCCGATATGGATCGAGATAATCACCCAAGAAGATGACTTTATCCACTTGGTCAATATACTTATGAACAGGTTCTTTCCAGAAACTTTCACCATGAACGTCAGGTATAACGAGTATTCTCTTGGGCATACAATCAATTGTTAAGTAACCGAATTATACACTCAGCATCAAATTTAGTAATTCCCACATCTGGATCTGCTTGTACAAAATGGTTTTGTTGTTCTGGCAAAATCTCATCCATATCATCGATGATGGCATAATGACTCACATCATCTCCGTGTAACATTAGCCATCCCTTTATTTCACTCCCCCTATTGTAAAGAGCATCGATATTGTCGAATTCTGTTTTCAACAACAACTCATCACTTAGATAGTCTGGTGTAATATCAATAACCTGGCCTGGCAGGTCCCTGTCAATCCACATGTTTTGCAATTCTTTTAGTCCCATACACTTCCATGACGAGGAGATTACGATTTCAGCATTTGTTTCTGTTACTATTTTGCTAAGATTCGCAATTGTCCTTGGCTCAAAACCACAGCCGTATCTGTCAATTGGCTTCTTACGATTCCACCATTTAGGATTTAGCACTCCGTCGATGTCTAAAAAAAGAATTTTTCTCATTCTTTACTATATAGTGTTGAAGATGGCATATATAAGCTCCACATATATGAGTACAGGCACTACTACACAGATAATGACAGAGCTAACAATATAGTTCCAGCCGATTTTCTTGAAGTACAGCAAAAAATCCACCGACTTATCGAATGCCCAATCACAACGGTCTCTGAACTTCATTTGATCTTTCCATAAGAATATAATCCAGCCAATAATAATCATTGGTGTTAGGAATGGCATCTCTGTGAGATAGTCAATCATTAACGTCCACGTCAATGGAATTATCAGGTAGTATACAATGATATTCACCTCATTGTAAGTCAAACCTGTAAACTTCGCTATGATATGCTCAATGCCAGCAACTATGGCAAAGACAGGAATCATAACAGCCATGATGACCTTTCCTGTCATAGAAAGATTCTCCAATTCCTGATTTAAATATACTTTTCCCATTAAAATGACATTTGCTTTATATAGATATACATAGGATAGTGGCCAAGTACGCAGAGAGTAACAGGACAAATCCAGATTTCACGAGAGAATCCATCAAGGCCGTTTACTATGTACGTTGCACCAGCAAACAGTCCTGAGAATTGCTTCTCCAGTTCAAAGTAACCTTCAATATCCTTACCAGACAATTTTTTCTTGGAGGGACGTACCAATACACGCACCCTATTTCTTCCTTCTCTATCGAGGAATGTGAGCAGATGATTAGAGCCAGCAACCATAGCTAGATTATAGCGGTCACCGGGCCATGGCATATCCATGTACCACAGTTTATCCTCTGGCACAAAGACAAATTGGAGATCATACACCTTGCGGCGCAAGCCACAAATTCCTTTTGCATAAACCCATGCGAGTTTAGCATACTTCATTGTTGAACTAAGCATAAGAACAAGATTTTAGTGAAACACATATGGAAGTATCCCAAATGCGGGTGCAAAGGTACAATATATTTTTGAATTCTCCAAATTCAGTTAATTTACTCATAATCAAATACTTACATTTTTGGCGCATTTTTTGCTATCATCCAAAATCGACTCTAAAAATCAATTTCTGAACTTCTAAGATTCTGTTTGTTATTGATTTAATATCATTATTGCCTTTTCTGCATCATCCACTGTGATTCCTATTTCCGGATCAGTTTTTACAAAGTGTAATCGCTGCTCTGTTAACATATTATCCATATCGTCGATAATAGCATAATGGCTTACATGCTTACCATGCTTTGTCAACCATTCCTTAATCTCCGTTCCTCTAATAGAAAAGAGTTCCATGTGATCAAGGTCAGCGTTAAGTAGCATTTCATCACTAACAGTATTAGGAGTAATACCAATTAGTTTCCCTGGCAAGCCTCTGTCCTGCCACATATCTTCCAACTCAGAGATGCCAAAACTCTTCCATGATGACGATATCACAATATCCGCCCCAGTTTCATCTATAATCTTTTTAAGATTAGAAACCGCATTGGGGTCAAAGGCATAACCATACTTATCCTTTGGGGTATTCCTATCCATTTGGGTATACCACCATTTTGTGTTCAGGACGCCGTCTATGTCTAAGAATACGACTTTTCTCATACTATTTATCTTTGTTCTCTTCAAATAATGCTACTATTTCCTCTTTCTTGGAGTTTTTTTCTTTCATTTATGTTTTATTATACTCTTCTTTATATAAAACCTTCTGTCTTGTATTACACCATGATACTTTAGAATGCTCACATGCAGTAGTTCTTTTAAGTCCCTGCCATTTTCATCTACAAATATATGATATGATGGATAATCACAAAGTCCTATAACAGTGTCGCTATATTCACCTAGATAGTTATCATACAAATCCCTCATACAAGGCAAAACACCTTCGATTCCCTCACGATATTCAAAGATGTTCACAAGAACTACAATGGATATCCCAAGTTCTCTTGTCAGCAGTCTCAGTTTAAAAGCGTTATCTGATCCACTATTAATATATAAATAATGTACGAAGACAACTTTAATTCCGAAATCTTTTACATGCTGGCGGCAGACATCACACAATTCATCAATACAGATGGAATAGCTCCCATATAGATAAATTGGCGAGTCTGATAATTCTTTGAGGGTTTCTTCTTGTTCATTCTCAGAAGGACTCCTATAATTTACCAATCTTTTGACGATGTGCTCTGGTGTTTGTCTTTGGCACATATAGAGAGTGGGAATCTTTCTATCTATTGAAAGAGAATCAACCATTCGTATCGTCAGGGATGTCTTTCCCGAACCAGGATCCCCCAATAGGGTTATCATTTCTCCAGAATACAATCCTTGAACAGCATCATCAATCTCTTTTATACCCATCGTCATCAGTTGATGGGTATTTCCACTATTCTTATAATCTTCTATATAATTCCTGACATGAGTTTTCTTTTCCATACTTAGCTATTTAAAATGGTAAATCGCCTCCATCATCCCCTTGAACTTCTCCAAACGGAGGGAATGGGTTTTCTACTGGTGTTGTTTGCGTTTGCAGCTGAGGTATTTGTCCTCGAACGACATTATAGGCTCTAATATCATTATACCAACGTCCATTATATTCACGAGCATCAATATCAAACTGCACTGTGAGATCTTCGCCATTCTGAATATTCAATTGTTTGATCTTGTCCTCACCAAATATTGAGAACATACAATGCCGGGGATATTGACCAGGCACTTCAATTACATACTCCTGCATCATCCACGGATTCCCCGTCTTCGATGATTTTCCACTCTTAGCATCCAATACTGCTACAATTTTCCCAGTTAATTCCATAATCATATAAATTTTAGTGCAAAGATAGCAATTTGCTTCTACAATTCAAAATAATAAGCATCCACAAGCCTTGTGAATATGGAAAGAATTGCAGTTTTAACTATATGGAAACGGAGTTTATAACTAAACTTGATGAGACAATAAGTTTGATATGGGATATGACATGTTTGAACAATTTCAGCCAGTCCGACGAGGGACGGCATAATGAACTTATCCTCACGTCGAAAAACTAATTAGAATCATCGAGCATCTTGATTTTTGCTTTCCCCTTATACCGTGATGCTTGTTCTTTTAATATCTCTTTCAGCTTATCCTTAACCCTTCTTTCGCCTTTTTCCTCATGACCAAATCTTTCTCTTAGATCATCTTCACATTTTCTATAGTAATCATCTTTGGCTTTATTACAATCTTGGGGGTAAATCTTCGATAAGATATAGCAGTCCTTGAAAAAATCAAGAACAGTTTTCCTGTCACATTCGATAATAGTTCCTTTTGTGGGATCAAAAGGTTCAACTGTTTCTTTTGGTTCCCAAAACGCTACTTTCTTTCTTAATGTACTATTCCTGAAATCGACTTCACGGACTTTTTTTCGATACTCTTCAAACCGCCTGATTAAATAGCTTCCATCAAACTGCTTGATTTTATCATATTTCAGAGAAGCTGCCAGATATTGTCCTTTTTCAATATTCTCTATTGGCATTTCATTCAAAATATAGTATTCTGTAATTTCAGGGAAGCCCTCATACGGGATAACATAATTTTTCGGTTCCTCTTGTTGTGGAGGAAAAATGAGTGTATAATCAATATCTTCTTCGTCGCCGTCCTTTGTTATTCCAACAAACCTGCCATCCATTCCAGACAGACAGATATTGAATTTTAGCTGAACGGCAATATCCTCACGAGACTTAAACGTAGCCCTGCGAAACTCTCTTATCTGAGTGTCATCCTCATATGAATCAATGTCATCTACGGCAACATATTTGCCATCGGTTAATTCTGAAACAGAGAACTTAAAGAGATTAATATCGAATTTCTTGCCAATGCATGATTTTAAAATCTTCAACTTTTCAGCTGCATCATCATCAAGAAGCCCATTCTTTCTTTCGGTAGGAGAGCAGAATTGATCTTCTATTGCAGTCTGATATGGATATACTTCTGTTTCATTTTCATCCTTAATAAAAAGCATATTAATGGGATGAAGCATATCTTCAATAGCAAAACTATCAAGATATTGTACGTCTTTTAAAATTCCACTCATATTGGCAAACTATCTTATGTGAAAGATTTGCTGCAAAATTAGCGAAAAAAACTCAATGCCGTTTTGTTTGTTTGCAAATTTTAAATGATTATTCTTGTTGTTTTTCCTTCAATCTCGTATTTCGTTCGTATATTGATCTACTTGTACAATAAGGTTAATTAGTATATAAACAAAAAATGGGTCGCCGCTGCAACCCTGTTAACCTTAAATCTAATACTATGAAAAACACGTGGCAAATATACAACTATTTTGTGAACAAACAAGTGTTTTAACATAAATTACAATGATTTTCAACAAAATATAGCGTTTTTATGACAAATGTGAGTCATTTTTACACTAAAACGAAAAAATACTGCTATCCATCACGGACAGCAGTATCAACAGCATTTGCTATTTATTCGGCGTAGTCATGAAACCTCGGAAACTTCAAAGATGTCACATCTGAATAAGTCACCAATGCCTGCGCCTTTTCGGTGTTTTACTTTATCGGGTCTGAACAATACTCTCTGCGGCCACAGTCCTTACAGAACTTGCCAATCCAGACGTTATCGAACTGCTCAATGGCAGCATCAAGCATTTCTGGGTCATCGGTTAGGATGCCAGCCTCGAAGTTCCTTTTCTTTGGTGATTTCATGCCCATGCCAGCACCAGTCAGATTAGCAGAACCGACGTATGCAATTGCCGAATCAATAATAATGAGCTTGAAATGGACTCGCGGACACAGCACACGCTCCATGCCGTCATATAGAATCGGATGCTTCTCATGATCCTCTCTCCATGCAGTCCCAGGTTCCTTGGCATGAATCAGCCTGACCTCCACGCCCTTTTTCAGCAAAGAGGCAATCAAGGCGAGGAACGGTTTGTCATCGACGTACAGATCCTTGATGTCTGCCGTCCCAATCCACACCGTCCGCTTGGCTTTGGCTACCAGTGATAGGACTTCCTTGTAGTGGATTTCGTCAGCTATGTATTTGATAAAACCCATTGATTAGTAATGCTCAAGCATCTTCTGTATTGAAATCTTGATTTCATCACGGACACTCTGAGGACTCAATACTTCCAATTTCTCTCTATGCCACAAGAGCTGCTGGTAGAAATTGTAACACGGAACTAGCTGATACTCGAAGATACTCCAATCCGGGTTAGTCTCAACTTCTTTCTGTGATTCATGAATTGGCAATGCCTTAACATATTCTACCTGTGCGCCATAAACTTTAATTCGGATAGTCTCAAGTTTCTGATCGTCTGAATGGTTTATTCCAAAACAACCATCAAAGTATTCTTCAGCTGTAATTTTATGAGTAGGAAACATTTTCTCTTCGGTCAGAGAGATACCCTCCATTCTTTCCAATGCGAAGATGGAAATACCATGATGCCGATTATCCGGCTCTGCGGCAAGATACCACCGCTGTTCCCAGGTACGCAGGAAATAGGGGATTAGTAATTGATGCTTAACCGTTTTGTGGTTAAAAGAGTAATAATCACACTCTATGCCTTTATTCTTGTCAATTGCTTCAAGTATAATTTGCACATTTTCAACACCAGTTGGCGCTTCGGTCAGGATTATTTTATCCCGATGCTTCAAAGCCAATTCCGACATACCCTCAATGTGATAGGCGGAAAGCAAATAGTCAAAAAGAGAATCGTCTTCACCATATAGAGCTTTATGGCGATGCAACTCATATTTTCCAGTTCTTGTATTATATTCTATATAACAAGGGAAGTTTACCTCGATAAAATCCTTATACCTCAGGAAAGTTCGCGCAATTATCTTATCCCCCTCGTAAAGAGATGAATATTGATAACTGTCATTTATTTCCTTCAGTGTCATTGCACCTTTCCGCTCCAGCAGATTAATCAGGTACAGGCATTTCTTAATTTTTGGTAGCATAAGCATTTAATTTTGTGGCAAAGTTAGGAAAATTCCCACATAAGACCAAATATTAATGTTAAAAACGTCCATAACATATATACATTATTATATTAATAACGCAAAGATACAACAAAAGACAGACAAAAAATGTCCGACACATATCGTAATTTTGCACCCATGAAACAAAGAATAAAACAATTATTGTCAGAAATGTCTGCTGGTCTTTATGATAAGGATACGGAATGTGCATTAGTTTTGTTGACTGCGATTGCAGGCGAGAGCATTTTGTTGTTAGGTCCTCCGGGTATCGGAAAATCATTAATAGCCAGACGAACAAAAGCGATTTTCAAAAATGCCAAAAGTTTCGAATATCTCATGTCTAGATTCTCTACTCCTGATGAGATTTTCGGACCTGTGAGTATTCGAAAAATGAAGGAAGAAGACAAATATGAACGCAATATAGATAGTTATATGCCGACTGCCGATATTGTCTTCTTGGATGAAATATGGAAGGCTGGTCCTGCGATTCAGAACTCCTTGCTGACAGCAATTAACGAAAAGATATATCATAATGGGGAGAAAGATATCCATTTGCCTATGAAAGTGCTAATTGGTGCAAGTAACGAGTTGCCTGCATCTGGCGAGGGGTTAGAAGCTCTCTGGGACAGGTTTATCGTCAGGATGGTTTGTGGTAGCATTTCCAAGAGAGAGGATTTCGATAAGATGATACTCGATGAGCATACTGATCTAAATCCATCCATTAAATGTACCATTACAGAAAAAGAGTATCATCATTGGCAATCAGAGATCTCCAATGTCAGTGTGCCAGATGAGATTTTGGATGTCATCCATTCAATACGAGAGGCACTGAAGACTGTTTCAATACAAAATGAAGAAGACGATGATGAAGACAGTGAAGATGAATCCAGATTTGTCTATGTAAGTGACCGCAGGTGGAAAAAGATTATCCGCTTGCTTCGCATATCAGCATTGATGCAAGGACGGGATGCTGTCAATCTCTCAGACTTGTTACTTTTGAAATATTGCTTATGGCAAGAGATGGATGAGATAAAGCCTATCAATAAGATTATCATCAGATCAGTCTTTTCTGAATGTACATTTGGCATTCTGAACCTGAGAAAAGAAATCAAGAGTTATTTACGAAAGAAGACAGAGCAGCAAACCTATTCCAAGATGATATCTTCAAAAACTGATTCTGGCAAAATGGTCTATAACAGTTTCTATTATCATGTTCTGGCTCATAGTGTGGGACAAACTTTCATCGCTATTGCAGACTTCATGAATATACCCTATAGAAACCCTGCAAAACGGAGCTTGGGTGAACACGGCATCATCTATCAGGATAAAGAGGATGATGAACAGAAAACTATTATCAGGCTTTACGACCTCAAGAATCGTAAAGGATCCTTACCCGAAGGATGGAGAATGACCAATCTTTTGAGAGATAACGATTACATCTATCTCGATGGTGTCAAATATGAAATTGAAAAAATGGAAGATGGCCAAATACAGAAAACGCATACTACTCTATCGGCATCACCAGATGATTTCTACAAAGAGGTAGAATCTATTTGTGATCATATTAAAGATGTACATCATACATTGTCCTTGAATCTGTTTTATAATGTAGATGACGAAAGGGACATCTGTGATTTCATAGAAAAAATGAATAATGAGATCATCGAAATAAGGGTTAACATTAGCAAGGCTTTTGCTTATGAAGAATAAGATTAAAATGGCTTACTATGTTGATTTCGTCAACCAGTTCTTTAAGACTGGCAGAATCCCTCCTTTGTCAATTGCCATCAGCTCAAACAATCCTTTTCGTGATTCAGATGACTCTATTATAGACTATTTACGCAACCATTTCTCAAAGATGGAGCTATTCAAGGAAGCATTTTCAGATCCGTTGCATAAGGCTGCCTACCGAAACGCGATTATCTCTTTCATTTCTGAACTTCTAAGGGAATTAGAGTTCAATGAAGATGTTGAGGGAACAATTAAAAGACAATCGCAAAAGATTGAATATGTTTATAGGAATAGACTTCAAATCGTCAAGAAGGCCATAGATGAAGGTCAAATCAGTTCAAAGGATCTCGACAGATTGATTGATCATCTTGGCGATGGCATAAACGACAAAGGAATTAAGGAAACGATAGAGTTATTGAATTTGCGAAAAAAGAATCACGCGCTTGAAGAGATTCTTTCATTGATAGGCAGAAAGCCCTCAGAT
>JAEEGJ010012221.1_pt1 | contig 21344 bp, 15 predicted proteins | sample 8958761 | NCBI WGS metagenome assembly JAEEGJ01 (sample SAMN16246546, study PRJNA631951) | gut metagenome | biome: gut microbiome; feature: rumen; material: RS-attached | host: Bos | place: Iran: Karaj | collected 2018-10
ATCAGACCATCACCTACGACGCTATGGGCAATCCCACGAGCTATATGGGTGCGTCGATGACGTGGGAGGGCAAGCAGCTCAAAACTTATACGAACGGCTCTACCTCCATCACGTTTGAATATAACGAGGACGGTCTGCGCCTCAGCAAGACAGTCGGAACAACCGAAACAGCATATTGCTACAACGGCTCCGCGCTTATCGGCATGAAGATAGGTACCGGCACGAACGCGAAGGTTCTTAGATTCAGTTATGATGCGGGCGGGAATGTGGTTTCTGTCGATTACTCCGAGGACAATGGAACAAACTTCACAACGTATTACTATCTCCGCAACGCACAAGGCGACGTCGTGAAGATGATTGACAGCTCGGGAGCAACAGTAGTAGAATATGTTTACGACAGTTGGGGAAATATTGTTTCTTCGACAGGGAGCTTGGCAAGCACTGTAGGAATTGATCAGCCGTTCCGTTACAGAGGCTACGTCTACGACGAAGAAACGGAACTTTACTACCTGCAGTCTCGCTATTACGATCCCAAGATCGGAAGGTTCATCTCTGCGGATGTTTATCTCTCCACAGCGCAGGGCGTTATCGGAAATAATAGCTTCGTTTATTGTTTCAATAATCCGATAATATCATCTGACTGTACTGGCACTTTCCCTGTTTTTGCGTTTCTAGTTGCAGCCGCAGTGGTAATTACCATAGGGTTAACTGCATCAGGGTGTACATTAATTCAGGGAGATGATATGGATATCGCTTATCCAGATTATCTCAAAAGAAGCAAAAAGCTAAACACGGATAAAGCAAAGCAAAATGATTATAATTGTATGGGTTATGCGTTTGACATTGAATCAAACTGTATGCCTGATGGATACTTTGATGGTATAAGTTCAGATGATTTTTGTGACTGCTTACTAGCGACTTTCGGTGATGGTATTAGAAAACTGTCATCAATTAACGATAGTATAAGACCTGATGAATACATGATTGCAATCAATTGTAGCGAGAATGATTTTCACTTTATGAAAAGGACTGATAATGGAATGTGGTATGAGAAATGCGGCATAGAGGGTCCTCTCCAACAAGTAAGTGTTGATTATGTTAACAGTACCGTATGGGAAAGCAGACGTATTCAAATTAATAACCGATATAAGGATACTCCCACTTATTATTCTGGCACAAGGTTCTTGGCAGTTAAAAAGGATTGGAGGAAATACTTGAAATGAAGTATATAATGTTATTTATTATAACACTGCAAACGTTTATTCTTTTCGCAGGATGCGCACCTCGTGACGAAAAGAAGAACGATGTCGATCTTTTGACGAAATACTCCATAAACGACTTGCAGGGATTATTTGAAGCCATTTATGAACCTCAGCCGCCTGAGCAGGAAGACAGGACTGTTTTCTCGTTCAAGAAGGTAATCATTGATGATGCAGCTGCTGAATTTCCAAGTTCCTGTATGCGGAGACTGCCTTCAAAGAACGGAGAATTCATCTATACGGTTTATAATGTGAAGGAGGGCGGTCGTTATTACGTTAGATGGAATTCCGCCGATGAAGGCATCCTTGAATGCGTTGATCGAATTTACTTGAAGGATCTTCCGTCGGAACGCGAATTGAAAAAAGTGAAAAAAGGAGATCCTTATTCAAAACTTGAAAAGACAGATGAAAACTGCCGGTTCGTTTATCGTATGGCTTCTTATCCCATAGCATACTCCCTGGCTTCAAACGGTAAAGTGTATGGCTTTACACTGATTGCCGGGGATGATAATGAGTACAGGATAGCCGCTATTCAAGATTGCTCTGATTCGGAAATCTTTTTGTCTATGATAATCAAAGCTGATTATCCATAAGTTATTTGGGATGCCGTATATTATTATTTTACAACAGACACCGGAATGTGTGTAATGTATAAGGGTTAAGGCGGCATTTAAGGTGAAAGAGCGAAACTATATTCGGTTTGCGTTAATTATCCTTCTTGAATTGTTCATAATACAGTTATGCATAGAGAACTAAAAGTTTTTCAGAAGGAATCGTAAATTGCAGATTGAATACAACGATCTACGCAGGGCTCAAAGCTCTGCGTTCTTTATTGGGTTCAAATAAATCTTGCAGTTTAATAAAAAAACGATTTCAGTTTGACAGTATTAAAACAACCATTTACCGTTGGAATCCTAGTAATTTAGTGCTTGGAGAGTTTTTGCGATTTGAGTGGTGTTGATGCCAACATTGAATGTATAATCCGAACCTATTGCTGAGGCAGCGCATGTTCTTAACTTTTTATCTTGACAGCTAAAGAAAAAAAGTTAAACTATTGGTATAATACAATAGAGAGGTGAAAGGCATGACCGAAAGAGAACGAAACGAGATCGAGCGGAAGATAGATTCCCTGCCTTCCGGCAGTATCTCATACAAAACAATAAACGGAAAAAAGTATCCCTACCTTCAATGGAGGGAAGATGGTAAGCAGCGTGGAAGATACGTAAAGGGCGAGGAGCTTGAGTCGCTGATCAAAGCCATCGCTGAAAGGAAGCGCCTCCAAAAGCTGCTTAAGGATGAACCGATAAAAGAAAAGGTTCAGGATAAAGCGTTCTCTTCGGCAAGAACAGGAGACGCACTTCGGAGATTTATCGCTCCTGTCAAGAGCTTCAAGAAGAGAGACATATTCCCCGCGCTTCACGATTACGTGTTCGGCAACGTATCCGACAGGGTGTTCATCCTTTACGGTCTTCGCCGCACAGGAAAGACTACCATGAGCCGTCAGGTCATTTCCGAGATGACCGAAGAAATGTTTGAACGTACTGCATTCATTCAGATCAACTCAAGCAATACGCTTGCCGGGATCAACCGCGACCTCCGCGAATTAGAAGACCTTGGTTATCGCTACATCTTCCTTGATGAAGTCACGCTAATGGAAGACTTCATTGAAGGTGCCGCGCTGTTTTCGGACGTCTATGCTTCCAGCGGAATGAAGATAGTCCTTTCCGGAACGGATTCCTTAGGCTTCATATTCTCCGAGGACGATCAGCTGTATGACCGCTGCATAATGCTACATACGACGCTGATCCCTTACCGGGAGTTTGAGCGAGTTCTCGGGATCGAAGGAATAGACGAGTACATTCGCTATGGCGGGACGATGAGCATGGGCGGAGTAAACTATAACTCTGCTCCGACCTTTGCGACCAAAGCCTCCACAGATGAGTATGTCGACAGCGCTATAGCAAGGAACATCCAGCGTTCACTCAAATACTATCGGTACGGAGATCATTTCGGCAGCCTCGTTGAGCTGTATGAGAAGAACGAATTGACAAGCGCCATAAACCGAATAATCGAGGACATCAACCATCGATTTACTCTCGAGGTGCTGACGAGGCAGTTCAAATCGCATGACCTGCGCGTTTCTGCAAACAACCTTAGAAGCACGAACGATGTTTTAGACCGTATTGATACCGAAGCTGTTACGGAAAGACTGAGAGAACTCCTTGAGATCAGGAACCGCGAAGAGCAGACTGTCAGCATTTCGGAAGTGCATCGTGCCCAGATCAAAGAATACCTTGACCTTTTGGACTTGACTTATGACATAGACGTTGTCCATCTGCCGAATGTAGGTTCAAATGAAAAACATACGGTGATCACTCAGCCCGGGATGAGGTACTCGCAGGCAACGGCGCTTATCGAGCAGCTGATGCAGGATAAAGTATTCAACTCTTTATCCGCAGTTGAGAGGAGTGAAGTGACGGAGCGTATCCTGAGTGAAGTCAAGGGCAGGATGCTCGAGGATATCGTGCTGCTTGAAACCGCTAAGGCAAGAAGAAACTGCAAAGTAATCAAGCTTCAGTTCTCCGTGGGCGAGTTTGATATGGTGGTATTCGATCCAAAGACCATTACCTGCGAGATCTATGAGGTAAAGCACAGCACTAAAAAAGATGACAACCAGTATCGTCATCTTATTGATGAGGCAAAGTGTAGAGAGACGGAGTTCCGGTTCGGAAGGATCATAAGGAAGGCTGTCTTGTACCGAGGTGAAGATGATTCCATAGATACGATCGAGTATCTGAATGTTGAGAATTATCTTCGCAGTTTAGAATAGTATTATGAATCTATCAAACAGATAGCAACAGGATCTGAAATTGTTCAAATGGGCAAAAACGGATCCTGTTCTTTTGTGTAATGAATTGAAATAAGGCGCAAACAACGGTATAACCAATTGCGTGGCTAGCTTGAGTAAATATATTAGCATTTTTCGTTGAAATATAAGGATTTTTGCAGTAAAATTCGAAAAGAAACGAGGTTTGCTTTTGTTGCTTTGACATTTAACCGTTGCAGCAAGGGCCGATTATTTCGAAAAGGGTAAAAACTGATGGACTCTGACACGATTATTAATGAAGCGTTTGAACGGCATTATAAGGCACTCTTCAATTATTGCCGGGCCAGTTTGGATGGTGACGAACAGGCGGCAATGGATGCAGTGGATAATGTATTCTTTATAGCAAAGAGCAAATCCGATACCATAGAAACGATCAGGGACGTGAAGCATTGGCTGATGTCCATAGCAAAAAACACGGTCAAGAACATTCGAAAGAAGAACAAAAGATACCATAATCGTTTTATTCTGTTTGATCCCAGAGCAATTGAGGCAAGTACATTTGTTGAAGACGCTGCTGTTTCATGGTGGGAAAGGAGCGTCCTTTCGTCATGGTCTTTTGAAGAAGTGGGTCTTGCAGGCAAAGAGATGTCGGATGACGATATTGCAAATCTAAAGAGCAAGATATTGGATACTCTATCTGATGAGGAACGAAAACTGCATTGCAGTCATTATGAAGAAGGAGTATCGATAAAAGATCTTGCTGCTCAATATGGAAAGTCTCAGGATGCGATCCGAATGCGGCTTTCCCGAATTTCGATCAAGCTAATCGAAAGAATAAAAATATATTTTGAAAATGAGCGTTCGTTTTGAAATCGGTGGACACTTATAGATAGGAGCAGAAAATGAAAAACAGGTTTCTGACAAGCAAAGATTACGCAAGGCTTTATGAAAAAGCAAGGCGTGTCCTGGATCGAGAGATCTCAAAGCCTTCAGACGAATGGGATGAAGGTCTGATCGAAGAACTCGAGGAAACTATGTTGTACTGCGCCGAAAGAAAGAAGGTGTTGTATTCCGAAGAAAAAGAGAAAAGAAGATCGCAGCCGTCATTCAGATTTCGCAAGGTCGCAGTAGTAGTAATTGCTGTTCTTGCAGTTCTTGCGCTTTCGGCAACGATCGCACAGGCTGCCGGATTTAGGGTTTGGTCTGCAATAGTGCATTGGGATGTCAACTATCTCCGTGTTGATTATTCGGCAAACCCCTCAGATAATCCAGAAGATGATTCTATCGGAACTGGCAAAGAACCTATTGAGGAAGAGGACGCCATTACTACTGACTTTGATTCATTTGATGATTTGATTTCGTATGTAGGTGATAGAGTATTGTTGCCTGTGGGAGCAGAGAATGTTCGATTGGTTTTTGCAAGTTTAACAGAAGATGAAGAAGTTGCGGTACTACATTCGGAGTATTTGTACAACAGTAATAGTATTGTAATAGACACAGTTACTTCAAAAACTTTAGGATTAGATACCCTCTCTCACTCTCAAGCGGATTTCTCAAATTACGAAAACGTCAACAGCCAAAGCATCAATGGTATAGAATGCTTGTTTGGCGAGCAGTCCGGAAGGATCTACTGTAGCTTTGCATATGAAGAATCGGTGTACCAGATTATATGTTATGCCGAAAAAGATGTAGCGATTGAATTTGTTCAATCAATGTTGAAAGGAGTATAAGTATGACCAAACGATTTCTTTCCATATTTTTTGCATTTTTAGTTTTGTTAATCCCAATGAGCATTGCCCGAGCAGATGGCACGGTATATTCACTTCCTGAAGGGACCCCATCTTCTAACCCCTATTATACGGATGAGTTTACTGTTATTTATCCGGATAATGAAAGAGGCAATTATATATCTGACTACACACTTACAATCACGAGCAATTCTGTAGGGCATGTGAGCATTGCTGCATCTGTAACAACGACAGCAACAATGCAAAAGCTTGGTTTTACAACTATTAGAGTTCAGCATTGGAATGGCAGTTCCTGGGAGGACGTCTGGACTAAAACAGATCAGTTTTCAACCAATACTAATTACTTTGCCTATGTTAAAACGCTAGGTAACATGACAAGCGATGATTATTATCGTGTAAGTGTGGATTTTTATGCAAAGAAAGGCTTTTTACAAACTCAAACTCTAACAATAGTTTCAAACTATATTCGTTGCAGATAGTATATAAGCAGTAATAGCAATAGCAAGAAATTGCTTTTGCTATTATTATCGTCAAAAACAAATGGTGTTGCCATGTATACACATGGTAATGCCTTGTGTTATTTTGGGCCGTTTTTTCGTATACTTATATTGATGCAAAAGAGCATTGAATAAGCGAAAAGAAGGCCAAAGAGGTGTCTGACCACAGCCGAGCAATAATTGAAAAAGAAGTGGGAAAGCAAATCAGATTGCTAAGGAAAGCAAGAGGCATTTCAATTCAAGAAGCAGCTGAATCACTCGGGTTGTCCACAAATCATTATGCTGATTTGGAAAGAGGTAAGTATTTCCCTCGTGTGGAGACCTTAGTCGAAATCGTAGACTTCTATAACTGTACAATGGATGATCTGTTTAAGAACGTTATTCGAAACGGATATGAGAAGGATGCTTCGGAATTCATGACAATGATAAGAAGAATGCCCCCTGAGAAGCGAAAAAGGATAGTAGAAATTATCAAACTACTGATTGAAGAATAAAAGTTAAAAGGTCAAATCAAGCTCACTGCCATTCAAAAAGCGGTGAGCTTTTTCTTGCAGAAATATATTTTAAGAATCGGCGTTCGTTTTGGATTTGCCGGACACTTAATATATGAGGGCGAAAGAAGGTTCGCTGATAGCCCAACAGACAGAACGAAAGGATGGACAAGGGAAATGAGTACAGGAACATTCAAAAGGATATTAGCCATAGTCATGACGCTCGTATGCTTCTTCGCATACGTTGTTTTCGAGCCCGCTTCGGCGCTTGCAGAGAATGCACGCGAAGAGAAGCAGCTGAGCGAGAACATCAACGAGATCAACAGCATATGGTCTCAGGACGGCAATAAGTACAGTCGGCTCGTAGGTGAATTGACCAATGAAAGGGACGAAGCCGTCAAGCGTTTCCGCAGGGAAGACGGCGCGATAGAGCTCATTTCCTATTCCTCTCCCGTCCACTATTTGAAGAACGGCGAATGGGCCGCGATAGATAACACCCTCAAATATGATGAGAAGACCGGCAAGTTCGTCAATACGGCCAATGACTTCATCGTGGAGCTTGGTGCGGACGAGCCTGTTTTGAATGTAAGCTACAAAGGCGAAACGCTCTCGATCGCGGCGATTGAGCTTCCCGGCATCATCAACAGCGAGCTTAGTGCGGTAGTTGCCGAAAGAGAAAAGAAGGACGATCTTGCCGATGAGGAGAAGGACGATCTGCTCCGCTTCCCGGAGGAGCTTTCTTCCGCTCTCGCATATTATACTGCGGACGGCAAGGAAGCAGGCCTTGAGTACAAGCTCAGCGGCAAGAGCCTTTCGGAATACATAACGATAGCCGAAAGGCCCGAGACTGTTCCCACTTACGTCTATTCGTTCAATACCACTCTCATCCCCTGCATCGAAGAGAACGCAGTATTCTTTGAGAATGAGAAGGGCGAGGCCATTATGTACTTCTCCGCTCCTGTAATGACCGACGCCAAGGGAAATGAGAGCTTTGATTTCACCGTAAATCTCGTCGCCAACGAGGACGGCAGCTATACCTACACACTCACACCCGACGAAGAATGGCTCATGAGCGAGGAGACGGCCTATCCCGTAGTCATCGATCCCGATATCAATACTCCTTATCGCGGGACTATCAGCGATACCTTTATCAGCGGAACCAATCCCACGACCAACTACGAGTATATCAGCGGGATCAAATGGGACAGGATAAAGATAGGCGGCAGCAATCGCTACAGATCGCTCATTAAGTTCGACTCTCTTCCCACGCTCGGCGTAGGCAATGTGATCATCTATTCCGCGCTCGAGCTTTCAAGATACAACACCAGTGATGAATACGGCAAGGAGATCGACGCTTACAGGGTACAGCAACCATGGGATGAAACTGACGTCACTTGGTCGAGCTTCTACGCGGACAGCGACGCGGTAGATACCTCCAGGGTGGAGACGCTTACGCTTACTACCACAAAGAACAACTTCAACGCGCTTGACATTACCGATCTCGTAAAGCGTTGGTATGCAGGTACGTATACCGGCTGGTACACCGACAGGGAACTCGATGAGCAGTACAGTCTGGTGCTCCAGCTCTACAACGATACTTCCTCCACATGGTACACCGAGTACCGTTCTGCAGAGTACAATGCCACATATGCGATCTCTCCTTACTTCAAGATCGTTTACGTAAACTCCACCGGTCTTGAAGGCCGCTTCTCCTATTCCGATCACAGCGTCGGCAGGGCGGGGAACGGCAGCGTCAACCTGTTCAGCGGCAACCTTACGTTCACGTTTGATGACGCCGGCATCAATAACGGCACGATGCCCATATCCGTATCCCACGTTTACAATACAAACGATTCGCAGGATCGACCGGATGAAGATTTCGAAGCCGACATCGGTTACGGCTACGGTTGGAGACTTAACTATGCGCAGTCCATCAAGGCGGTAAGCCTTCCGAACAGGACCGAGACCGCAACATATTATGAGTTCATCGACGGCGACGGTACGAGGCATTATTACAAGAAACAGACCTCGACCAAGTATGTAAACGAGCTCGATACCGATTCCGTCCTTACTATCAATACTACAACTCATGAGCTCACCATTAACGACAAGGGCGACAACAAGCTCGTGTTCGCCTGTGAGCTTTTCGACCACGACAAGGACAGTTCCACGGCGCAGGCATACCGCGGACGTCTTATACGTGTGGAGGACGCCAATGGCAACAAGACGCTGATCGAATACAGGAGCAGCACTCTCACGGATCTGCGCATATCGTCCATCACCGAAAAGCTGTCGGCCAATTCGACGAACGGTCAGAGCATCACCTTTACCTATGGGACTGATCCTCAGGAGGAAGATTATGATCGTCTCAATGGCATGACCGTTCCCAACGGGCTCAATATGAGTTATGCCTATACGGACGGCTGCCTTACCGGCGTGACTGCGGCGGATAACCTGACCTGCAGCTATACCTACACTTCCGGCAACAAGCTCGTCAATGCCAAGAGCATCGACAACTATAATATCAACTACACTTATGATATCCTTGACCGCGTCGTTTCCGTGCAGGAAATGGCCGATACCACTCCCGGCAACTCTCTTGCGTTCGATTACGGTTGGAACGTCACCACCGTGACTGATAATCAGGGCAGGGATTCCATCTATCAGTTCAATGACGCCGGCCAGGCGGTAAGCATCAGGGACAATGAAGGCAACGCTGTGTATGCGGCATACAAGACCGAAGCTCAGAGCACGACAAGGCTTTCGGCTGTGTCGAAGATGCAGCATACCGTTATCAACGTGCTTAAAAACCCGAGCTTCGACGCAAGCGCTTCCACGCCCTGGACATTCTCCTCTGCTTCGAGAAACGATACCTATCGCCATACGGGCAAGTACAGCGCCAAACTCAATTCCAACGGCAGCGCCGTTCAGACCGTAACGGTCGAGAGCGGTGAAACCTATACCCTCTCCGCTTATTTCTCCGGAGCATCAACGGGCAAGCTCCAGGTTCTCAACGGCACCACCGTGATCGCCGAGAGCGATCCTGTCGAGACCTACGGCACAACAGGTACCGACTGGGCACGCGGCGCCGTCACCTTTACCGCGCCTTCAAGCAGCATCAAGGTAAAGCTCGTCAATACGAGCTCAAGCACCGTATATGTAGATACCGTCCAGCTCGAAGCCGGCGAGACTCCCAACAGGGCGAACCTGATCACCAACTCCGACTTTTCGGATGGGATCAACAGCTTTAATTCTCACAACTTCTCGTCGAACGACGGAACAGTTACAACGACCGATACGACTCATCCCGGGTATCTTTCCGATTCCGTACTCAAGATCACGGGTGATATGAAGCAGGAATACCTTTCCCAGACGATCTATGTTGCCGGCAAGAACGGCGATACATATTCGTTCGGCGGATGGTGTGCATCGGACTCCGTGCCCAAGGGTTACCATTACAACACGACCTGCGGCGACAAGAGCCTGCGAGTTTCGTTCTACAACGGCGATACGCTCGTAAACGGTATCACAGCCTATTTCGGAGCGGATACTACCGATTGGCAGTTCCTCAGCTCCAACGCGATAGCGGCAGGAACGTACACCAAGATAGTTTTCTCCGTCCGCTTCCAGTATTCGAGGAATACCGCGTACTTTGACGGCTTACAGCTCTATCGCGAAGAGTTCTCTCAGGGATATGAGTATGATACTGACGGCAATTTGACAGGCTATACCTCTCTTATCGCTCAGCAAAACGACTTCCAGTATGACAGCAATAACAATCTCACGAGCGCAACGGATGCAAGGCACAATACCACCACCTATACCTATGACAGTCATCACAATCAGCTGACTGCCACCACTCCGGAGGGCGTCGTTACGACCAATGTGTACGATACCAACGGCAATGTGACGAGCACGCAGGTCGGAAACAGCACGAACTATATCAAGGCGTCCACGACATATGATACCGCTTCCGCTCTTGCCTCGGCAGTCACCGACGCGAGGGGCAATTCGGTCTCGTATACGTATGATTCAAACACAAGGCAGCAGACGACTATCACCGACGCAAAGGGCAATGAAAGTACATATACCTATGGTGACGCCGCTTCCATGCTCCGTCTCGCTTCCCTCGCAAGCGACGGTACGGGAACGGTAGAATACGGCTATACCTCCGATGGTAAGCTTTCTTCCATCACGAGGGACGATACCGTTTACAGCTTCACATATGACGCATGGGGCAATGTGGTCGATACCATGGTCGGTAACATCACGCTTTCGACCAATGCCTACGATCAGTACGGCAGACTTGAATCCGTGACCTATGGCAACGGCTTCAAGACTCGATATGAGTATGATTCCCTTGACAGGACGAGCAAGATCTATCAAGGCGACGTAAACGACACCGAGCTTGCGCTGACCTATGAGTTCATCTACAACGGCGAAGGCGATCTTTACGAGCTCCGCAATTACAAGACGAATCGCGCTTCCTTCTTCGAGTACGATCACGCGGGGAGGTGTATGGCGAACAGGGAGAAGGAGTTCACCGTAACGAATGGTGTGATCTCTTACGGCGATACCGTTGCCGGTTACAAGTATGAGTACGATCCGAACAACAATCTCTCCAAGCTCACCTGCATCAATGCATACGGTTCTTGGAATACCACCTATAAATATGACAAGGACAACAGGCCTTTAACTACCACGCTGAACAACGGCAAGGTCATCACCGTTACGTATGACACCGTCGGCAGGATCACGAAGAGGAGTATTGGTCTCGGTACGGCATATGATACGAACATCACGTACGTACCCGGTGCGGACGGCTCAAAGACCGCGCTCGTTGCGACCTATCAGAACAAGAACGACGACGCATACAGCTATTCCTATGACGCTAACGGCAACATCACCGAGATCACACAGGGAAGCATGAGCTTCACCTATGAATATGATGCTGCCAACCAGCTCATTAGGGAAAACCTGTATTACGGCTCCGGAAACATCAACAATGCCACCTATACCTATGAGTACGATGATTGGGGCAACATACTCAACAAGAGGAAGTATGCCTATACTGTCGATACTCTCGGTGTTGTTATTGAGACCGTTGCATATGGCTACAATGACAGCCAGTGGGGCGACAGGCTTACCTCGTTTGGCGGTCAGACCATCACGTATGACGCCATGGGCAATCCCGAGAGCTATCTGGGCAAGACGCTCTCCTGGGAAGGCAAGCAGCTGACCTCGGTCACCGACGGTACGCATTCCTACTCCTATTCCTACAACGAGGATGGTCTGCGCCTCCGCAAGGTGGTAGACGGCACCGATACCGAATACTACTACAACGGCTCCGTGCTCATGTATATGATCACGGGAAGCGGCAGCACAGCGGTCCAGCAGCGCTTCTCTTACGATGCAGCGGGCAACCTTGTTGCGGTAGTCTACAAGGTGGGCTCCGGCACGAGCTATATCTACTACTACCTCCGCAACGCTCAGGGCGACGTCGTGAAGATGATTGACAGCAGCGGAAACACTGTTGTAGAATACACTTACGACAGTTGGGGCAAGCTCATTGCCGCAACGGGCAGCTTGGCAAACACGGTAGGCGCAAATCAGCCCTTCCGTTACAGGGGCTACGTCTACGACGAGGAGACTGGCTGGTACTATCTGCAGAGCCGCTACTACGATCCCACCACCTGCAGGTTCATCTCTGCGGACGTACTGCTTTCCACCGGTCAGGGGGTTATCGGACACAATTCTTTCGCGTATTGCGGAAACAATCCGATTGCAAGGACAGATGATGAAGGCGAGTTCTGGCATATTGTTATTGGAGCAGCGATAGGCGCAGTATTAGGGTTCGCAAGCAATGTAGCTGGACAATTAATTAGTGGTAAAAAAATTGACTTGGCAAGTGCTGGAATCTCTGCAGCAACAGGTGCGATCGTTGGTGGGTTAAGTGCAGCAGGCGTTCCTGCTGTTGCTGTAGGAATTGCAAACGCGGTATGTAGTGGGGCTGAAACTGTGATTGAGCAAGTGCGAGAAAAAGGGAAGGTGGATAATTGGCTCGATGTTGGTGTTCAAACTGCGGTTGGCTTTGTATCTGGTTACTTAGGTCAGCGTAGTTATCTGAAGAGTATTGATGGTGCACTAAAACCCAATTCCAAAATAATGAAAGGAGCCCTACGCAGACTACATAAAGAAAGCGCAAAAAAGGCATATAGCTACTGGATGAAATACACAGGCACCTTACAAAAGAAAGCGACAAGATATATTGCTAAGGATGCATTAAAATCCTTTGGCAAAACATTAGTGAAAAAAAGCATCAAGCGAGGAGTAAAAGCACTTTGGGATGCAATGTGATGATATGGTTGGATTGATAATTACAAATGCACTTGTACTGGCAGTATGTAGCTTTATATCCCATTTAGAAGGATCCCTTCTGATAAAGTATAAAGCCAAAGCGATTAACAAGCCAAAGGGTCCGTTTGACTGTATTTCAATGCAATATCTTTATCGGTATGCATCTGTTCGAAACAAACTAACAGGAAAATTCAAACTTCTATACTGGCTGAATATGATCTGCTTAATACTGTTTGTTCTTATGCTACTCCTTCTTATAGCATGTGTTGCTTTAAAAATCAATGCGGTTGGATTGTTGGAAAAAACGCATTGGAGCATTATTCTTTCACCTGCTCTATTTGGAGTGTTAGGAACGGCATATGCTACAACTGTTGACAAATCTTCTGAAAACATCAATCACAGCAAGGTAATGCTTGAGATTTTTATGTTCGAGGTTATCATTGCTATAATCACAACCATTATTTACACTAGTTGTAAAGGTTTCTAACCGGGTAGACGATGTCATGGAGACGGCTGTTGAATCACGATTACTCGCCATTATATTGTACTGATATCGAATACTATTCCACGAGCTATGTGCTATGAAATAACAAGGCTGGAGATGAACCAGCCTTGTTGTTATACTATTTGTTTATTTCCTGATTGTTGCAATGAGTACAAACTTCTGCGGAGCATGTCCTGTATAATAGAATGGATAGCATGTAGTCAGCATAAGGTGTTGTCCTGAGATTAAGGGAATTCGCAGTTCCTCATCCGAATCAAGTATCCTTATCGATTCTACGGTATAGTTGAGCATAGTGCCATCAGCAAGCGTTACTGTGATGGTGTCCCCAAAGTCGATATCCTTGAGTACCTGAAGATGATTGCGGTTCCTATGACCATAGATCACGCAAACACCCGCTTCCCCGGGATATGCAGATGTTTCAAGCCAGCCCGGAGTCTTATCAAGGGTTGCATTATCTACTCCAATCGACACAGGCACATTTACACCGAGGATCGTGAGCGTGAATGCCTGACCGTAAACCGGAGAAGTATACGGCGCAGTAGTTGGCTTTGGTGTAGTCCTGACAACTGGCGGATGCGTAGCAACCTGACCTAGAACAGAGGGTGTCGGGTTGGGCGAATCTGTTTCCCACGGATCGAACGTCATATCAGGTACTAAACCGGGGTTAGCGGTAACGCCTGGTTCAATAGCCGCGGTCGTTTCGGTAGGGTCTTCGGTCGCAATCGTCTCAGCAGGAGTCGGGACCGAATGATCGACTGGTTTGTTATCCCTTCCTGCGAGGAAAGCGACAGTAAAGATGAGCGCAATAAGCGCGATGAGTGCTGCAAGCAGCACAAAGAACTTCTTGTTTTTCATTTGAAATTCCTTTCAATAGTAAGAATTGCGCCCACCATATCCGATGGGCGCTCATGTTATGAATACGGTCTTCCGAACATGAACAATGTGTATGTATCGGACGCCCAAAGGTCTCGGATGACAACGCGGCCCTTTGAGCTTGACGCCTCTATGACCTTCCCGAGACCTATATAGATCCCGGTGTGATGTATCTCGTTCCAGCGGCCACATCTGGAGCATCCTGACTTCTGCCAATAGATGAGGTCGCCGGGCTGAAGCTCGCTTTGCTCAATGGTCATGTCATGGCTAAAGCAATAATACGCCTGATCTGCGGCACATCCCCAGAAGTGGTCTCCGAGATCGGTATCAACTTGGTTTATCGCCCAGCAAACAAGGCCCGAGCAGTCAAACGTGTCGTCGCCTCTCGCTCCGAGTACATATGGTGCTCCGAGCTTTGATATTGCCGCCCTTGCAACGTCTCCGCCTTTTCCTGCGGGAAGAAGAGCGAGGATATCGCTGACATTGGCGTCTCCGCTTACGTTAATGCCCATTAGCCTTGCGTAGTATGAGCAGTATTCGGGCTTCATCATCTCATACAGTATCTCGCGCTGATAATCGGTGAATTCAAAGTGATCCGCCGCTTCCCTGTAATTCATGGAATGCTGGTTGACGTACACGGTCAATACCCACATTTCTTCTTCCTCGTCATACCTTCCGTCGGTTGAGAGGTCGTACCAATTCATCTCATAGAAGATACGGCGAATGTAGTCGATGGAAATATCGGTGAGCTCGATAACGTCCATTGCATCATCGGGGTTTGTGCTGCAATAGACGGCGAAGACAGCGATAACGTCGTTCCAGTTATTTACCGGCGCGTCTCCGTCTCCGTCGCCCATGTAGCTTATGGCTAGCGCGTCATAGCTGCCTATGTCGACTGCGAGAGCGTCGGCTTCCATCCGTTCATGGTATTCCGAACTGATCTCCGCCACGATCTCGCTCATAGGCTTGCATCCGGTCAAATCCTCGTGCGCGAAGATACCGAACGCCGAGCAGACGAGGAGCGCAACAACGGCAATTACCGCTATTACGACAACCGAAACCCAGCCACCTGCGGCGATCACTGCAATAAGCTCTTTAACGGCTTCCGCAGCCGCTTTTGCCGCTTCCGCAATATACTTTGCCAGTGCCTCCGCTGCCTTTGCCGCCGCCTGCGCAGCTGCTTTGGCGACCTGCGCGGATCTCTCTGCCGCGACCTTTGCCGCCTGTGCAGACTTTTCAGCTGTGACCTTGGCTGCTTCCGCGCTCTTTTCCGCAAGCTTTGCTGTCTGTTGAGCGGTCTTTGCCCCGACATTGGCAGAAGCTTGAGTGCTTTTTTCAGCAGACTGAGCCGTACCCTTCACGGCATGCGGATGACGCGCCCTCAAGGAATATGCAGACGGCTTTGATGACAAGCCGGATTTTGGCTCGCCTGCGGGAGATCGAACGCTGACTGTCTGTGATCCGTTGTTCGGGAATGGGGATCTATACTCAGAAGCCGTTTTTTCGACAGGCTGTGCAGATGTTTTACTGCTCCTGCTTTTCTCGAGGCGCTTCTCTCGCTTCGCATCCTTCTTCTTTTCTCGTTTTTCAAGCTTTTTGCGAATGCGGCGCTTGATGCGTTCCTTGGCTTTGCGGCCTGTATCTTTTCCCGCTTCAATGCTGTCATTCGCTATCTCAAACAGCTCGTTTTCTGCATATTCCTCGGGAGAATTATATCTGTCGGTATCAAGGCTCACATTGTCCTGCACCCTCTCTGCCGCGGCTTCACCCTTCCTTCGGATATAGCAGAGCTTAGCTAGCGCTCTTCCGGGAGATGGCTTTTTCTTTCGTTCCATAGCTGTTCCTCCGATCAGCCTGCAATTGACTCGGTGGGCTTTGTCGTCATTAACTTGTAGAGCGAGGTACTCTCCGGAAATTTGTTCTCGAAGGGAACTATGGATCCTCCGCAGACGAGAAGTCCCGTACCGATCTCCGCATTCGTCACATATGAGAGCTGAGTATCGGAGATCCCAAGCACCTGCGAGAGCTCGAGTCGATCAGTCGCTGCCTGATTGAGCAGCGTGACGAATTCCGAATTGGCAAGCATGGCTCTTCCGCGCTGGGACTGCAGCAGGTCTTCTACGTTCTGCGAGATGCCCGTATAGTAGGCACCATACTTCCTCGCTCGCTTCCATTGCTCGAACAGGAAATTCGTGCTGAATTCGTTCGAGAAGAACAGGTATATCTCGTCTATGAACACGTAGGTTGCTCTGCCTCTTGCCTTGTTGTAAAGGATCCGATTGTAGATCGTATCGAGTATCACGAGCATGGCTACGGGCTTTAAGTGCTCGCCCATATCCCGGATATCGAAGCATATTGCCGAGTTGTTCAAATCCACGTTGGTCTGCTGTGCGAAAGTGTTGAGCGAGCCCTTTGTGAACAGCTCTATCGCAAGAGCAATGTTCTTTGCCTCCGGCTCCTTCTGCCACAGGAGCTCCTTGTAGAAATCCATGAGAGTCGGCATCGGGCCTTTCCATCCATTCGCAAAGAAGTTCCTGAACACGTTGTTAAGGCAGCGGTCTATTACGGATTTCTCCTGAGCGGTCGTTATCGCGCTGCCCATTATCTGCTCAACGAGCGTCTGAACGAACTGCGATTTCATATCCAAAGGCTTTTCGTTCTCGGTATCTCCTGACGACAGATGCAGCGCATTGATATGGTTGTTGGATCCTGCGGAGAGACTGACCACAGTACCGCCAAGTCTGCGTATGAGAGATACGTATTCACGCTCGGGATCCAGAATAAGCACGTCCGCCATGTTCCTGAGCATCAGCGAAGCTATCTCATCCTTTGCAAAGAACGACTTGCCCGAACCGGAAGTTCCGAGATAGAAGCCGTTGCCGTTCATCAGCAACGTTCTGTCGATGAAAATGAGGCCTTTTGTGACCTTGTTGCGTCCGAAATAGACGCCCGTGCTATGGCTCATGGTCTCGGCCCTGAAGGGCGTAAGCATCGAAGCTCCGACTGACGTCAGCGTTCGCAATGCGTTGGGCGTTCTTATCGCTCCCAAAGGCAAAACTGTCTTCAAGCCCTGAAGCTGCTGATACTTGAGCTTTTCATATTTACACATGTATCCGGATGCGACCGAAAGCAATGCCTCGGTATCCTTGTCTAGAGCTTCCTTAGAGTCTGCCATATGGACTATCGTCACGCTCACGCTCATCATTCGCGCGTCCGAATCGAGCTTCCTTAGGAAATCCTTGAGCTCTTTGCGTCTTGCTTCCAATTCGTACGGTACTTCGGCTGAGAAATTGTTGTTCTTGTTCTGCTGCTTCTGCCATTTGGTGATCTCGCTCTCCACCCCGAGCAGACGTTTTTGAACGTCCTTTATCGCTTCATCCTTGGGAATGGGTATGATATTGACCGAAAGCATCATATCACGCTGCATCTCGGACAAGCGCATGAGCATCGTATCGCTTAACCGGGCGGCATAGTCCTTAAGATAGAGAGCTCTTGCGTATCCCGAGCCTATCCGCATATAGTCCTTTTCAACGGATACCGTCCTCGGCGTGATCTCGTTCAGGAACCCTCTGCCGTAAAGCATATAGTCCTTGAACTCGAAGGGAGGAAGATCCTCTTCATTCGATCTCAGGAACCGGCGGATCATCTGAAGACGGTCCTCAGTCGATAGCATATGCAGTTCCGATGACATCCCCTTGAACTTCGTTTTCAGCTCCTCGCCGATCATCGTCAAATAATCGAAAGCGTCTCTGCAATTGTCCTTGACCGACGATATCGTTAACAGCTTCTCCTGAAAAATTCCTTCGCTGTCCTTGGAGTTTGATATCACGATGCTGTTCAGCTCTTTTCTGAACAGATCGTTGGCGTCTCCTCTCAAAACGTGAAGGACGCTCCCTAAACTGTTGCGGTTTATTACCCTGTTGAAAATGGTAAACTGCACAGCCACGGCAGGATCGAGGGAGTTTATCATCCTTTGGAAGTTTTCGCTGTACTTCCTTCTGTCTTCATCCGAAGCAATTGCATAGTTAATGTCGGGAAAACGGTAGCTTAAGGAGTACCGATTCCCCGAAAGAAAAAGGCCGTTGCCCCATATGCGGGATAACGGCAGGATCCCGTTGGCAGTCTTAGGCGGCTTTATCCCCTCGCGTTCATCGGATATCAGCGTCTTCAAGGTCTTGATCAAGCGTATTCACCTCCACGTCGAATCCTTCATTGGGATCCCAAAGCACTTCCTCGGTATCTACGGGAACAAAGGCAAGCTCCTTGGGCGTCGCCATCTGTCTTATCGCGATAAGCGCAAACTGTTCAGCCCGAAGTCCATGGTACTTGAAGAACCCCATGGCTGCAAAGGGGAACGCCGCGAGCACGCAGACCCAGCTGACCACTTCGGTGCCGAGCATATTCTTCAGGCCGAAATAGATAAGTACAGCTACTGCAACCGCAATGGCCGAAAAAAGGAACTGCCTCATAGTCAGTCCCCAGAATATAGTCTCCTCATATTCGAGGATCTCTTGGTTTATCTTTTCACTCAAATTATCACTCCTTTTATTTGACATCCTCAACACCTTTTGAAGCTTGATGTATAATCAGCTCAAAGGAAGGTGATAAGGATGAAGTATGTATTTATCGTGGGTTTAATTGGTTGGCTTATCGGCATGAGATTTAAGAGCATTAAGCTTGCCCTTCTCGGCGTCCCCACCCTTTATGGGCTTATGATAGGGTTCTTCTTCTCCCGCTGGGCGGAGCAGAACCACGCACTCGCCTACGGGATAGCTTACGGGCTGTATGCCATGGTCGTGCTCGTCTGGCTGATCGGTCTTATCAGGTTCCTGTCGGACAGAGCATATGAGAGAAAGCTTGAACATGAAGAGGAACTTCGCTTCGTCGAAGAGCTCAAACGGCAGCAAACGAATCCCGTCGAATGACGGCTGAAGGAGCGCTAAGATGGCGCTCCTTTTTCTCTTTTGCAAATGAAAAGCACCTGCCGGTTGGCAGATGCCCAAAATGCTTTTTTGTCAGTACTTGTCGTAGACTTCGTTCACCGCTTCGTTGTAGACGATGAAGGACGGATGATCACGATCACCCCGGGAGAGGTACATATTCTTCTTTTCAAGATATGTTTCCCTTACCTCAAGCCAACATCCGTTATCCTTGAGCCATTTGATGCGCTCATCCAATCCGTTGGAGTGCCGCGCCTCGTTCCAAATGTAGCTGTCATAAAATGTGAAACCGGTCTTTTGATGAATCAGCCGCTGCCAATTCCCAAAGTCGCCCTTTCGGACTATGCAAAGATCGATACTGAATTCGGTGCCGTTTCCGTCAGTGAAATAGCGTCTTTCCGTCATCAATGCCGAGGTCGAATCGTTGCAGTCGCCCCATCCGTTCTTGTTCAGAACATCATTGAACTTCTTGCGGACATACTCCTTGATGGCTCTGCAATCGTTGATGCTGAATTCGCTGCATTCAACGATCTCAAGGTTATAATCAAGGTCAATGGGCTGATTTGCGTTTTGGGTTATGAGGTTCTTTGCTCCACTGCCAACAAGGTGCTGGTGAACAAAAAGAGCCCCATCGTTGTTGATGGCCTGAACAAGCTGATTCACTAAGCCGGAGCATAGTGCTCTCATCCTGCCAAGGAACTGTTTGTCTTCGATCCAATGATACATGCTCTTTTCTCCTGTTTCCCCAAGCCGCCCATATGACATCGTGGTCAGATCGTTATAGAATACACTAAATCCGCAATTTGTCAAGAGCGAATTGCGAAGGATTGCTACATGCCTATCATCTCATGGATTATCCTGTCGCTCATTCGCACAGCTCCAACAAGTACAAGCATATTGATTATCAATTCCAGCAGATATGACCACACAGCCGATACCGCCGACGCGCCTTCATCGACAATGGGGGCCGACTCGGCGAATACGGAATAGATAATACATGCCAGAATTATGATCGCGCCCTGCAGACATACGCCGGCGTAGCTCTTGAGGAATTGCCTTCCGACCTGCGCCGTGCCTTCGCCCGCGAACGAGCTCATTGGAATTGGCGCGATAGCCGTGTACATATAGAGCTTGAAAAAGCGGGAGTAGACCGTAAGAAGCAGAACGCAGCTGAGTACCGCAATTAGCAGGGCTCCTATCAGGGAAACAAGCCACAGCGGTATGCTCTCAAAAAACCCGCAGGCTTCGATCTTCATTATGATGGACTCCGGCAAGTCTACACCGTCAGCTACAACGGAACCGCCCGAGGTCGTCACCTGAGTCATTATTCCCTGGATTATGCGGAATATGGCCTGCATCAGATCCATGCTGTATGTGATGACTGCCTTGGCGATGGCAAACCTCAGAAAGAGCTTGAGCGCTTGTTCCGGTCTCTTGATCTCGTTGAAGTTTGTGGTAGTCCTTACTACTCCGACTACGAAGAACAATACGAGCAAGCCGTAAGCGATACCTTTAATGCCCTCGTGGATGTTTACCATTATCTCCCAAATCGCGCCGCCTTTGAAATCGGCGGGAGAGGTGGTAAGAAGACTCCATATCAGCCGAAGGAAATAGCTCCATGTGCCGAGTGCTTTTTGCAGGATATCAACGATCCAGTTATTCGATCCCATGAGCCGTCACCTCCTTCCAAGGGATCGCGGCGGCAGGAGCGCCGCCGCTGATACTTTTTCCCATCAACCGGTGATGAGGGTCAGTATCTCCTTGGTAAAGGTGATGACTATACCACCCGCTATGGTCAGCATACCGTTAGCACGGGCGGAGGGATCGTGGGACTTGAAAGAAATGCC
>JAEEGJ010012222.1_pt1 | contig 21341 bp, 20 predicted proteins | sample 8958761 | NCBI WGS metagenome assembly JAEEGJ01 (sample SAMN16246546, study PRJNA631951) | gut metagenome | biome: gut microbiome; feature: rumen; material: RS-attached | host: Bos | place: Iran: Karaj | collected 2018-10
AAGTGCCAGGATAGCGCACCGAACGAAGCCGTGAATAAAGAAGGCTGCCCCGTCGATACCGACGAAGACGGCATTCCCGATGTTTTGGACAAATGCGAAGCCACGCCTCAAGGAGTGAAAGTCGATAGCATCGGCTGTCGGCTGGACATGGACCACGATGGAGTATTCGACGAAGACGACAGATGCGCGAGCACTCCCGAAGACGCCCCTGTTGACACCATCGGATGCCCGCTGGATTCAGACCACGATGGCATTTACGATTATCTGGACAACTGCCCCAATACGATTGAAAAAACCGAAGTCGATATGAACGGATGCCCCATCCGCGAAAAGCAGAACCTCGATAAGATTGCAAGGCGCATCATGTTCCATAAGGGGACCGACAAACCGCTCAATTCCTCATACACAGCCTTGAGCGACATCGTTTCCATCATGCGTCACAACAAGTTAATTGCCCTAGAAATCCAGTGCAGCGTCAAGTCGGGCGAAGCAATGGATCCGCAAGCTCTTTCGGAAGCACGCGCAAATCTCGTTTTCGAATTTCTTACAAACAAAGGAATTAAAGAAGATAGATTGAAGGCGGCAGGATACGGGTTAAAGCTTCCGACAATTGATCGCGAGCACACAAAGCTGAACCCCGTCGGCATAAGACTACTGCCCCACCCCATCATTGAAGAGTAGTTGGTAGAGCAGCTTAGTCGGCCCTTCGGCCAAGCTCAGGAACCTTAAAGGTTGGTGAGCCTGTCGAACCAAAGTTCTAAACTCTATCATTCCTGTTGAACAAGAGTGCGATAACGAGCGCAACGACAACGTAAAGCGCCACAGCCGCAAACAGCCCGAGAATCTCCGAGCCCGAAACCGCCTCCACCTTGATGTACAGGAGCACGGAAAGGGGCATGGCCAGCAAAAAAAGGATTCCGGGGATTTTCTGTTTCATGCTTATAAAATAGAAAAAAGCCGCGTGGTTCGGCAGGCTCACCAACCTTAGTTCAGCAGGCTAACCAACCATGATTCGGCATGACGGCACTACGCAATTTTAGCACGTCATTCTGAACGCGAAGCGTGAAGAATCCAGCGCAGTTCGGGATTTGACTGGATCCTTCCCCCTACGGGCTCAGGATGACGACTCTGTAGCGAGGCGTGTCGCCAGGGCCGGCATACTCAATACTACTTCACGGTAATCTGATACTTCTTGTCGCCAGCGTTAACCTGGTAGTAGCCCTTGAATCCGCGGAACTTGGCTTCGCCGTTTTCGTCGGCAACCGCCCTAAGGTCGGTCGTCCAGACCTTGTGCCACAAGTCATAGACTCGCTTTGCGGCAGGCTTTTCGCGACCGTCCGAAGCAATCATGCCGCCGTTTTTGACCCAGTGACGGTTGTCCCAGAAGCCCCACAACACGATGCCGTTCACAGCCGGATGGCTGAATGCAGTACGGATAAACGTTTCGAATTTTTCAGCTTGTACTTCTTCGGTATCGTTCATACCAACCTGCCAATCGCCCACATCAAATTCCGTCACCTTGATCGGGAGACCGAGAGAAGCGAGCTTATCGAGACGCGCCTTGATGAGTCCCGGAATCACCGGACGCAGCCCAAAGTGGCACTGCACGCCGATACCCATCACAGGCACCTTGCGGTCGAGCATGCCCTTAATCAAACCATAATAGCGGTCCGTTTCGCCAGCGGCAACGACGTTGTAGTCGTTGATGTAAAGAATTGCACTCGGGTCAGCCTTGTGCGCCCAGATAAATGCGCTATCGAGAATTTCCCAGCCGCACTTGTTGAACGTCCAAGATTCGTGAATCGGTTCGTTCCAAACGTCGTATTCCGTAATCTTGCCCTTGTATTCCTTGAGGTCGCGATTGATGCGGGCCTTGAGCTTTTCGGCCATTTCTTCGCAACTACCCTTGTTGCTATAATGCTTGTCGAAGCCGTAGCCCTGATGGCTCCACATGAGAGCATGACCGCGGAGTTTCCAATGATTTTCAGCCGTGAAATCCGTGTATTCCTTCATCTCTTCACGCTTGATTTTGCCCTTCTTCGGTTCGTATTCCGGCCACTTGAACTGGTTCTCGGAAACACCATGCCAGAAGTATTTCTTGGCTGCATTCCTGTACCATTTTTCGGTGCTGTCCTTAGTATCGTAAAGCGCGAGAGCCGTACCGAACGGGAACGAATGACGCAACAACTTCACGTGGACCTTTTCACCCGGATTTGCCTTGACCACGAAATCCGCCTTGCGGAGCGAATCAATACGGGAGTCAGCAGCCTCGTACCATGCCGGGTCGGACATTTCGTCCATCTTCTCGACTTCCACGTCGTCAAGCTGAATCCAGCCCTTCTTTAAGCCAATCTGGAAAGTAATATTGTTGAGGCCGTAACCCTTCTGGTCGGCAAGGAAAATCATTTCGTAAGTCTGCCACTTGTCCGTCAAGTCAAAGGAAGCGCTTTCTTTTTGACGGTAATCCGGAGGGCCACCCTGCACCACAGAATTGATGGGCATATTACCCTTAGCCTTGAAAGTCAGCTTGTAAAAGCCGGAATCCGCAAGCCACTTGGGCGGCTGGAGCTGCAAGCCCCACCACGGATTCGGAAGTTCCTTCACCACGACCTTTGCGCCCTGAGAACCATCGACGCCAAGCCCCTGCACAGCAATCTGCGATTCGGCTTTTGCTGGACCATCCGGATTGTTCCAGAGATACCAACCACCGTCACCGTATTCCATGTCGCCGTTGTTCAACTGCGCGAAAGACGGAATCGAGAGCGCGAAGGCGACAGACGCCGCTAGGGCAAGAGCCTTTTTATTTTTCAAAACCATTAGAAAACCTCAATATTGTTATCTAGAACAATCAATTTGCCGAAAAGAACTTTTTTTTACGTCATCCTGAACGACAGTGAAGGATCCAGTTATTTTTAACCTAAATATATACTTGAACAAGGAATTTAGCGAGCCCCAAATCCCTATTTCGACCGACTATAATACCGACATTGTAAAAAGTGTAGCAAGTGTATTGAACAATATATCGAAAAACTAATTCCTCAGCTAAATTTTCCCGATTCCATCACGCAAAAATGCACTTGCGCATTTTCATTGCCGAACCGTAGTGTATTGCGCTTTGTGCAATTTCAAATCGCTAAAAAATTTGTATGATTGGAGAGGTATGGTTATCGAACTTAATCACAAAATATTCAATGAAGTGATTTGTCCAATGACTTATTTTATCCGTTGTTCCTTAATAACGGTACTTTTTAGTGGCGTTTTTCTGCTTGCTCATTCAGCTTCTTCTCAAAATGGAGTTTGTAAATGGGACGCACAGCTTAGTCAAGCAATGTTTAAATATGAAAAATACTTAAACGGACAATATGAAGCAGACGATGCAGACATTCTTCTTCCGTTAGGGTATCGAGAAATGAACTGCCTTCTTGATTCAATTATAAAAAAGGAAAAATATGACTTCAATCCATATAATTTGCTTTGGCTGACTGAAATTCCGGATTCTGTTTTTTATTTGTCTCCCGCTAGTGTAAAGTATTTGGTTGAAAATAAAAACAAACTTATTAAAAATGCAGGTCGTTTATTAGTCAATGAGAAAATGAAAAAGAAATATTCAATAGACAACAATGTTATAGAAAAAAACACAACGATAAAAAATTTTGATTGGTTTGTCTTTTTTTAAAAAGTACACGATTCATTAAAATTTCCTATGATTGGAGAGGTATGCCAATCGAAAAATAAGTTACACTTTTTCCTTCAATTTATTTATATCTTTAAGCCATGCACTACAAACCTTATCGCGATTTACTTCTGGAACTTTTCCCCAACTACCTCAAGGTGCGCAAGCTCCCGCTGAATGGCGGCATGAGTTGCCCGAACCTCGACGGGACCAAGGGATTTTCGGGATGCAGCTACTGCAACAACCGCAGTTTCAGCCCTGTTTTTGACCAGGCCAAAGTTTCTATCCAGGAACAGCTCGAAAAGTTCGTCCCGAAACTCCGCGACAAGTATCCGAATGCGGGCATCCTCGCCTACTTGCAGCCTTACACGAATACACACGCGCCGCTTGACCATTTGCGCGATATCATCGATCCGATTGTCAAGCACAAGGAAATTGCTGGGCTTGCGATTGGCACACGCCCGGATTGCCTCGAAAACGAGAAGATTGAATACCTAGCGGAACTCAATCGCAAGAAGCCGATTATCGTTGAAATCGGCTTGCAGACTGCAAATGACTTGACGCTTGCCGGCATCAACCGCAGGCACACTCTTGCGGAATTTGAAGATGCGGTGAAGCGCTGTCAGGCCGCAGGGCTCACGGTCACGACGCACGTGATTGTCGGGCTCCCAGGCGAAAAGATGGAAGATTTCAAGCGCACGGCTCAAGTAGTTCACGACATGAAGCTTGCCGCGGTGAAAATCCATCCTCTGCACATCGTTGTCGGAACAGCCTTAGCGCAAGATTACATTAACAAAGAGTTCAAACTTTTAACGTTCGAGGAATATTGCGAAGCGGTCGCCGAGATGATAAAGATTATCGGGACGGATATCGCGATTGAACGATTCAGCGGCGAAAGCCCGAGCGAAATGCTCATTGCGCCAAACTGGTGCGGAGAGCGCGACAAGATTATTGCTACAGTCGAGAAGTTGTTGGATAGTAATTAGTCACTGCAGTCATGTTGAGTAGCGTAGCTACGAAACATCCAGTAATGTCTAGTATTGTGCACAAGATTTCACAGGATTCATCGATTCGCTCTGAATGACGAAGACATAAAAAACGAGAGGGGTAAATGAAACGTATTGAAGATTACATTATTGCGGTTCCAGATTTTCCGAAGCCGGGAATCATTTTCCAGGACATTACAGGAATTTTAAGCGATCCCGACGGTTTAAAGCTCACCCTTGACGCATTTTACAAGGCCCTCGAGAACGCCGAGTTCGATGTCGTTGTCGGATTAGAAGCCCGCGGATTCCTTTTCGGGGTTCCGATAGCGGAGCATTTCCACAAGCCATTTGTTCCCGAGCGCAAGAAAGGAAAGCTCCCCCGCGAAACGATTGGAATTTCATACGATCTTGAGTATGGACAAGCGCACATGGAAATCCACAAGGATGCGATAAAGCCTGGACAACGCGTGGTCATTGTCGATGACTTGCTTGCCACTGGCGGGACAGCAAAAGCGGCTGCGCACCTCGTCGAAAAAATGGGCGGCAAGGTCGAATGTTTCGCTTTTGTTATTGAACTAACAGACCTTAAAGGACGTGAAGTTCTTGACAGCTATCGCGTGGAATCATTAACAAAATTTTAATACAAATGATAGGCGATTCCGGCATCCTTCGACTACGCTCAGGACAGGTCCGGTCTGAGTGACAAAAACGTTTAAACACGCTTGAAAATAAGTGAAGTATTTATACCGCCGAATGCAAAATTGTTCGTCATAAAATATTCTGTATCGATTTCACGGCCTGAGCCTGTGATGTAATCCAGTGGAGCGCATTCCGGGTCCACATTTCTCAAGTTCAAATTCGGGCTAAACCATCCGCGATTCATCATGTTGATGCCAAGCCAGGCTTCTATGCTACCGCACGCACCTAGCGTATGGCCCATATAGCTTTTGAGGCTTGAAATTGCGACAGCGCGCTGTTTAAAAGCGTTGTAGGTTGCCCAGCTTTCAGCGATATCGCCATAATGTGTCGCGGTTCCGTGACCGTTCACATAGCCAATCGCATCCGGCGAAATTTTGGCATCATTTAAAGCGATTTCAAGTGCACGCTGCATGGTATCTTTCTTGGGCTGCGTGATGTGTTCGCCATCCGTATTATGCCCAAAGCCCACCAGTTCCGCATAAATGTGCGCACCGCGGGCTTTTGCATGTTCATACTCTTCGAGCACAAGCGTTCCGGCACCTTCGCCGATAACAAGGCCGTCTCGGTCGCGATCGTATGGAGCAGGAGTCAATTCTGGCGTCGAATTTTTTATGCTCGTCGCAAAAAGCGAATCGAACACGGCTGTTTCAGTAGCAGCAAGTTCTTCGGCACCGCCCGCAATCATCACATCCTGCATTCCATATTTAATCGCCTCGTAGGCATAACCGATGGAGAGGCTGCCGCTCGTGCAAGCGGTATTCGTCGTGATGAGCCGCCCCGTGAGGCCAAAGAACAAACTCACATTCACAGCGCTTGTCTGCGGCATGGACTGAATATACGTAGTCACCGAAACATTGGCGCAGTTATACGGCGGATTCTGCATGGACACAAAATCCAAAAGCGGGCGCACGCTCCCCATCGAAGAACCGTAAGCAACACCCACGCGACCAGACTTGAGAAGTTCCTTTTCATCCACATGTCCAGCCATTTGCTTGGCCTTGTCCGAAGACGTGATGGCAAGTACACCAACGCGACCTGCACCGCGAACTTTTTTGTGCGGGTATTCCGGCAAGTCATAAAGAATGGGGCCTGCCAAGCGCGTATTCATTTGCACGTACTTGTCCCAATCATCCATGCGAACGATATGATTTTTCAGTGTTTTGAGTTCCGAAAAAATATCGTCCAGTTCCATCCCCAGAGATGTAACGCAACTGCCACCAGTAACGACAACTCGACGACTCACGCCAAGCCTCCATTAACAGAAATGACCTGACGCGTAATATAGGCGGCCCCTTCAGAAAGCAGAAACACGACTGTAGCCGCGACCTCTTCGGGCTTGCCAACGCGTTTCATCGGAATGGTCGGGAGAATCATGTCCAGCGGGGCGTCCTTAATCATTTCTGTTTCGATAACGCCAGGAGCAACGCTATTTACGGTGATATTGCGGCTCGCCAGTTCAGTAGCAAGCGCTTTTGTAGCACCAATGAGGCCTGCTTTCGAGGCGCTGTAGTTCACTTGTCCGCGGTTCCCGATTACGCCAGAGACCGATGAAATCGTGATAATGCGGCCTTTACGCTTGCGGCACATGGGCATGACAATCGGATGGACGACGTTATAAAAACCATTCAAGTTTGTATTCAAGACTTTGTCCCAATATTCATCCGTCATCGCTGGGAACACGGAGTCCGCACAGACACCGGCGTTCGCGACGACACCGTAATACACACCATTCTCGGCGATATCCTTTTCGAGGACTTTACGGCACTGTTCCCGATCGCAAATATTGAATTGGAGCGTACGGATGTTTCCGCCATTAGCACGGATACGTTCGGCAAGAGCATCAATAGAAACCGAATTCTTGTTATAATGGGCTACAACTGTGTAACCTTCTTTTGCTACAGCCTCGGCAATGGCAAGACCAATTCCGCCACTTGCACCCGTAATCAACACAGACTTTACGTTTTCCATTATTCCATACCTCAAAATCATTTCATATTCAATGAGCTCTTCGGGCTATCAACTTCGACTGTATTGAGTTTTGTCGTAACAGCAAGAATTCCGTTAGTTGTCGCCGAGCCTTCAAACGTAACCGCATTATCCATACGGATTTTTTCAATCACGTTGACAACGATTTTTTCACCAACTTTAAAAACTGGAACATCGGCCTTAAATCCATTCACACTCAGGATAAAGCCCGTCTTCGGTTTCTCGCCTTTTAAGCGGCCGTAGATTCCCGACAGTGCCGAGACGCTTTGGGCCATGTATTCAAAAGCAACCCACACGGGAACGCCACCAAGCTCGTCTTCATAAAAGAGGTTGTCGCGACAAATATCTATTTCAGTCGTAATGGATTTTTCGTTCAAATCGTAATCACGGATTCGGTCGAGCAAAAGCATTTTACCCTTGTGGGGTACAAGTTCACTGACTAAATCTTTTGAATCAAATACTTCTTTCATGCCAAACCATTCTCCACAATCAAAGATACATTACAACCGCCAAACGCAAAGGAATTGCTCATGCAATACTTGAGATTTTTTGATGTTTCGCCGGGTTTTACGAAATGAAGTGGCGGGAGTTCCGGATCGACAACGCCATCAAATAAATGAGCCGGAAGGAGAAAGCCTCTTTCATTGCTACAGTTTTTGTTTGCACCGGATTCGCGACCGCTCTGGAGAGCAAGGCAACAGAACGCAAGCTCCAACGCACCAGCGGCACCAAGCGTATGTCCAGTGAGAGCTTTCGTCGAACTAACCGGAACATCTACATGATTAGATTCTCCGAAAAGACGGTTGACCGCACATGATTCCATGGCATCATTCAGTTCCGTACCCGTTCCATGCAAATTCACATAACCAATTTGAGAAGCGTCAAGCGCAGCATCCGTAAGCGCAGCCTTCATTACCTGATACGCCCCTTCCCCATCGGCACGCGGTGCTGTAATGTGGTCCGCATCATCGCTTTCGCCAAAGCCAATTACTTTGAGACCTTCGCAATCAGCCGTACAAAGGTCAGCGTCAGGCTCACGAGTCACCACGAAGTACACCGCAGCATCGCCAAGCGTAAGACCCGAGCGGTTTGCACTAAAAGGATTCGTCGGCTTATCGCTCATCGCCTCAAGCGAGGCAAACCCGAGAATCACCGAAAGCGATGCAATATCCACACCGCCCACAATCGCCACATCGCAATTGCCCGCATAAAGATTATTGCGCGCCGAGACAAACGCGCTAGCACTAGACGCACAAGCGGTGGAATGTACCGAAAGCATCCCCGTAATTCCAAAACGTTCAGCAATAAACTGGGCCGGGAAATCAGCACGCTGGTAATCGAGAACGTAACCATCCGGGAATGCACCTGTTTCTTTAAAGCACTTGAGCGCCGCCATCGACGCTTCGGAACCGTTATCGCAGGAACCGATAAAAATTCCAACACGGTTGGCACCGTACTTTTCAACCGCTTTTTGAATGGACTTTTCAAGCCCAACCAAAGCCGCTTGAGAAAGTCGATTGACGCGGTTATCAAACTTTTTTTCAGGGACAGGAGCAAGCGTCGCAGGGTCAATCGTTGCTACAGGGCGCTGAACGCCAGCCACATCGTACGTGGTAAAAGTCCCACGTCTGCCATTCTTGAGAGCATCAAGAATTTGAGCTTTATCGCCACCTAAAATGCAATAAAGGCTATAATCATTGATATAAACAGGTCTTGAACAGTTCAAGCCATCTGCCATTTTATTTTTTTCGATTCCCATAGGCGAAAACAATTTAGAACATTAACGTTTTGCGCTAAATGGAGAAATAAGAAAACAGCAGGAAATGCCAAGCAGAACGGCAAGGCCAAACGTATGGACTGGCACAAAGGCACTGCAAGCAAGGCTACCAAAAGAAATAATAGTTGTCATTGCCGAAAGCATAATCGCAAGCGTCGTTGTCAAGTTTTGGCGGCCGCCTTCCTTAAAGAACAAGGCATAATCGATACCAATTCCAAGCGTAAGAATCACACCAACAATCGCAAAGAAATTGAATTCAATTCCGGCATAACCAAAGACTGACGCGGCAAAAAGGCTTGCCAAGACCGGCGCACGAATAATCCGTACCGCATCTTTAAATTTATACACAATTATAAGAATAAAGAAAACAACCACATAGGCAAAGCCTACAAGTTTAAGCGAGACTTGCGAAATTTTTGTGAGAGAGTTATTGATATTTTGTTTTTTATTGACGACATGAACGCCCGGCAAACCTTCTGCAATTTTTTGAACGTCGAATTTGTCGGATACATGAAGCGGAAGGACGGCGCTGTAATATTTGTCGCCAACATTGCCGATCCAAAGCATCTGTAATATAGAGTGAAGTGTTTGTGGAAGCGAATCATTTTCTAAAGAACGAATCATCGTTATATTATTAGAAAGATTCAAACTTGCCACAAAAGCAGAATCATTTTCTACACCGATATCGTTTAAATATTCGCGAACATTCGGCTTTATTAATACACTTGAGTCTTTCAGAAACGAATTCAACAAAGTTCCTTTTCCGAAAATTAAATTCCAAAATGTTTTATAATATTTAATCCGATAATTTTTTGGGGGGATTATATTCGAAACAGCCAAATACGATTTTAGCAATCCTTCTTTTTCAGCTTGATTAAGCCGTTCTGTAAGTTGTTCTTCATTTTCCAAAACCTCAATTCCATCATTCCCTTCCACAATAAAATAAGTCGGAGCGACACCCAAATTATTCAGTTTCGAAGTCAACGCTTCAGATGCTTTAATTTCTTCATTCATCGTGTAAAAATTGCCGATATCCGTATGGACATTAAGCAATTTTAACCCAGGAAGAAGCACTAGGATAAAAAGTGCAAACATCAATCGAATACCCCACTTGGAGAATTTTGCATAAGCATTAAGGAAAACTTTAGGGAATTGAGTTGGGAGATTTGCAGGCACCGATTTTGCCACAATACCTTCACCAGAAGCCATCGCATTTTCAAAAACCGCATGAAACAAAAGCGTAATCGTCAAGAACGCACTTAGCAACCCAACAATCGAAAACACAGCCATTTGGCGTAACAACGAAAATTCGGCAAACGTAAACGCGATATAGCTGAGTTCTGTCGTCAAGAAACCAAGCAAAAGCCCCTTGATAATGCTTGAGCGCACATTCTGCATTCCCGCCTTCCTATGGACAAAGAAATGTACCGCGTAATCAATACTCACACCAATGATGCTTGTGCCAAAAACAAGCGTAAAGACATGAATATTCCCAAACACGTACCACGTAAAAGCAAGCGCCGTAAAAATGGCAATCGCAATTGTCGAAAGCGTAGCAACAATCGGAAGCGGCGAGCGGAAAACATAAAGCAGCAATAGCAAAATCAGCACAATCGACACGCCCGAAATCCACGCAATTTCAGACATTGCTCGGTCAGAACTTTCGTAGCTATGGAAAGGCACGCCCGATTTAGCCACAACAAGCCCCGACTTTGCTTTTTTCAACGAATCCAACACACGATTCAAATGCGAAATAACATGACCATCAGAAGCCATTGAAGGAACGTTTTCGGAGAGTTTCGCATTCCACATCACGTAAGTCACGCCAGAATCAACCGCATAAAGGACGCTATCGCGAAGGCTAAAACGGCTCAACGACATAGGAGAATTTTGGACAAAATTTTCAAACGCCGCATCACCCAGCAAAAACGGATCTTCATCAAGATGGTTCAAATTTGCATTTGAAAACGAGCCATAAATTTTCTGTAAAGCTCTATTTTTTAACGTTTCAAAATCGCCATTCGCAAGAATTTCACGAATATTCCTCCCCTGTAACGTATAACGATGATTAAAGAAAAATTCTCGAGTCTCGACCATTGATTTTTCGTTCACGAACAGTCGAGTTTCTTCGAATGATGAATCATCTTTAAACACGCTATCCAGTGCGACCGCCGCACTACGCGCCACTTCAAAATTGTCATGTCCGACAAACACGGTAATATTTCGAACCATACGCGCACTAAGTTCTTTTTCAGCAGCGTTCACATTCTTGATTTCATCGGAATCCGGTAAAATCGAATACAAGTCGGAATCCATCTTCCACGGAACAGAAATGCCAAGAAATATCAAGATGGCATGAATTACCACCCACAGGAAAATTCCTGCTTTCGCATTCAAGTGTTTTCCGTTAAAGAACTTCATAGGGACGTCTTATGGCGCAGAACTCGTGCGTTCCGGCGCAGCCTTTCCAACTGTTTTGTAATTCAAAAATTCAAGCGTTACAGGAGATTCTTCGGCATCTGTAATGACAACTTTATCAATATTTTTGCAAGCCTCAATTACAACATTTGCAATAACCATGCGTACCATCGTTTCTCGCGGAACAAGCCCCATTCTAAAGCCGCACGATTGTTTTTCGTAGAACACGTTAAAGTTCTTTTCTAATTGAGCAATTTTTCCTGAAAATAACGCTTGGATATTGCTTGAAAAATCTGCAAACATAGGATTTTCTTTCGTTAAAAGCATTTGCGATTGACCGCTAGAATCGCGTTCAAAAACACCAGCATTATTCAGTGCTAGCTCAGAAAAAATAGGTTTTAGCGTTTTCCAAATAATGCCATTTTTTTTAGAAATCATGAATGTTCCGGTCGAAATAAATTTCCGGTTGCGTTTTTTGATAGATTTAGTTTGCTTGAAATTACCCGATGCGACTTCGTAATTCATAACCTTCGCTAATGATTTTTCCAATTCCGGCTTTGACTTTTTATTCACCGGATGGCTAAAAACATCGGCCATTGCAATGCCACAGCCGCAAAACAAGCACAAAAACAAAACGCAAATATTTCGTTTAAACAACATAACAATCACCTTATTTCTTTGCAGACTCCGATTTGTCGGAAGGCTTTTCAGGAGAATTTTCCTTAGCCAATAACGTCTTCACCTTATCCACAAAGCAAGGCGGACATGCCCATAGCGATTCTTTCGTTTTCATATCAACGGCCATCTGCGTGCTTTCTGCTTTTGTGAGCACAACACCAGTTTCTGCATCCATAAACTTGTACGAGAGTTTCATGCAGACTTCGTATTCCATCAGTGTCACTTCGGCACGAATCTTCTGCATAAAAATCATCGGACGGACATATTTAATATGCAAATCAACAACAGGCCAAATATAGCCGCTTCGCGTCATTTCGTTGTAATCATAACCAATTTTACGTAAAAGAGCGCAACGGGCTACTTCCATGAACTTTACATAATTGCCATGCCATGCCACCTGCATAGAATCGACATCGTAAAACTCGACTTGAAATTCAACACTGTCTTTGATTCTTTTCACAGCCATAAAAACTACAAAACTCCATTAGACATCATAGAATTTTTTTCGAATCAGTTCCAAAGTGTTGCGCAAGTCCTTTTCGAGCTGGCGGTCGCATTCTAGTGGTGCGAACTTGGAAAACACCTGGTCATAAGTAGCCTTCAGATTCTTGATACGTTCTTTAGAAATTTCACTACGTTCCAAGCGAATGCGTAGCGCTTGTGCCGCAGCCAAAAGCGTTGCTGCCGTAACTTGTTCCGTAAGTTCCAAAATGCGGATGCAGTCACGGGCCGCAATTGTTCCCATGCTAACCTTATCTTGGTTGTGGCATTCCGTCGAACGGCTAAACACGCTCATCGGCATCGTGAGGTGGAGCGCTTCGGCAGTCCAAGCCGATACTCCAATTTGCACAGCCTTAAAACCATGGTTGATATCGTAATCGCCCTTGCTTCCGGCCAAATTCGGCGGCAAATTGCGGTTGAACTTGATATCGACAATCATCGCCATCTGCCTATCCAGCAAATCAGCAATGTTTGCAACCATGTTCTTCAAGGTATCCATCGCGAGGCAAATGTGTCCGCCATAGAAATGCCCACCATGGAAAATATTCTTCGTAAACGGATCGACAATCGGATTATCATTTGCACTATTGAGTTCAATTTCAATTAATTGGCGCAAAAAAGCGCTAGAATCATAGAATAGCCCAATGATATGCGGAGCACAACGCAACGAATACGGATCTTGAATTTTTTCGGGGACAACATTCTTGGCAATATCAAGATTTAGCGCACAGCGAATTTTCTTTGCGGCAAGTCCCAATCCTGGATGCGGTTTTGTTTCGAACAAACGTTCATAATAATGGTATGCATTGCCCTTCATGGCAACTGTAATCATCGCCGTGATTCGGCAAGCCAGGTCGCACAAGTATTCAGCACGGGAATACGCCATGCATGCAACCGCATTCATCGCTGCAGTACCATTCATAATGGCAATTGCTTCTTTCGGGCGGAACTTGTGCGGGGTAATTCCCAGTTCCTTCATTACATCTAAAGACGGCCTGCGTTCACCCTTATACATCACGTCGCGTTCACCGATTACGGCACCAGCCAAATACGAAAGCGGAGTCAAGTCACCGCTCGCCCCTACCGAGCCCTCTTGCGGAATCAGCGGCAAAATATCATTTTGCAAAAAAAGAGCGATAATTTTTAGTAGCGCATAGCTCACGCCCGAAAAACCCTGCGCAAGCGTGTTCAAGCGAACAGCCATAATCGCGCGAGTTGTTTCTTCATCAAAGTAATTGCCGAGACCACACCCATGAAAACGAGTCAAGTTTATCGGCAGTTGGCCATAATGTTCCGGCGGCAACACCTGCGTGCAAGAATCACCATATCCCGTTGTCACACCATAAATGCCACCATGTTCTGCCAAAGCTTCATCCAAAAATTCCGCACCAGAATCGATTTTCCTTTGGAATTCCGCGGAATCATCTAGTTTAACAGTCGCTTGCTTTTTCGCAATGGCAACAATATCTTCGATAGTAAGTTTACCGTTTCCGATAACAACTGTTTTCATCTGAATGTTCTCCACCTATTTTTCGACACTTTCCCAAAAATTGTAGAAATTATACCACTGATACGGATGCGCTTTACAAAGTCGTTCCAAAATTTCCGTGTATTCACGCAATAGCATTTTCAAACGCTCAGGGCGTTCTTTACGCGAGCAATCTAGAGAAGTCTTCGCGCGAATCACATGCATTTGGTAAGGCGAACGGATATTGAAATCGTGTTTGCGAATGCCAAAGACAAAATAAACAGGCGTATTTAAAATGCCCGCCAACGAAAAAGCACCTTCTGGGAAATTCGCTTTTTCGCCAAGGAAATTCGTTTCAATCACACGGATTCTCGTATTCGCCGAAGTGCGGTCCCCTGCAATCACTACTAGATTTCCACCTGCTATTTTTTCCTTCATCCAAATTGCAGAGTCCACATCAATGCTATTCGCATCAATCATGTTTTCCATCAATTCAGGATTTAATTCACGAAGGAGCGCGTTAAACTTTTTGGAGCCCGACAAATCAACCACTGGATAAACGCGAAAATCTTTTGATGTATGATACTCGCCATAGCCTGTCAGCGAGCGCAACATTTCCATATTCCCCAAATGCGAGCAAAGCAAAAAAGCGCCTTCGCCTTTATTAATTTGTTCAACCAACAAAGGTAAATCATCGTTTTGTTTTTCGATACGGTTTAGCTTTATGGCCCCTTTCCAACCCAATAGCTTTTCCATCATGGAAAGCGCAAACGAAAAGATATGTTTGTATGTTCCAAACGCACCAACGTGCACGCCCATTTTGCGCAAATGTTCGAGGTAAACTTTAGAACGAGCACGAACTGGAGCGGCTCCCAGCCAAAAGAAAAAACAAATTATCGCCGTACAAAATTCAACCAAGAACAGCGGCAAATGGCACGCGATCCAAAGCATAAATCGAAAATGCCACGGACTCCCACCAACTTCTTCTATTTCGGACCAATGCTCACTCATATCTATTTCTTTTTAAACAAACGACGAAATAAAATTAACGGAAGTCTAAACACCATGCCAATGCAAAGCATCGTATGCGTCATCGAAATCACAACGTTATCATGGAACATTCTAAAGTTCGAAACACCATCTTTCGGGTAATGCACCTTTACGGGGAAAAAACGCATTTTCACGCCAGCCCACGAAAGCTTCACAATCATTTCAATATCAAAGCCCATGCGTTTATTGCGCAAGCGTTTCATCACAGGCCAAGAGGTTGCAAGCGGGTACACGCGAAAGCCGCACATCGCATCTGGAATTTTAAGCGAAAGCGTTTCAACCGCAACCCAGAAATTCGTAATCTTGCGGCCTTGCTCACGCGCTTTCGGTACTGTTTCATCGTACTCTGGATAACCGCAAATCAAACTTTCGGGATGCTCTTTGGCTTCGTTAACGAAAAACGGAATAGCCTCCATATCGTGCTGGCCATCGGCATCGACTTGCAAGGCATGCGTAAAGCCTGCGGCAACAGCAGCTTCCATCCCCGTGCGCATCGCAGCACCTTTTCCAAGATTGCTTTTGTGCGTCACCAGTTCCACGTCCGCAAATTCTTTTGCAATCTCAAAAAGAACGTGATGCCCTTCGGGAGTGTTGCCATCGTCTACAAGAATCACGGGAATTTCCAAAGAAGCCAGCGATTTCACGACATGACGCGAAGCGTTTTCGTGGCAATATACAGGCACGATGGCGCAAATTTTCACCGCGTTACTCACGATTTTCTCCTGCATCAACGGCAACATCCATTTGCATGACCATCGAACCATTTGAGTACGAAGTTTCGCCATCAACACTTGTATATGCAAAAGTCACCTTGCCAGCATCCGCATCATAACTGATTTTTACCATGACCGGTACATCCGGCAAAATGGGATTTGCAAAACGCGTTCGGTTCATTTTCGAAAGATTCTTGGGCACATCCAAGAAATTACGCGCAAGGCGCAAAACCATATCCACTTGCACAACCGCAGGCAACAACTTGAAATCAGGGAAATGCCCATCAATGTAGTCGCTAGTGGCAGGGAACAAGAGCTTAGCCGTCAACATGCCCGGCTCTCTGCGGAATTGTAGAATCTTGAAATTCGGGCTTTCCGCAAGTCCAAAAAGCGCCTGGATATCGCGCATGCGAATCTTGCCTTCCGTATTCTGCGGAAGTTCTTCAAGGTAGCGCCACTTCTTGGGCGAAACCGTATTTTCAATAAACTTCAGCAAATAATCATGGAAGAAATTATTGATGGCAAGTTTCGGAGCGCCAGCAAATTTTTCACGACCAGATTCGTTCAGCACAATCGCAGCCGCCAAATACTGGCGTTTGCCCACCATCGGAACCACGCGCACATCTTGCACCAAGCCGGTCTGCTTCAGGCGATTTTCAACTTCGGGAAGCGAGATGCGTTTTTCTTCAATTTTCACAATCGAATCCGAACGCCCCTTGAGCAAAAAGCGACCGTCATCATAAAGTTCCACTAAATCGCCTGTTGTAAAGCCTTCCGCTTCGAGAATGTAGCTCGACTTGATGTTCAGACAACCGTTTTCGGCAAGGCTCATTTTGCAAACTTCAAACGGAGTCCACACCGCTCCATTCTTAGATTGACGATAAGCAATGCCGCCCGTTTCGGTACTGCCATAAATTTCCATCGGCCAATAGCCAGTAAGTTCGCAAGCCTTGCGCGCCACATCTTCAGGGAGCGGGCCGCCAGACGAATAAATAATCGGCGGGCATTTAAAACAAAACGCTTTATCCGTTTCTGCAGACAAACGTTTCAAGAACGCAGGACTTGACGCAATTACAGCGGCCTCATCTGCCATGTTCGCAAGTTCCGTCGGGAAATCAACGCGGTGCCTGCGGAACGGGAGCCCTGTTGCAATCGGGAGCAATGCCGTAAACAACAAACCGTAAATGTGGTGATGATTTACCGTGCTATAAACTTGGCGGTTCACCCAGTCATTGCCAAAAACTTTTACCAATTCAAAAAGTTCGTTTTCAAATTGCAAAAACAACTTATACACGGCCTTCGGTTCACCTGTCGTCCCCGAAGTGTACATGACCATTTCGGCTTTGGACTTGTCGAACTTGCCGAACTTGAGCGGCGCGCATTTATCGTTCGCGCATTCTCCAGCATCTTCAGCCGCCGCGCAATTCATGCCAGCGCAACGGCCATCAAGCACATCCTGAATCATCGTCGCAGAAACATCGCCAGCAAACGGTTCGTCCGTCAAAAATCCGTATTCCGGTTTCTTGATTTCCTTGATAAAAGCTTCTTGCCGGTTTGCCGTCACAAGCGCCTTGCGCCCACTCTGGAGCATCGCGAGCAAAGCCACCGTAAAGTAATACGAATCTTCGCAATGCAAAATCCACGGCGTATTTTCACGCGCTTCCAAGTAATAGCGCACCTTGGAAACATCACTGACAAAATCGCCCCAAGTCTTATTTCCGGCATCATTACTGCTAGCGTTCGCGGCATTCCCTACGGCATCCGCAACATCCGTGCTAGAATCAAAACTGACAAGCGCCCCATTCGGGCGAGAATCCAATTCCAGGTCACAAACCGGAACATACGATTGCATTGTACTCTGCACCATTTTTCGAACCAAATATTCCACAATAAAAAATAAACCAATTAAAATGTAAGAAATAAGACCATTGTATAAAGACCAAATTTTATCGGAGCCTACAAAAACTGTAAAAGCCGCGATAGAACCATTCACAACAAAAAAGACACACCAGGCAATCGTCACTTTTTGGCAATAACGTTCCACCGATTTAAGCGAAGGCGAGTTTTCCAGCGACTTGTTATGAAGGCTCGCCATGCGGAACGCAAAACTGGGCGGTCTCCAAAGCGTAAATCCAAAGAACGAGAGCAAGCTCAAGTTCACAAGCACCGGATAAAACTTGACAAACAAAATGTTATCCGCCAAAAACGCCACAAGCGCACACACGAGAATCAGCACAACAAAGATGCCAGTTCGCCCACGCTCCACCTGCGACTTGCTCCGCGTAAAATTCAAGAAATGGTAAAAAGCAAGCGCCAAAAGCATCAAGCTCAAGCGCCTTGGAGAAAGCCCCCAATATCTATATCCGCAATAGACAATTACCGGATACAGAACCGAAATCGCGGTAAAGAAAATCTTTCCCGCCACCGGTTTCATTACTTGGTTTCCGAATTTTGAACAAGATTGTATATGCCATCGACCACGTTCTGAAGAGTGCGCATTTTCTTAAACGCCTCCGGGTCAATGTTTCTCGGCAAAAACGACTTCAACTTGACAATCAAATCCACGGCATCGATGCTGTCCAGTTCCAAATCTTCGTAAAGTTTGGCTTCTGGAACAATTCGCTCTTCTTCCAAGTCGAAATCTTCAATAAGGGCAGCCTTAATCTTTTCGAAAATGACTTGTTTATCCATGGATTAGCCCTTAGTATTTGCAGAAATGTACTCTGCCAGAGCATTCACCGATGCAAAATGCTTCTTGGTTTCTTCCTTAACCGTAGAGAAAGTCACGCCAAAATTTTCCTTAATGGCAATACCCAATTCCAAAGCGTCAATCGAATCAAGACCAAGCCCTTCACCGGCAGCATTTTTTCCAAAAATCGGAGCAGAATCCACAATATCGGCAGGGGTAATATCTTCCAGTTCAAGGGATTCAATAATGACTTCCTTAATACGGGTATTCAAATCGGACATATATTTCTAGCGACCTCAATCAAGGTTTGTTTTTTCTTGGATAGGCAATATAGAAAAATAATTTTATATTAATGCAGCATCTTTCTTTCAAGATTTCGATACAGAGACAACATGTTCGATTTTTATAAAAACGATTCCATCGATGCCGTAAACGCCAAGTTCGAAGCGCAAAAAATCGCTTTTGCGCCACTCAGTTTCCAGGCGGCCCGCGCCTTAAGAAACATGGGCATTCTAGACGAAATTAGCAACGCCCGCAAAAAAGGCATCACGATTTCGGAGCTTGCACAAAAGCTCGACATTTCACTGTACGGTATTGGCGTACTCGTCGAGATGGGCCTTGGCATGGGCGCTATCAAAATCCACAAGGATTCTAGCGAAGACGATTTACGACTCACGCTCGGGAAAATCGGATTCTTTCTCATGAAAGACGAAATGACTCAAGTGAACATGGATTTTTCCGAAGACATCTGCTATCGCGGTGCAGAAAAACTCGAAGAATCCATCCGCATGGGAAAACCCGCAGGGCTCCCCCATTTAGGCCCTTGGAAAACCGTTTACGAAGGACTTTCAGAGCTTACCGAGCAGCAAAAGAAGAGTTGGTTTGGCTTTGATCATTTTTACTCCGATTTGGCATTCCCCGAAGCACTCCCGATTGTATTCGAAACGCTCGCAGAACGCAAATCGCCCCGCCTTTTTGACATTGGCGGAAACACCGCCAAATGGGCCATCGCATGTTGCAAATACAATGCCGATGTCAAAGTTTCCATCATCGATTTGCCGGGGCAAACCGCAGTTGCCGAAAAAAATGCCGCAGCCGCGGGTTTCAGTGACCGCATCGACACTGTCGCCTGCAACGTTCTAGACGATACGACCGAATTTCCGAAAGGCGCAGACGCCGTCTGGATGAGCCAATTCTTGGATTGTTTTTCGCTTGAACAAGTCACAAAAATCTTGACGAAGATTCACAGCGCCGCCACGCCAGAAACAGACGTTTACGTGCTCGAACCGCTTTGGGACAAGCAACGCTTTGAAGCAGCCGCCTACTCGCTACAAGCAACATCGCTTTACTTCACCTGCATCGCCAACGGCAACAGCAAAATGTACCGCTACGCCGAACTCAAGCGCGCCATCGAAACCGCCGGATTCGAACTGAAAGAAGCGCACCACAACGTGGGCCCTAACGCCTATTCCCTCCTTCGATTCCGCAAGAAATAACATGGCACGTCAAGTTTTTATCGAAAGAATGGCAAGCTTTATCCCGACCGAGGCACGCCCCAAACCGGACGTGTCCTTTGTCCCGATGCTCACACGCCGCCGCCTGAGTTACATTTCGCGCATGGTCGTTCTCGTGAGCGATCAAGTTTCACGAGATGCAAACGGCAACAAGCTTGATCCTTGCAAGGTGACATTCGCATCGCAATTTGGCGAAATCAACCAGCAGTTAAAAATTTCACAAACGCTTATCGACACGGGCATGGTCTCGCCAGCGCATTTCAGCCTTTCTGTGTTTAATGCATCCATAGCAAATGCATCCATTCTCGAAGCAAATACCACCGGATATTCTGCGGTTTTCTCCGGGAAAGACGCTTTTTCAACAGGTCTTACAGATTGCCTCGCTGCACTCGAAAATGAAAACGCAGACACGCGCACATTCATTTTTGCTGACGAACTAATTCCCGAAGTTTATGCCCCCGTAGCAGGAGTCCCGTACCCGAACGCGGTTTGCGCCATTGCATTAAGGCTCACCACCGATGAATCGAAAGCCGACCCAACGATGAAAAACGTCAACGTTTTAAGCCAACTATCATACCTCAAAATGCTACACAACAACTTCGACACCGCGGCAGAACAAGCTCTCGCTTTCCTCTGCGCCATCGATATGCAACGGTCGTAAAAACGTATGGCAAAAATCCGCTACATCAGACGAGTCTTCGCAAAGCTATTTTGTTTTGCGTTTTTTGGCGTCAGTAGCCTGATTCTTGCGTTTTTGTTGTTTCCCATAATGCATTGCCTTTCAGGATTTTCTGAACAAAAATTCAAAAAAATAGCGCGAAAATTCAACCACCAATATTTTAAGGTTTTCGTCAAGATTTCAATAGTTCTTGGCGTAGTCAGTCTCACCGTAGAAAACAAAGAAGCACTCGAAAAAATCCAATCGAAAGTCGTGATAGCAAACCACCCTTCCATTTTCGACGTGGTCATTCTCTTTTCGCTTGTTCCAAACGCCGATTGCATTGTAAAAGGCGAGCTCATTCAAAATAAATTTATTTCCCTTATTATAAAGAACCTCTATATTCCAAATAACATTCCTTTTGACGAGCAATTGGAACGCGCTAAGATATCCATGAACGAGGGCAACAACCTTATCATATTCCCCGAAGGGACTCGTTCTAAGCCTAACGAACCATAGGATTTCAAGAAA
>JAEEGJ010012225.1_pt1 | contig 21339 bp, 15 predicted proteins | sample 8958761 | NCBI WGS metagenome assembly JAEEGJ01 (sample SAMN16246546, study PRJNA631951) | gut metagenome | biome: gut microbiome; feature: rumen; material: RS-attached | host: Bos | place: Iran: Karaj | collected 2018-10
CCGACGCTCGACGCCGACGGCCTCGACCTGGCCTACGTCACCGTCCGCATCGAAGATGCCGACGGCAACCTCTGCCCGACGGCCGCCGACGAAGTGACCTTCGCCGTTGAAGGCGCCGGGCGCTTCCGCGCCGCCGCCAACGGCGACGCCGCCTGCCTCGTCCCGTTCCAGTCGGCCACCATGCCCGCTTTCAGCGGCCAGCTGACCGCCATCGTCCAGGCCGGCGGCAAGCCGGGCGTGGCCGTTCTCACGGCCACCGCCCCCGGCCTCCAATCCGAAACCTTGAAAATCAAAATACAATGATCGACAAAAACCTCTTACTGGAAAACTACAAAAAGCACTTCGGCGACGAAGAGCCTCGTTTCTTCACGGCTCCCGGCCGTATCAACATCATCGGCGAACATACCGACTATAACGGCGGCTTCGTGCTGCCCGGCGCCGTCGACAAAGCCATCACGATGGCCATCAAGCCCAACGGTACCGAGTATGTCAACCTGATCTCTGTCGACCACGACGATGCCGCCCTGTTCTTCCGCATCGGCGGTCCCCAGCCGAAAGAGCAGTGGGCCTCGTACTTCTACGGCGTGATCGAAGAGATGCGCGAGCGCGGCGCCCAAGTCGGCGGCTTCAACGCCGTCTTCGGCGGCGACGTCCCCCTCGGCGCCGGCATGTCCTCCTCCGCCGCCCTCGAATGCTGCATCGGCACGGCCCTCAACACGCTGTTCGACCTGCATTTCACCCGCGAGGAACTCGCCAAGATCGGCCAGATGACCGAGCACCACTACATCGGCGTGCGTTGCGGCATCATGGACCAGTTCGCTTCGCTCTTCGGCCAGAAGGGCCACGTGGTCCGTCTCGACTGCCGGAGCCTCGAGTATCAGCTCGTTCCCTTCAAGCCCAAGGGCATCGAGATCGTGCTGATCGACACGATGGTCAAGCACCTGCTGGCCTCGTCGGAATACAACGTCCGCCGTGCCCAGTGCGAGGAAGGCGTCGCCGTCATCAAGAAATATCTCCCCAACGTGGAACTCCTCCGCGACGTCACGCTCGAGGAACTCGAAGCGCACCGCGACGAAATCGACCCGATGTCGTTCCGCCGCTGCGCCTTCGTCATCAACGAGAACAAGCGCCTGATGGACGCCTGCGCCGCGATGGAGAAAGGTGACTTCGTGGAAGTCGGCAAGCTCGTCTATGCCACGCACGAAGGCCTCAGCCAGGAATACGGCGTGAGCTGCCCCGAACTCGACTTCATCGTCGACATCGCCAAGACGCACGAGAGCGTGCTCGGCGCCCGCATGATGGGCGGCGGCTTCGGCGGCTGCGTCATCGCGCTGGTGAAGAAGGAAGGCGTGGCCGATTACATCGCCGACGTCAAGGAGAAATATCAGCTCAAATTCGACAAGGATCCGCGCGTCATCGAGGTGGAAATCTCCGACGGCGCCCGCGAAATCTAACGCCTTATGATCAATCCCGACGACATCAGACTGTTCAGCATCGTCAACGCCGACGGTACGGAGGTCATCCTCTCGAACCTGGGCGCCGGCATCGTGTCGGTGATCGTGCCCGACCGCGACGGCAAACTGGCCGACGTGGTCCTGGGCTATCGCGACCCCGCCGACTACGAGGCCGACGGCCCCTGCATGGGCAAGGTGCCCGGCCGCTTCGCCAACCGCATCGCGGCCGGCCGCTTCACCCTCGACGGCAAAACCTACGAGCTGGCCATCAACAACGGCCCGAACCACCTCCACGGCGGCCCGGGCCCGCAGACCTTCGCCAACCGCCTTTGGGAGGCCGAGGAAGTGCCCGAAGGCATCCGCTTCTCGCTCGACAGCCCCGACGGCGACGCCGGCTACCCCGGCGCCCTCCACGTCGAGGCCCTCTACAGCTGGAGCGACGACCATCGCCTCACGCTGCGCCTCACGGCGACCGCCGAGGCCCCGACCGTGGTGAACCTCACGAACCACGCCTACTTCAACCTGAAAGGGGAGGAGCAGGGCGACGTGACGGGCCACCGGCTCCGCCTCCACGCCTCGCACTACCTGTCGACCGATCCCACACTCATCCCGCAGGGCGCTCCCGCGCCCGTGGCGGGCACGCCGATGGACTTCCGCGAGCCCAAGACCCTGGGCCGCGACCTAAAGGCCGATTTCCCGGCCCTCAATTACGGCAAAGGCTACGACAACTGCTTCGTCGTGGACGAATGGGAAGAAGGCCTCGTCCAGCCCGTGGCCGTGCTGACCGATCCGGACTCCGGCCGCAGGCTGACCGTCTGCACCGATGCTCCCGGCATCCAGGTCTATACCGGCAACTGGCTCGAAGGCTGCCCCGTCTCGAAGAGCGGCAAGGCCTACCACGACTACGACGGCGTGGCGCTCGAATGCCAGGCGTTCCCCGATTCGCCCAACCGGCCCGATTTCCCGTTCAAGCCCCTGCGGCCGGGTGAAACCTATGTAAATACGATCGTCTTCGCCTTTACATGCGTGTAACCCGCTTCATCGCGTCGGGCCTGGCCCGGGGAGACGGCTCGCTGAGCCGCACCAGCAACACCATCGCCTGGGTGTCTGTCGCCCTGAGCATAGCCATCATGATCGTCGCCCTGGCGGTGGTCGCGGGTTTCAAGGCTGAAATCCGCGACCGCGCCACCGGCTTCATGGGCTCGGTGATGCTGGTGCAGCCCGGCCAGTCGCCGCTCAACGAGCTGTATCCGTTCTCGGAACAGCTCTCCTATCGCGAGGCACTCGCCGCCGCGCCGGGCGTTGCCGGCGTGTCGGGCGTGGCCTGGCGCTCGGGCCTCATCAAGACCGACGACAACATCGGCGGACTCTCCTTCAAGGGCGTCGACTCGCTCTACGATTTCTCCTTCTTCGCCAACTGCCTGGTCGACGGCGCACTGCCCGACTACCACGGCCGCATCTCCAACGACATCCTCATTTCCCGCACAACGGCCAATTCCCTCGGTTTCCAGACCGGCGACGACGTGGTCGTATACTTTATCGGCGAAGAGGTAAAAGTGCGGAAATTCCGCCTCTGCGGCATCTACGACGCCGGCCTCGAAGAGATCGACAGCAAGATGGCCGTCGCCGACCGCCGCCAGATCCAGCGGCTCAACGGATGGCAGCCCGACGAAGTCTCGTCGGTCGAGATCCGTCTCGCCCCCGGCACCCCCATCGAAGCGGCCACCGACCGCATCGAAAACCTCATCTTCTCCCAAATGCAGGACGGCGACCGCGCCCTCTTCGTCACCAACGTGAAGAAGCTCTACGGCCATCTCTTCGACTGGCTCGCGCTGCTCGACCTCAATGTCCTGATGATTCTCCTGCTGATGATCGCCGTGGCCGGCTTCAACATGCTCTCGGCCCTGCTCATCATCCTCTTCGAACAGATCTCCACCATCGGCCTCCTCAAGGCGATGGGCATGACCACGAAAGAGGTGGGGAAGGTCTTCCTCTACCGCGCCGGCGCTCTCGTGGGCAAAGGCATGCTCTGGGGCAACGTCCTGGGCCTCGGCATCTGCCTCATCCAGCGCTACACGCACGTCCTCAAACTCGACCCGGTCAACTACTTCGTGAGTTTCGTCCCGATCAAGCTTCAGTTACCGCAAATCATCCTCCTGAACATCATCGCGGCAGTGCTGTTGATGCTCCTCATCTCGCTCTCCACCCGCTTCATCGCCCGGGTCTCGCCCGACAAGACGATGCGGATGGAATAAGCCCGAAAAAAAAGATTACTTCCCGGCCTCCCGGTACGCGGCGACCGTCTCTTCGACGGCCTCTACGTACGCGGGCGTGATGGTGCTGGTGCGGCTGTAGACTTCCGCCACGCAGTTCCAGTCGTTGGGGTCGAGGCCCGAATCGAGGGCTTCCTGGCGCTTCTTGGCCAGCGTGCCGCCGCCGGAGTTGTAGGAGGCGAGGGCGAAGCGGACCACGTTCACGGAGTCCAGTCCTTCTTTCTCGAAGCCCCGCATCAGGTCGCGGAACAGGCGGGTGCCGAGTGCCACATTGGTCTCGGGATCGAACAGGTCGGCGTCGAGCATATCGTACTGCTCGGCGACGACGTCGCGGAGCTGCATCAGCCCCTTGGCCGAACGGTTCGACTCGGCCAGTTCGTTGAACTGCGATTCCTGGAAGATGACGGCCGCCAGCAGCGACCAGTCCATCCCGGCGGGATCGGCGTATTTGTGAATGAGTTCGGAATAAGTCTTCAGGCCGTGCGACAGGCTGTAGTGCCGTCCCACAGGGCCGGTGACCACGTCGTAGACGTTGGCCGTCGAGAGATGACGCAGTGCGTCGGCCGGATACTGCGGCTCGGCCGCCTCTTCCGAGGCGCCCTGAAGCAGGGGTGTGGCCTGCATCAGGCCTGCGAGCAGCAGGCAGAGCGTAAAGCGCAGTATCTTCGTTATGAGTAGTTTCATAAGCTGTTAATGGGCATAGAACGGCCAGTGGATGCCGAACTTGATGCCCGATACGGGTTTAATGTAGTGATAGGCCGAGAAATAATTGGGTGTCGGCCAATCCCTGAATGCATTGATATATTTGATGAAGATGCTCGCCCGCTTCCACTGGATGTTCGCGAAAATGTCGAAATAGGGGGCATAGCCGATTTCTTCGTCGTTCTGGTTATAGAATTGCCCGAGGTCGGGCGCATAGGCCGGCGCGTACCATTTGGTATTGGCAATGGCGTTCACGCCGATCTGCATATTCATTACGTCGCGAACCACGTCGATGTCGAAGTACCAGCGCAGGTTGAGCGTCAGCTTCGGAAGCGGAAGCACTTCCTGGTTCGAGCTGAGCTGGAACAGCGCCTGGTTGTCGAAATGGAGCCGCCACAGGGTAAAGTCTTTGTGGAGCGACGCGCTCAGCACGTTGACCACGCCGTCGTGCTGGCGGATCATCGATTCGGTGTCGTAGTAGAGCATATTCGACACCAGCGCGTAGCCCACGTGCGCATCGAGCCGCCACTTGGGGATCGAGAGCTCCCCTTCGAAGGTGTTGCGCGACACCTTGCCGAATTCGTTGTCCCACTTGTGGTGGTTCATCAGGATGTGCTGCTCGAACGGATGCGGCGTGCGCAACCCGATGTGGGCCTTGCCGATGAGATGGATGCCCTGATCGATCGGATAGACCGACAGCCGCAGCTGTCCGTTGATGTCGAAGTCGAACATCCGCGCGCCGGCCAGGTAATAGTCGGCGTCGGCGTTCCAGGCAATGAACTTCCGGAGCTGGCCCGAGGCGCCGCCGTAGATGTAGAGGTTGTTCTGGGTATCGTACTTCCGGCCGGTCAGGTAGTTCTCCCGCTGGAAACCGTAGTACGAAAGGATCTGATAGCCCACGCCCGCATTGATCTTCGCCAGCAGGGCATCCGGAGCGTAAGGCTGCAGCTTGAGGAACACGCGGTTCTCGAAGTTGCGCACCGCCAGGTCGTCGGAACTGTTCGTGTCGTGGAGATAGAACTGGTTGTGGTAGAACTTCCGGCCAATCGAGTCGCTCGCGGCGATCTCGTCGGTATAGACCTTGGAGTAGGTGGTGAACTCCAGGCTGTGTCCCAGATGCGCCATCGTGCCGCCGCCCAGCTCCAGCGAATCGCGGTCCTTGCGCAGGAAGTTCATCGGGATGGCCAGCGTCTGGTGGATGAAGTACTGCCGGCGCTTGAGCGTGTTGGTGGCTTTCTTCAGATTCACCTCGATCGACTTGGCCTCGACCGACGTGTCGCGGATCCAGAACGGGTCGTGCACGCCGCCGTTCTCGTTGCGGATCACGCGCTGGCGGATGGTACCGAACGAAGCGAAATACCGCTTGCCCATATAGTTGCCCGCGATGATGGTCGAGCGGTTGTCGGTCTCCTCATTCACGAGCATACCCTTGGAACCCAGGTGCCGGTACGCCAGCGTGAAGTTGAACGAAGGCGTGATGTTCTGCGTCGACAGCAGCCAGAGGTTCGACTCTTCCGACTTCTTCGTGGCGAACGGCGTGCCCCAGTACGCCAGCTCGGTATACGGCGTCTTGGTGTTGTACTGCGCCAGGTTCTCGTCGGTGAACGAGTCGCCGATATACGGCGTGAACATCGGCGCATCGGGCGTCTCCTCCCGGCGGAAATAGTTCTGGTAGAGCGTGGCGGAACCGATGGTGCCGAGGTACGTGGCCGTGATGTCCTTCTTCATCATCGGATACTCGTAGAAATTGCTGTTGGCCGTGGTGTCGAGCCCGCGCTCCGTGAATTCGTTGAACTTCTTGTCGGTGTTGAACACCAGGATGCGGCGGAAATACAGCGAGTCGGGTACCACGTAGGTCTCCAGCACACGCGGCTCCGCGGCGCGCAGGCTGTCGCGCTCCTCCTTCCGGTGCTTGCGCTTCAGGCGCTTGATGTCGTGCGTGTCGGGCAGGAATTGCGACATCGAGTCGAGATAAGCCCGCGTCGCGGAATCGAGCTCCGGCAGGGTGGTGGTGTCGAGTTTGTGCCAGAAGACATCGTCGAGCGAGTCGTGGAAATGCTTCCTCGCGAGCGAGTCGTTGATGCGCTTGAGCGTGGCGGAGTCGAGCTTCGGCACGGTGTCACGCGGCAGCGTGTCGAGCGCCTTCGCGAGCGAATCCGGCACCAGCGCCGTGTCCGGCGCGGTCACGATCAGCGAATCGGGCACGGCCCGCTTCAGCGAATCCGGCTCCTGCAGGATCCGGCTCTTTAGCATACGGAAATAGGGGCTCCGCTCCGCGCCGGACACTTGTCCGGGCAGAAGAGCCAGCGCCAGCAGGATGGCGCCCAAAGCCAGTTTCCGTAAAATCTGCATAGACCCTAACCCTTATACAATCTTCACACCAATCCTGGCGAGTTCAGCGAGCGTGCGGTTGTGGCCTTCCTTGTCGATGTAGGCCAGGCCCTTCTCGAGCAGGAACACGTTGTGGCCCGATTTCACGAGGTCGAAGCAGGTCTCGCGCACGCAGTATTCCGTGGCGATGCCGCTCACCAGCACGTTCTTCGTCAGGAAGTTGTTGAGTTCGATGCCTTCGGCGTTGTGGCTCTCGAAGCCCGAGTACTGCTCGCGTTTCGGATTCACGCCCTTGAAGAACGTATTCTCCTTCGACGGACGGTGGTCTTCGCGTTCCACTTTCGTGTAGAAGTCGTCGTGGATGGCGCCGCCGCGGGTCTGCATCACGCAATGCGCGGGCCAGGGGCCGCCCTGCGACTGGAAGGAGCAGTGGTTTTCGGGGTGATGGTCGCACACGTACAGCACGCGGTCGCCCGGGTAGCGGTTCAGGACCCGGATGCTCTCGGCCACGGCCTGCTCGGCGTTGGCGCAGGCCATCGTGCCGTCGATGAAGTCGTAGAGCATATCGACCACCACGTGCGAGAATTGCTGCGACACGCCAGCCTCTTCCTGCTGCATCATGTTGATCTGGTGGATGAGGCGGTTGATCAGGCGCATCTTCAGGTCGTACAGGTCGTCGGAGATGTCGACCTTGTAGTAGTGCGGGTTGATGATACGGATCTGCGTCTCGTTGAACGAGGCCAGGTTCGCCTTATAGTAGTCGCGCTTCTCGTAGATCGTGCGCGTGTCTTCGAAGATCTTGCCGTTGTCGTAGGCCAGTTCCTGCAGCGGGCGGAAGGTGTAGGAGCCGGCAGGGAAGGTGCTGTACTTCGTCTCGTCGATCTCGTCGCGGATGAACAGTTCGCCGCCGCTTTCGATGGTCTTGGCGAACGAGTCGCCGCGCAGGCACGTGACGTCGGCCTTGAACTTGCCGTCCTGGATGATGCGGTAGGTGATCTGGAAGCCCGGGTTGATGAGCTTGGCCTTGTCCTCGGAGCGTTTGAGGATCGGCTCGTCGTCCACCTGCACGAGCTTGTACACGTTGCCGAAGCACGGGTTGTGCTTGCTCGTGGCGATGGCGTCGCCCACGCCGTAGCTGTCGATGCGGGCGCCCTGCTTCTCGATGTCGGAGATGATGTATTCGTCGAGCGAGTTGGTCGCGAAGATCTTGCAGTTCTTCAGGCCGGCCGCGTCGAGCGCCTCGCGGCACTTGATCGAGAGATACGAAAGGTCGCCGCTGTCGAGGCGGACGCCGTAGCCCTGCGGGTAGTTGTCGTCGATGCCGTTGGCCTTGAAGGCCTTGATGGCGTTCTTGACGCCGCATTTGAGGGTGTCGAAGGTGTCGATCAGCAGGATCAGTCCTTCGCCCATATGGGTCTTGATATACGTGTCGAAGGCCTTGTACTCGCCGTCGATGGAGCAGCCGAACGAGGTGGTGTAGCTGTGGGCCATCGTGCCGGAAGACGGAAAGCCGAATTCCACGCCGGCCAGGACGTTCGACGAGCTGGCGCAGCCGCCGATGAACGCCGCCTTGGCGCCGTACTCGGCCGCCCAGGGGCCGTGGGCGCGGCGGGAGCCGAACTCGCTTACGGGGTGCGAGGCGGCGCGCGTGACGCGCGAGGCCTTGGTGGCGATGGCCATCTGGTGGTTCATGATGCAGAGCAGGGGCGTCTCCAGCACCTGGGCCTCGATGATCGGGCCCACGACCGTCAGGATCGGCTGCTTCGGGAAGGCGATCTCACCTTCCTTCATCGCGTAGACCTTGCCCGTGAAACGCATATGGGCCAGGTACTCGCGGAACTCCCGGTATTCTTCCCCGGGCAGAAACTGCTCGAAGAAACCGATGTCCTCGCTGCCGAGGCCCGCAATCATCTGCAGGGCTTCGCGGATGCCGCTGACCACCGCCCAGTTGTTGTTGTCGGGGGCTTTGCGGAAAAAGAGGTTGAACACGGCGATCTTGTCTTTCATACCGTTGTCGTAGAAAGACTTGCCCATCGTGTACTGGTATTTGTCGGAGCAGTAGGAAATGTTGAGCATGGTTTATTCGAACAGGGTTTCGTTGTTGCGGGCCAGAATCCTGACCTTGTCGAGTTGCTGGGGCGTGAGTTGGAATCCTTTGAAATGGTCGATCTGGCCGCGGCTGTGCACGTCGGTTCCGATGAACTTGTACATATCGTGGTCGAGGAGCCAGTGCACGATGTCGAGCGAGTAGGGGCCGTAGGCGCCCGTGAGCGACATCACGTTGAGCTGCAGCTCGCAGCCCATGTCCACCATTTCTTCGATTTCGGGAACGCCTTTCTTCTTGTCGTATTTCTTCTGGTAGAAGACGTAGCGCTCGGGGTGGGCGAGCACCGGCTGGCGCCCTTCCATCCGGAGGTTGAACACCGTCTCCTTGATCTCGCGGCTGCGCTGGTAGTACGACATCTCGATGAGGATGCGTCCGTCGGGCCAGTAGAGCCGGTCGGTCAGGTCGCCGAAGAATTCGTCGACCATATATTCCGATGCCAGGTGGAACTGCATATCGCTGCGCAGTTTTTCCGGAACCGCGGGCATGAAGGTCTCGAAGCGGTGGCGCAGGCCGTCGGCGGTGTTGGGGAACATCGAGCGCGAGACGTGGGGCGTGAAGATGCATTTGCGCACGCCGAGCCGGTGCAATTCGGTGAGAATCTTCACCGATTCCACGGCGTCCGGCGAGCCGTCGTCCACGCTGGGCAAAATATGCGAATGGACATCGGCCGTCAAGCCGATGTCCACGAATGCATATTCAGGTCTCTTTTTCTTGAAGAAAAGCATAATTTATTTCGTCTCGGAAGCGGCGCTTTCGGTCTGGCCGACTTTCTTCTTGTCGCCGTAGCCATAGCCGTATCCGTAACCGTATTTGTTCTTGCCATAGCCGTAGTGGCCATAGCCGTAACCGTAGTGGTAACCGTAGGAGCGGGCCTTGATGTCCACGCCGTTGAGCACGATGTACACGTTCTTCAGGTTGCCGTTGGCGGCCGCCTCGTCGAGGTCTTCCACGAACTTCAGGTCGCACACGCCGGCACGCAGCATAAAGATGTTGGCGTCGACATAGCGGTTGAACGTCGTGGCGTCGGCCACGGGCAGGTACGGTGAGCTGTCGAAGAAGATGTAGTCGTAGTCGAGGCTCTTGAGCAATTCGACCGTCTGGGCCATCTTCTGCGACTCGATGAGTTCCGACGGGTTCGGCGGGATGGCGCCGGCCGGCAGCACGTCGAGCGTCTCGATGCCGTGGCAGCCGTGGATGATCGAAGGCATCAGGTCGTTGGTCTTGCCTACGAGGTAAGGCACGAGGCCTTCTTCACGGTGCTGGTGGATGCCGAAGATCTTGGCCAACTGCGGCTTGCGGAGGTCGATACCGACGAGCAGCACCTTCAGGCCTGTGTGGGCCAGCGAGAGGGCTAGGTTCGCCGAGATGTAGGACTTGCCTTCACCCGGCACGCCCGAGGTGACCTGGAACACACGGTGACCCAGGTAACGGACGTTGGAGCGGAGGATACGGATGGTCTCCTCGAACGGCTCGCGGCCGGTGATTTCCATCAGTTCGCCCGGATGATCCGAGAGCGGGATCGAGGCCAGGATGGGGAGGTTGGTGCGGCGCGTGATATCGAGCTTGCCTTCCACCTTGCTCTTCATCACCTGGCGCAGGAAGAAGATGGCCGGCGGCAGGCAGAAGCCCAGCAGGAACGCCAGCAGGTAGATCATCTTCTTGTTGGGCGAGGTGATCGCGGCCGTGTTGGTGGCGGGATCCACGATCTTGCACTGGTCCACGATGGCGTAGAGCGAGATCAGGGCCTCTTCCTTCTTCTGCTGGAGCAGGATGTAGAGCGGCTCTTTCACCTGCTGCTGGCGGCCGAAGCGCGAGAGCTCGAGCTGCTGCGTCGGCATCGACGACAGGCGGCCCTTCGACTGGCGCAGCTTCGCGTTGATGTTGTTGCGCTGCAGGGTAAAGGCTTTCTCCTGGTTCTTCACCGAAGTCACGATGTTGCCCAGGATTTCCTGGAGCTGGCTGTCGGCCTGGACCACGAGCGGGTTCGACTCGCTGGAGGAGGCCACCAGGCGGTTGCGCTCCATCAGCAGGGTGTTGAACTGGTTGATGGTGCTGTTGAGGCCCACGTCGCTGATGCCGATGTTGGCGGGGATCAGGATCAGGCCGGCGTCCATCTGGTTGATGTATTCCTTGATGATGTTGAGCAGTTCGATCTGCACCTCGATGGCGTTGAGCTGCTCCTCGTACTTGGCGTCGGCCGAGAGGGTGATCTGCGACTGGGAACCCAGGTCGACCACGGTGTTGCTGCGGCGGTAGCCTTCATACTTGCTTTCAAGGCTGGCCAGTTCGTCCTCGATCAGTTCGAGCCGGTCGTCGAGGAAGGCGATGGTGTTGTTGATGGCCTTGCCGCTGAACTCCTTGGCGTCGTCGTTATATTTCTGGATGAGGCAGTTGATCACGTCTTCCGCCCGTTTGGGGATATTGTCGACGCAGCTGATGTTGATCACGCTCGAGGGCGCGGAGGCCTTCGACATGCTGCTCAGGGAGATGCTGCTGCGAAGGGCCTTGGCCGTGATGCGGGAGGGGACCATCCGGATGGTATAGTCCTCGCCGGCCTCGAACTTGCCCAGGTGGGTCTCTTCGATGATGAAGTTGTAGCGGTCGATGGGGAACTGCTCGCCGAAGTGGTAGGTGTCGCGCTCCAGGGGATACTTCTCGCCCTTGAGCAGCACTTTCTTGATCTTGAACGAGCTGGAGTCCGTGGGCGTGAAGGTGATCGACGCCTGCGGCGGGTTGGCGAAGTTCTCCGTCGAGTCGATGAGAACCTGGAACGGGTTGTTGCCGTAGAGCAGGATGTCCTTGAGCGGGCGCTCCTTGACGTACGTGTAGTTCAGGCCGTACTCTTCCACGACTTTCTGGAGGAGGGTGCGGGAACCCAGCACCTCCATCTCGTTGGTCATATAGCTGCTCTTGCTGTCGAAGCCGGAGATCAGGTCGCTGAGGTTCACCAGGTCGCTGTTGCCCTTGGTGACCAGCATGATCTTGCCGGTGGCGGTGTACTTGGGCTTGGTGACCTTGATGTAGCACCAGGCCAGCAGGAGGCAGAGCGCAACCGAAGCGAGGATGATCCATCTCATTCCCCACACGACGTTGAGCACTTTCTTGATGTCGAGGGAATCCTCTTCGCCGGTGAAGCGGTTGTTGTTGGTATTATTGTTCTCTTGCATAGCGGTCAGAGATTATTTGAGGACGCGGGTAAGCAGGAAGGTAACGACCGTCACGAGCGTGGTGATCGAGCTCAGGACGATCGACCACAGGCCGGTGGCCGTGGTGCCCTGGGCGATGCGGGTGGCGCTCTGCGGCACGTAGATCACGTCGTTCTGGTGGAGATAGAAGTACGGCGAGTTGAGGATGTCGCTGCTGGTCAGGTCGAATTTGTAGTGGGTCTGCTTGCCGTCGACGTCGCGGATCAGGAGGATGTCGCTGCGGTCGGCGTTGATCAGCAGGTCGCCCGCCATACCGAGGGCCTGCAGCACGGTGACGCGTTCGCTCGACACGGTGTAGGTGCCGGGGCTCCGCACTTCACCCAGCACGGTGACGCGGAAGTTCAGGAACGAGACCGAGACCACGGGGTCTTTCACCAGACCCTGGCTCACGAGCAGATCCGTGATGTGGTTCACCAGATCCATGCGGCGCATGCCCTCCACGTGGAGGCGGCCCAGGCCCGGCATATCGATCTCACCGCGGGAGTCGACCAGGTAAGGGATTACCTGAGTGGTGGCGGCATAGCCCGACGAGGTGTTGCTCAGCGTAAGGTTGTACGGCATGACCACCGATTTGTCGGGGCCCGAGACGATGATCTGAAGTTTGTCGTCCTTCATGATCACGGGTTCATACTGCGCCTCGATCTTTTCGGGATGCATCTGGTCGATGTCCTGGAAGTAGAGGATGTCTTTCGACGAGGTGCAACCCGGCAGGGTGCAGAATGCGGCAGCCGCCAACAGCAGGATCGGCAGCAGGGATTTGAGAGCTATTTTCATAAGTTAAGCATTATTTCTACCAACGGCGCTTACGCGCGCAGACTACAAAGGTAAGCATTATTCCGGAATAATGCAATCTAACTCAGCCAGTTTACCCACATCGTGCATCTTCAGGCCCGGCATCACGGCCGCGCGGACGGCGTGCGTGCGGCAGACCGACAGGTAGAAATCGACGATCGGGAACTTCTCGGGCCACGGGTGCATCAGCGGGAAGATAGCTGGGTCGATGTAGTGTATCCCCGAGAAAGCCAGGCGTTTACACTGATCCGGATCGATCCCGGCGTAGGGGCTGCGCACCTCGCCGGTGGCGATGTTGGTCCAGCCCACGAGGCGGTTGTCGTCGTCGAACAGGAAGTAGCGCTGCGTTTCGCGTTCGCTCACAAGAATGGTGGCCAGATCGCCCGCCCGGTGCTGCGCCCGGAACCAGGCAAGGTCGAGATTCGAAAGGATATCGACGTTGTGGACGAGGAACGGCTCGTGCGTGTCGGGGGCGTCGGCCGGAGCCAGCAGCGGCTCCGCGTGCCGGATGCCGCCGCCCGTTTCGCGCAGCAGATCCGTCTCGTCGGAGAAGGCGATTTTCACGCCGAAACTGTCGTTCGCCGCCACATAGTCGCGGATCTGGTCGGCGAAATGATGGACGTTGATCACGATGTCGTCGTAGCCGGCGGCAATGAGTTTGTCGAGGACGTGCCGCAGCAGCGGCTTGCCGCCTACGGGCACCAGCGCCTTGGGCATCGTGTCGGTCAGGGGTTTGAGCCGCGTGCCGAGGCCGGCGGCGAAAATCAGGGCTTTCATCGCCTTACAGCTCTTTCTCGATCTCCAGCTCGCGGTGCGTGATGCGCACCTTGATGCTGAACTTCTTCGACAGATGCTCGCCCAGGTGTTCGGCGCAGTACACGGAGCGGTGCTGGCCGCCCGTGCAGCCGAAGCTCACCATCAGGTGCGTGAACTTGCGCTGGATGAAGCGCTCCACGTGGGCGTCCACCAGGTCGTAGGCGTGGTCGAGGAACTTGAGCACGCCGCCGTCGTCTTCCATAAACTTGATGACCTCGGCGTCCATGCCCGTAAAGTGCTTGTAGTGTTCGTATTTGCCGGGATTCTCGAGGCCGCGGCAGTCGAAGACGTAGCCGCCGCCGTTGCCGCTGGCGTCGTTGGGGATGCCCTTCTTGTAGGCGAAGCTGAAGATGTCGACCTCCAGCCCCTTCTCGGGGTTGAGGTCGGAGAACTGCTTCATCCGCGTCAGCTCGTTGAGAAGCTCCGTCAGGTACGGATATTCCGTGAACGGCTCCTTGAGCAGGCGCCGCAGGTTTTCCATCGCGTAGGGCACGCTCTGCAGGAAGTGCGGCTTCTTCTCGAAGTAGCCCCGGAAGCCGTAGGCGCCCAGCACCTGCAGCGTGCGGAACAGCACGAAGTGCCGCAGCGTCGCCATGAACTCGGCGCGCGAGACGGGCATATAGGGTTTCAGCGCATCGAGATACGCGTCGATGAGTTCTGTTTTGAACTGCTCGGAATACGCCGCCTTGGCCTGCCAGATGAATGAGGCCACGTCGTAGTAGATCGGGCCTTTCCGGCCGCCCTGGAAGTCGATGAAATATGGCTCGCCGTACTTGATCATCACGTTCCGCGCCTGGAAGTCGCGGTAGAGGAACGTGTCGGACATGCTGCACATCAGCACGTCGGCCATTTTGTTGAAGTCTTTGTCGAGTTTGATCTCGCTGAACTCCAGGCCCGTGGCCTTGAGGAAGCAGTATTTGAAATAGTTTTGGTCGAACGAGATCATCCGCCGGTCGAACTCCGGCTGCGGGAAGCATACCGAGAAGTCGAGGCCTTTCGCGCCCTCGAACTGGAAACGCGGCAGGGCGCGCACCGCCTTGATGATCAGCATCCGCTCGGCAGGGGAGTAGGCGCCTTTTTCGCGGCCCTCGCTCACGAGGCTGAAGAGCGTGTCGTTGCCCAGGTCTTCCTGCAGGTAGCAGGCGAAGTCGGCGCTATGCGCCTTGACCTCGGGCACGTTCAGGCCCTGCGCCTTGAAATGCTTGGCCATCGCCCAGAATGCCTTGTTTTCTTCGATCGAAATCCCCTTCGCCCCGATCAGCGTCTGCGTGGCCCCGCCAATCCTGAAATATCTTCGGTTGCTCCCCGACGACGGCAATTCCTCGAAAGTCCTGACCGCCTCTCCGGTATATTGTTCAAACAGTTGTTTTATGGGATCCATGTTATCTTTGGTTTATCTCCCAAAGATAATCATTTTTCTTCTTCTTTCCAACCGACGGTTTGTACGAGGGTGATTTCCTGCGTCGGAGCAAGACCGAGGGCTGTGGCTAGCGATTCCTTCGGAACCATGGCGCGGACCACGGTGGCCATCCCCTCGGAGGTGCAATGGAGGTAGATGTTCTGCGAGATGAATCCCGTGTCGGCATAGATGGTCTCGACCAGGCCGCGGGGGCTCTTGCCTGTCACCTTGGCGGTGTCGGCCACGAAGGCGATCTCGGCGGCTGCGGTGCCGACGTAGTCTTGGGCGCCGGAGGCGGCGCGCAGGTCGGTGGCAGTGACGGCTGTCAATTTGTTAGCAGCGGCCTCGAACCGGAAGGCCCCTTCCGGCAGCAGCACATAGAGATCCGTCTCCTGCCGGTTGTGCGACGAGGGGGCGCTGCGGCGCTTCGGCGTGATGAATCCGAAGCCTGCCCAGAGAAGGTCGGAAAGACGTTGCAAATCTGCTGCATCTTCCAGATTGAAACGTCTCGGCGAATAAACCCGCATCGACCGGCGGGTGGCCAGTGCTTCGCGCAGCGGCATACCGCCTGTGCGAACTGGCTCAGGGAGAAGGATATCGTTATGCATAACTGATGAAAAATGATACGATGAACGGCACGGCGACCGTCAGGAAAAAGCCGTGATAAATTGAAACCGGAGCATATCGGCTGCCCCCATAGCGGACTGCGACCGGAAGGGTCGTATCCATCGATGTCGCGCCGCCGGAAGCGATTACCGCATAGGGCCCGAACCAGCGCCGGAGCAGGGGAGCGGTGAGCAGTGTCAGCAGTTCCCGCAGGAGGTTCGACGCCAGCGCGATCGTGGCGATCATCGGCCCCCGCGCCTCGTCGAGCAGCACACTTGACAGTGAGTAGTACCCGAAGCCCGACGTCACCGCCAGCGTGTCGGCCAGCCCGGGCGCCGTCGTGTGCATCAGCGACACGACCCACCAGGCCATCAAGCCGCCCGCCAACGACCCGACGATCGTTACCAAAGGCAGCAACAAACTCCGCAGCGGCAGCGTCTTCAGGCTGGCGAAGAACCCCTCGTCCATTCCCAGCCCGAACCCGACGCAGACCAGCAGCACATACAGCCCCCACGTCGTAATCTGCCCCATCGGCAGCCCCTCCGGTAGCCATCTCGCAAGCGCCACCAGTACACCGGCCACGAAGCAGCCGACAATGATCAGACTGTCGCGCAGGCCGCCGGTCGGAGTTTCGGCCGGAGGCGCTCCGGCCGGCGGTGTCCCGGCACCGCTAGCCTCCGTCGCCTGGGCCGTGCCGCCCGCCATCTCCTCTTTCTTCGTGAAAAGCCGCGCCAGAACGACGCTGCCGAGCACGGCGAGCACCGTCACGATGAGGGCGGTGAGCCCCATCGTGGGGAGGTTGGCGAGCAGCTCGTCGTTGCCGCCGATCTCGAGTCCGAGAATGAACAGCAGCAGACAGATCGAGGCCATCGTGATCGCCGAGGTCGGCAATTTCACGCGCCCTTTCAGCAGCAGGCCCAAAAGAAAACCGGCCAGCAGAATCCCGATGGTTACGATCATCTCCGGCCGGTTAAAATCATGGTGAAAAATTGGTTTTGCTTTCAGTTCGTAAGGCCATTCGGCCTATCCAACTTACTCAGCCTTCGGACCAGCGGCCACGAGAGCCTTGCCGGCCTTGTTGTACTCGTACTTCTTGAAGTTCTTCACGAAGCGGCTGGCAAGGTCTTTCGCCTTGACTTCCCACTCCTTAGGATCGGCGTAGGTGTCGCGCGGATCGAGGATGCCGGTGTCAACGCCCTTGAGCTTGGTGGGCACTTCGAAATTGAAATACGGGATCTTTTTGGTCTTGGCCTTGTCGATGCTGTGGTCGAGGATCGCGTCGATGATGCCGCGGGTGTCCTTGATCGAGATGCGCTTGCCCGTGCCGTTCCATCCGGTGTTCACCAGGTAGGCCTTGGCGCCGCTCTTCTTCATCTTCTTCACCAGTTCCTCAGCGTACTTCGTCGGGTGCAGTTCGAGGAACGCCTGGCCGAAGCAGGCCGAGAAGGTCGGCGTCGGCTCGGTGATACCGCGCTCGGTACCGGCGAGTTTGGCGGTGAAGCCGGAGAGGAAGTAATACTTCGTCTGCTCGGGGGTAAGGATGCTCACCGGCGGCAGCACGCCGAAAGCGTCGGCGCTCAGGAAGATCACCTGCTCGGCGGCGGGGCCGTGGCTCTCGGGGCGCACGATCTTCTCGATGTGGTAGATCGGGTAGCTCACGCGGGTGTTCTCGGTGACGCTCTTGTCGTTGAAGTCGATCTTGCCGTTCTTGTCGACGGTCACGTTCTCGAGGAGGGCGTCGCGGTGGATGGCGTTATAGATATCGGGCTCGGACTCCTTGTCGAGCTTGATGACCTTGGCGTAGCAGCCGCCTTCGAAGTTGAACACGCCCTTGTTGTCCCAGCCGTGCTCGTCGTCGCCGATCAGCAGACGTTTCGGGTCGGTGGAAAGGGTGGTCTTGCCGGTGCCGGACAGGCCGAAGAAGATGGCGGTGTTCTTGCCTTCCATATCGGTGTTGGCCGAGCAGTGCATCGCGGCGATGCCCTTGAGCGGGAGGTAGTAGTTCATCATCGAGAACATACCCTTCTTCATCTCACCGCCGTACCAGGTGTTCAGGATCACCTGCTCGCGGCTCGTCACGTTGAACGCCACGCAGGTGTCGCTGCGGAGGCCGAGTTCCTTGTAGTTCTCAACCTTCGCCTTCGAAGCGCAGTACACCACGAAGTCCGGCTCCTGGTCGAATTCCTTCTGGTTCTTCGGACGGATGAACATATTGGTCACGAAGTGGGCCTGCCAGGCCACCTCCATGATGAAGCGCACCTTCATGCGGGTGTCGGCGTGTGTGCCACAGAAGCCGTCGACCACGAACAGCCGCTTGCCGCTGAGCTGCTTGAGGGCCATCTTCTTGACTTCCTTCCACACCTTCTCCGACATCTTGTGGTTGTCGTTCGGATACTCTTCCGTGGTCCACCAGATCTCGCCCGGCGCGCCTTCCTTCGTGGTCTTGTCATAAACGATGTACTTGTCTTTGGGGCTGCGGCCGGTGAACTCGCCGGTCATCACGTTGATGGCGCCCAGCTCGGTCACCACACCTTTGTCAAAACCTTCCAGACCCGGTTTGGTCTCCTCATTATAAAGCACCTCGTAGGTGGGATTGTAGAGCACTTCGCGTACGCTCTTGATTCCGTACTGTTTCAGATCGATGTTTGCCATAATTAATGTTATTTTTTGACTTTATTATTACAGATCTTTATATGAATCGCTAATCTGCAAATATAATCTTTTTACCGATTCACGCGCCCCCTTCCTGCAAAAAATATTCCACCACTTTTCCACCGCTCTTCTCTGCCACTTTCTGCCACACTGTCACCCCGCCGTCCGCCCGGCTCGCGATGAGGGAAAAATCTGGTCGGCAAGAGCCGCGATGGCGTGAAACGGTTATCTCCCGTCCAGGCCCGCAGGAGCCTTGGAAGGGGCTCCCGGGCCCTCCCGGGGATAACCGTTCGGCCGACAGGAGCAAAAAAATCGCGAGCCCGGTGGCTCGGAGGATTTTGTGCTGGAGGCTAAGCCACTGAGTGCTAACTCATAACGTGAAATCGCCCTCCCCGAATCAGGGAGAGCGACTTTAAGAAACTTGCTGTCCGTCAATGGCTTGACCTCCAGCCGCTATAACGATTCGGTTACGATAATTGCTTGATTTCTTCTTCTGACAAACCGGTACTCTTCACAATGGTCTCCAACGAAACACCGTTCTCGATAAGCGCCTTGGCAATCCGGACTCTTTCTTCCGCCCGTCCTTCTTCACGTCCTTCTTCACGGCCTTCTTCACGACCTTCTTCTCGACCTTCTTCTCGACCTTCTTCTCGTCCGGTTCTAATGACGCTCATGGTTCGTTGGTATTTGTCGAGATCGAGTTCGTAGTCACGCCATTGGTCGTCGGTGAGGTCGTCTTCGACGGTGTTGATGACGCGCCGAAACACTTCTTTCGTGTGCTCGGGCAGGTCGATTCCTTCGATCTCAGCCAAGAGTTCTTCGCGGGTCTTCATCCTTTTACTCATTGTTTGCAACAAATATAGCAAAATTTCATAAGATTCGCGGCATTCAGCGGCCGATTGCGACCTGAGGCAGGGGAGCTGCAGGGTGATGATGTTGAACAGGGGCGAGAAGATCCGATCTCTATAGATGCTTCTCAATTGATAGTCATCTCGCAGGATGGGGTCTTTTTCGTAAGTGAAGTTCATCAGACAGATTGCAAACACCCGATTGATCTGCCCATACTCCCAGCTTTGACGGTGTTGTCCCATCTGGTCCACAAGCCGGCAGGCGTAGTAGAGCAGCCTTTGGCGGATGAAATGATCGGAAGCGTTTTGCATTTCAATGAGATAGCGATTCTCGTCCGAATCGGTGGCGAGTACGTCTACGACACATCTTTTCAGTTCGGGATTATCGCCTAATAGTTCCGTGTTAAGATACCGGATGTTATCGATTTCGATTTCCGGCCCTAACAATTGGTTCAAGAAGCCCATCAGTAGGTCCTTGTTTTCTTCCCGGCCGAAAATGTACTTGAATCCCCAGTCCACAAACGGGTTGATCGGCCCTCTCCTCACAAATTGTCCAGTATGTTCCATGGTGTTGAAGATTAATTGATTGACCAGCAAAATTAAGACGGTCCAACCCTCAAATAAAAACTCCGAATGAAGATTAACCGTTTGTCAACTTTTTCGCAAAAAAACGAAATTCTTCGAGCTATTCCCGGGCTCGCGGCCTTTCCTTTTCGAGCGGCAGGTTGGGGTTTTCCCCGGACTGGCCCGGGAGCCCCGTCAAAGGCTCCTGCGGGCCTGGACGGGAGAAAACCCGCTTCAGCCACGCATTGCCAACCACAGCAAGCATCCCCGCCGGCCGCCTCCTGACTGTCAATGCGGTTATCCTTGACAGCCTGTGCCAAAGGGGCCTGGGCTTTGCCCTGGCCCTGGGCGGGCTGGAAATAACCGCTCTCAGCAACCGCTGTGGTCACACCGCCGACCATCATCCACGCCGCGAGCCGAGGGGTTTTCGCCAAAGTGTCCGCACATCGACTCATCTAGATGCCATATATCGCAAGATCTCTGTGGACACTGGCCTTGCAGAGGTGGGTGTACTCATCAGAAGTGTAAAATACGAAGTCTAGGGCCGAATCGGTGCGGACACTTTGGCGAAATGGGCTATGGCGTGGCGCTTATGCAGTTGGGTATCAGGGAGTTGTTGAAAATCGTGTGCGTAAAAATGCGCACACGATTATCGGGAATGGGCTGTCTATCTGGGCAATAAGTGCCACGGGCCATTCCCGGCGGGTTTGTGGATGGGCGGGGATTCTGTTCAGGGGACGGACCTTGACGGAGTTTGAATAATAATTCGTATATTTGAAGATTCAAGCGTTGAACGAAACAATAAAAACAAATCTATATGGAAAACAATCGGCCGACGATCATTGATTTCGTCGAAAAGTACACGCACAAGTTTGCGAAGAATGTGTATCTGCGGGAGAAGGTGGATGGGAAGTGGCTGGAGATCACGCAGGAGGAGACGCGGGAGCGGGCGCAGCGCATTGGCGCGGGGCTCATGGCGCTGGGGCTCGAGAAAGGCGATAAAATCGCCCTGCTCTCGGAGAGCCGCGCCATGTGGGTCATCGCCGAGATCGGCGCCCTGTACGCCGGCGCGACCGACGTGCCACTGTCGGTGAACCTGGGCGAGGGGAGCGACCTGCTTTTCCGCATCCATCACTCTGATACGCAGTGGATTCTGGTGTCCGGCAACCAGCTTCCGAAGATCCGCGCCATCATCGGCCAGTGTCCGGCCGTGAAGAAGGTCATCGTGTTCGACGACACGGCCTTCCACTACGACACGTTGGAGGCGGGCGAGATGCGCATTTCTGAGGTCGAGGCGATGGGCGAGGCGTTCCTCGCCGGGCACCGCGCGGAGTTCGAGGCCCGCTACAAATCGATCGGCCCCGACGACTACGCGAACATCAGCTATACCTCCGGTACGACTGCAGATCCGAAGGGTATCTTGCTTACCCACAGAAACTACACGGCCAACGTAGAACAGGGTGCCAGCGTCATCTCGATCAACGAAAACGAGGTGCTGCTGGTCATCATCCCGCTCGACCACTGCTTCGCCCACGTGGCGGGTATGTACACGCTGATGTCGTACGGCGGCAGCATCGCCTTCGTGCCGA
>JAEEGJ010012233.1_pt1 | contig 21326 bp, 14 predicted proteins | sample 8958761 | NCBI WGS metagenome assembly JAEEGJ01 (sample SAMN16246546, study PRJNA631951) | gut metagenome | biome: gut microbiome; feature: rumen; material: RS-attached | host: Bos | place: Iran: Karaj | collected 2018-10
CTTCCGTTGCTTATGCCTGGGGAAAATTCTTGAAGCATGACTCTTGTGTTGATTCAGTTCAACCATCATGGCGTGACCGTACCGAATTATTTGGATACTTCAATGAGTTTACTAAGAAATTTAATGAAACAGAAGTGTTGAAAGAAATGTATATGGCAGGTTATACTGATGATATATATACAATCATTCTGGATGAAATGAACATCTCACGTGTTGAGTACTATTTCGCGGAAATGCTATCAATACTTGAGATGCCTAATAAAGACGAGTGGATTGTTGAACTTGTTTCAAGTCCATGGCCAAATGATCCAAAGAGAATCGAAGAAGGAAAATTAAGAATTCCTGCTAATATGTGGTATATTGGTACAATCAATAACGATGACTCAACATTCATGGTTACTGATAAAGTATACGACCGTGCTATGCCTTTGGATATTAATGAAAAATTCCCAGCATTTGAACCAATTGATACACCTGCACAAGATATTAATTTCTCTTATGTAGATAGATTATTCCAAGAAGCAATTGCTAATAATCCAGTTAGTCAAGATACATTAAATAAAGTAGAGGAAATGGATAACTATGTTATTCAACATTTCCGTATTGCGTTTGGTAACCGTATCGTTATGCATATGAAGAAATTCGTACCAGTTTATGTAGCTTGTGGTGGAGATGAAGTAGATGGAGTAGATTACTTCATAGCTAAGAAAATCTTACGTAAATTTGAACAGTTAAATGTTTCATATATTCGTGATGAAATTGATGGATTCGTTGAATTCTTGGATAAAACATTTGGTAAAGGCAAAATGAAAGAATGCGAAGAATATGTTCTACGTCTTAAGAAATTAACATAGGAGGCGTTATGAACGGGTTGGAAATATTTGACTTATATAATTCGACTAGTGCAAATCAAGTAGATAAGTTTAACAATCGTATTGAATCAAAATTACATGTTAGCAAGAATGCTAATAAAGTTGATGTTAATTTTGAATGGCTTGATATTATGGAAGATACTGTACAGTATTTAGATAATATCTTACGTAATCCTAACCGTTTTATTATCAATGAAGAAGATGTAGTTAAAATAGAATTAGCTAGACGTGTTACGGTAGATAGTATTAAACATTTAGCTAAAAATACTAACTTAATTCAAGATATTGATAAGAAAACGGGGGATGTTAAACCATCTAAAATATTAAATATCAATAAAGAAGAGAGTTTTAATACCTATGAAAACCGTTTTATATATACGATAGTTCAAAATATGAGAATGTTTCTAGAACGTAAGAAAGCAACATTGGTAGGTGAATCTAGTTTCAAAAGTAACAATGAACTATCTTATAGTGGTAAATGTTCTTTAGGTGAAGAGAATGTTGGTATTGAACTTAAAATTAATAGTAATATAGATGCAGCTAATCAAGTAGTAGATAAAGATGGTAATAATGTAGCTGCTCGTATTGAAAAAATGAGTCAGAGAATTACTGACTTAACAAGTACTGAAGTATATAAAAATTTAAGTAGATTGCATGTTGCATTAGTAACATCTCCAATTAAGAAAACGAATGTTATTTTAAAGAATGTTAATTTTCAGTATGCAGTTAAACTATGGAATTACATGCAAGAACATGTAAATGATAATAGTAGCGTAGAAACAAAAGATGATGCATCATATGAAGATACTGGTAAACTAAAGAAATACTTTGATGAAAGTTTCTTGTTAGATTATTTAGCAACTAGAACATTAACTGATTTTAATAGTACTAAAGCAGATAAAGAAAAGATTAGTGAAAGATTAATTGGTAACTTTGTAGAAAAGATTATTGATCTTAATGCTGGTATATCTGAAGAACAATTAGCTAATTTAGTTGCTAGACAATTTACAGTTATTAAATATCGTAATGTTGTTACAGATAGGAAGATTCAAAGAATTTATCGTGATGCTATCGACAAATATTTAAAGAAAATATCAAAATTAGACATGGAGTGAAAAAGTGAAAGCATTTATAAATAAAATAAACAATAATAAAGTGTTTAAGATTATTAGAAAGATATTTAGTGTATTAATTACAATTCTTTTAGTCTTAATTTTTGTCGTTATTGTAGTACAAAAAGTATCAAATAATCAAGTTAATCTTGGTGGATATGGTATATATACTGTAGCTACTGGTAGTATGGATCCCGAATATAAAGTAAGAGATCTTATTTTGGCGTCTAAAAAAGATGTAAATAATATTGCTGTTGGTGATGATGTTGTTTACATTGGTAAAGAAGGTAGTGTTAGTGGTAAAACAGTGGTTCATCGTGTTATCGAAAGATTTGATAATGATGGAAGAGTTAGTTTTATTACTAAAGGAATTAATAATGGATTATCAGATCCAGAAATTGATGGTTCACAAATATTAGGAGTAGTTAAAACAAAATTACATGTCCTAAGTTTTTGTAGTCATTTAATAAATAATGTTTATGGATTAATATTACTTGTAGTAATACCATTTATAATATTTATTTTCATAGAAGGAAAACATGCAATAGATAATGCCTATAAAGAATGATAAAGGTGATTATATATGAAGGAAAGAATTCAAAACATATTTGACAAAATAAAGAAAATGCGTTATTTTCTTCTTTTTGCTATTGTTTTGATTTCTATTAATGCCTATGCATGGTTTACATATGTAACCAGGGTAGATACTAGTATCTCAGCTAAAGTACGTTCTTGGAATGTAATGTTCCAAGTTCATGATAATAATATATCTCAGACAGTAACGTTTAATGTTGGATATATATATCCAGGAATGACGGCATATCATGATTATGCGTCTATTGTTAATACTGGTGAAACGGCTGGAGATGCGTATTTTGTTATAAAAAGAGTACAAATATTTGATGATGTATATACATCAACTAATTATACTAACGCTCAATTAGTAAATATATTGGCTAATTCGTATCCGTTCCAAATTGACGTTGACTTGACAGCTAGCACTGTATTACCTGGAAGAACAGAACAGTTTACTATTGACATTACTTGGCCATATGAGTCAGGTGATGATGCTACTGATACATATTGGGGAAATTATGCCTATACATATATGAATTCTCATAATACAACGACTTGTATATCGATCACCGCAGAGATTAGGGTTGATCAACAAAGTATACAGTAAAGTGTAAAGCAGTAAAAAATACTTAACATTTTCTTTACATGACAAATTGACACATGTTATACTTTTAGTAGGAGGAGTCTATGTTATTAAATAGAAAGTTTGTCTTACTAATTGCATGCATATGTCTATTTTTATCTGTTACAACATTACAAGACACTTACGCAAAGTATACATCTTCTGTTAATGAAACAACTGATATTTCAATCGCTCGTTGGCGTATTCTAGTTAATGATTTTGATATTCGTAGTAGTTCGACGACATCTAATTTAATACAACCGGTATTTGCGGGTACTACTAATATCGCTAGTGGTGTTATTGCACCAACAGCTACAGGATATTTTGAAATTGTTCTTGATGCTTCTGGAACAGATCTTGCATTTAATTATACTTTTACAATTGCAAATGCAACAAATAGTCTAGTTAGTGATATTCGTGTAACTTCATGTACAGTAGCTGGTGTTCCTGTTGCTGTAAATAATGGCGTTGTTACTGGAACAGTGCGTTTATCTGATCCACGTGTTACTCGAATTATTGTTTATATCGAATGGCTTGATGGAACTGGTGAAACAATGGATAATGCTGCTGATACTAATACGACTCTTGCAGAAGAAAGTGTTGCTAAGTTAAATGTTAATGCAAATTTCATTCAATTAAGCAGTTAACCAGAAGGTTATATATATAAATATATATAAAATTGTCGTCTCAATATTGATTCGACTTTTTTTTTATGGTAAAATAACAATATAGAATATAGGATGTGAGAGTATGGCTAAACAAGGTTATGTTGTATATACAGCAGATAAAATAAAGAATCGTAAAAAAAGAATAAAAAGAGCAAAGATTATTATCGGAATAGTTTTTTTACTTCTTATGCTTACATTTGTAGTGCTATCACTTACATATAATGGTGGAGCTTTTACAGTTACATTAGACCCTAACTTCCATACTAAAGCAGGAATGGCTATTTATATTGATGATGTTGGAAGACAGCATGTAAGGCGTTTATATGCCAATGAACTTAAGTTTATGGATAATATTTCTGTTGAATGGTTACCTAAAGATTATAAAAACTTTAAAGGTGGTGACCATAATGGAGATAATTACATTGCTTATACATTCTACATTGAAAATCAAGGAACTGAAGTTCAAAATTATTGGTATTCAGTATACATTGATGATGTAATTAAAAATGTTGATGAAGCTATTCGTGTAAAAATAGTTTTAAATGATGAAGAAAAAATATATGCTAAAGCTAATCCACTTACTGGAGAAGCTGAAAAAGGAACAGAAATCTTCTATAAAAACAGTATTCCAGTAATGGAAAATAGATCTAACTTTAAACCAGGCGATATTGATAAAATAACAGTCTTCATTTGGTTAGAGGGAGATGACCCTGAATGTATTGATAATCTACTTGGTGGTGAGATTAAGATGCATATGGAAATAACTGAAGAGCATATTGAAGAAAATAAAGATACTCAAACTAATACTGATGAATTTAATCGTATACATGATAATGAAAATAAAGACAATCAATATGATGATAGTGTAAAAGCTGATACAAATTATGATACTAACAATCGTGTTGAGAGAAGCAATAACACTAGCGACAATAATGGAATAACTGAAACTGAAGATAGTGTAAAAGCTGATATTGTTGATGATACTTTATATCGAAATACTGAAACAGGTAATGTAAATGGTGGATAATATGCAGGAAGAAGTTAATATCAAAGAAGAAAGATATCGTAAAAGAAGAAAGAGATTCTTGTTTATATGGTTTTTCTTCCTATCAATCTTTTTAGCAACAATTACTTATGCATGGTTTAGTTCAAATAGAATTGCTGATTTGCAATTCTTTGACATTCATGTAGAAACTGATGGTGGTCTTGAAATTAGTGAGGATGCTATTAGTTGGAAAACAGAGTTAACTGTTGATGAATTAAAGAATGCTTATAAAACATATTCAAGTAGTCTAAATCAAATACCAGGTATTATGAAACCAATGTCAAGTGGTGGGGGAATTGATGCAAATGGCTACTTAAATATCTTTTATGGTCAAGCTGATAGTAATGGTACAAATGATTTCTATTTAACAACATATCGAAAGATTGAAGAAAGAACTACAGAATTTAGTAATGATGGTGATTTTATTGTGTTTGATGTTTTCTTTAAAACAACCGCACCTAAGCCATTATACTTAAGCAAGGAATCATATGTTGCGCCAAAAGAAGGAGATACAAAAGGAATAGAAAATTCCGCAAGAATAGCCTTTATTTATGAAGGTAATACATCAAGTGATACTGCACTTGCAACAGTACAAAGAATGAAAACAAATAGTGACAACAATGTAATAATGTGGGAACCAAATTATGATGTTCACACTGCACATGGTGTTAGTAATGCTAGAAACATCTATGGTATTGAAACATCTACAACTAATGCAGGTATCTTACCATATGATGGAGTCGTTGGTACTGTTACAAGTAGTGCCAAAGTAAATATTAAAAATGCTAATGCTAATAATTATCCAAATTTATTTAAAAAAGCAAAAATAGATATTTATACAAAGAGTGCTTATGATAAAAGCAATTACTTATTTGATTTACAACCAGGAATTACAAAAATGCGTATATATATGTGGCTAGAAGGTCAAGACGTTGACAGTGAAAATAAAGCTAGCCAAGGGGATATAAGTTATAAAATACAATTTACTTTAAATCCATAATTTATGAAAGGAGTAACCAATGAAGAAGTTCAAGTTTAATCGATTTAATACTATCGCTATTTTTTCAGTATTCATTGTGTTACTTTTTTTAGTGATATCATATTTTAGAACATTTAGTGATATTGTTAATCGTGATGCTTCTAAAATAGATGGTGATACAGTTTATGTTAATGATTTAGTTAGTGATTATTATTACTGGTTAGGTATGAATTATGTTGGTGATATTAACTCATATAGTACTAACTATACTGAATCAAGTTTAAAGATGGTAACAATAAACTATTATGGTTACCCAAATGGTAATAATAGTCTTACTGGTTATGTATCACTTGATAATGATGAAAGACAAAATAAATTTGTTTATTATAAATATTTTCCAATTAAAAATGGACAAATAAGCTTCGAATTAATAGATAATCCATTTAGTGATCGTCCATGGAATAAAGGATTTAATGGATGGAGAAGTACGGATGGAACTATTACAACTGATAGTGATACTAAAGTACAAACTATTACAGTTAATTCATCAGTAGATACGATAAATCTTTATGCTGATTGGGTTGATGCAAATGTAGTTTATTTAAGAGGTACTTCAGGTGACGATAATTTAGATGGTACAAGACCAGATAGAGCTGTTGGTTCTTGGTCTCGTGCTTTTGACTTATTACGTTCACGTTCATCAAATACAAGTAATCGTGAATTAAATATTATCGTTTTAACTGGTGATATTAATAACTCAATAAATTATTCAAATGCAGTTACTCAAACATATCGTAGTATTAATACAACATATACTGAAACTGATTCATTTGAAGGAGATGTATTAATTGCTTATCGAAATGGTAATACATATTATGCTCTTTATGATAATAATGGAAATATTGCTGCTCAAACATTAAGCAGTAATATGGAAGTAAATGATAATTTAAGATGGAATATAACAAGTAGTAATGGTGGATATACAATTAGAAACTTTAGTACAAATCGTTATGTAACGGCTAGTCAAAATGGAACTAATGTATCTATGAATTTATCTAATTCTGCATATGTATGGGAATATGATGGAGATATTGATGGATTCTACCATGATTTTACTTTTGTATATACTTTATACACTTATGAAACTGGTAATAGTTTTACAAGTGGAAATGAATATTTAATAACTAAAGGAACAAATCCACAAAATGCACTTGATGGTGCTGGAAATAATTTTGTTACTGATCCATATTCATTTTCTAATACAGCTAAATGGCGAATTAATCATGTTAGTGGAGATGAATATACAATTTATAACGTTGATAGAAATCAATACTTAAATTACATAAACAGTAATAATAATCTTGTACTAACTTTAGGAAGTTCATTTAACTGGACTTATGATAGTACAAATAGATCATTTTCTGCGTTAATGACACATCGTAATGAATATCGTTCATGGCAAACAGGTAACTTTGTAGTTAATACAAGTGGTTATATTGGTATTATCAATGGTAATGATGCTATTATGTTAGCTAATAGTGGAAATAGCCCAGCACAACAAACACATAATGTTAATGATACTATACCAAATACTGCTACATGGAATATTGTAGCTGGTAATAATGGAGCTTATCGTATATCTAATGCAAGTAATAATCGTTATTTAGGTCGTGATGGTAATAATAGTACAACCTTAAGAACAACTAGTGGTACTTCAAACGTTGATTGGTTCTATGATCAAAATAATCACCGTTTCTATCAACGAAGAAATAATTCCACTTATTACTTATACAACAATAATGGTACATGGGCTTGTACAACAAATGTTTATAATGCTTCACAAATATATTTCTTTACAATAAGAACTGATGTTAGTCAGTATAATGAAACAATGTATCTTACATACAATAATGGTTGGATGTTACAAAATTATCAATATGATACATCGCTTACTTTCACTACTGTTTCTAGTGAATTAATTAATGAAACACTTCCATATTACATTAGATACAGTAATAGTTCTTCTAACTTTGTACTTGAAAATAATACAAATGGAGCTAGTTTAAGATATTTAACTTTCTACACTGATAGAACATCTAATAATGCAACACCAAGTAATACTCAATCTAATGGTAATTATTCTAGTTCAACAAATGTAGCTGCTACAATTACAAGTTTATATAATCATACTGATTATCGTAATGATGCTACATGGTCACTTACTAGTGCAGGTAGTGGTTATGCTCAAATATATGCAAGAGCAGATTTGCAACTTGAATATTTAAGAGTATCTGCTACTGGTTATAATTCAATTAACGATAATGCTACTCAAACAGCTATGAATACTTCTTATTCATCACTTGTTGGTAATAGTAAAAATGTTCGTGTTGGACGTGGTATGACACCAACTTCATGGACTAATACATCAGCTACTATATTTGCTTATGTACAAGGTGGAACTGATGGTTCAGTAGGTAGTTCAAGTAGTCATAACAATGCATTTAAAATGGTTATTGAAACTGGTCGTTATTCAGGTTTAATGGCATCACATATTAGAAATAATTATTCTGGTACAAGTAACTATAACTACTATGGAACAGTTAATTTAACAATGGGTTGTGACTACGATAGGGTTGCAAAAGATGATGAATCATTAGATGTCTTCTACCGTATGGGTAGTAAGAACTTCCCAGGAGTTAATGGTAAGAGTAATTACCATGATTTAGCTTATTTAATGACTATAAAAAGTGGTACTATTGGAATGTATTACTTCAATAATAATACTGATGCATCACGAGCATATTCAGGTATATATGTTGGTGGATTAACCGTATCTGCATCAAGTACTAGTGATGATATATCTTCTCGTGTATTAATCGTTGAAGGTGGTCAAATTGCTAATATTGATGGTGGACTTCGTATAACTGAATCTAGTGGTAATAATGGTGTTGCTACAAGAATTTATGTTAAGGGTGGTACAATTCAAAATATTGTTGGTGGTGCCGGTGTATCAACAACTTATGGTGATCGATATATATCTGTTACTGGTGGTAATATTGCTTATAGTATTTCAGGTGGATCTAATGGAGTAGCTGCAACAGATGAATCTCAACAAAGTGGACGATTAGGAGGAGATTCATATGTTCATGTTGGTGGTAATGCTCATGTTGGAACTAAGGGTAGTGGATCACTTTATGAAGTTAATTATGGTTCAGTTTTAGGAGCTGGTAATGGTAACCAAAGCTATCGTACATCAGGGCGTGTTAATACATCTCACGTATATATTAGTGGTGATGCAGTAATCGAAGGGAATGTTTATGGTGGAGGTAACTTTGGACCAGTTCAAGTAGATAGTAATATTACTATTGATGGAGCTACTATAAAGGGAAATGTTTATGGTGGAGCTAATAAAAATGGTGTTGGTACTGTTTCTATTAGTGAATCAACAATATATAATGTAGTCTTTGATGATAATAAAACAATAACTAATGGTACTACATATTTGATTAATAAAGTTAATGGAACAACTCGTAATTTATTAAGAGAAAATAGTAGTTCATCTCCAACCAATACAACTTATTCATCTGGAAGTCAGCCATCAAATGATGCACGATGGACAATTAATAGTGTATCTGGTGGTTATACAATAAGAAATGCAAATTATAATCATTATTTATCATATACAACAGGTAGTACACCAAGTTTAGCTATGAGTTCAAATACTACTAATGGTATTTGGAGTTATGATAGTACTAATAAAACATTCTATAAAGATATAACTTATGTAGTATCAACTACTGTAAATTATAACTATACATCAAGCATTACTAGTGGTAGTGAATATGTAATTACAAACACTAATTCTAATACAGCATATTCGCTAGATTCTGGTGCAGGAAGACTTCAATTAAGTACTTCAACTGAACCAGATACTAATATTTGGATATTTACTTCAACTGGTACAAATACTTATACAATCAGAAATAAATCAACTGGACAATATTTAACTGCAAGTGGTGGATGGGGTGCATCACTTACAACAAGTTCTACTCAAACAGTTTGGACATGGAATCCAAGTAACAATAGACTTACATGTTCAGTTAGTAACTATTGGGGAGGATCTCAAACATATTATTTAAGATATAGTACAAGTAATAATAGTTGGGGTATTTCTACTAATACATATTCTGTTTATTTAGCAACATTTAGTTCTAATGTTACAACTGCAACAAATAGATTTTACTTAGTTTATGATAGTGCATGGAGATTAAGTACAACAGCAAGTAGTATCATGTTAAGTACTTATACTTCATCATCATCTACCGGTTATTCTGTTTCTAATCAAGCTAATGGTGATGTTAATATTACTATGAATAATGGCCACGTACAAGGTGCTATTTATGGTGGTGCTTGTGAAGAAGGTAATATTGCTGGTAGCGTTGCTATCACTGTAAATGGTGGTCATATAGGATCTGATTCATCTAACTCAGGAAGTATATTCGGTGGTGGTTATGGTGAAGATACTTTTATTGCTGATGGAGTTACTTTAAATATTCGGGATAATCGAAATGTTATTGTTGATGGAACAATTTATGGCGGTAGTGCTTTAGGTACTGTTGTTGGTGATGTTGCTGCTAGTTCAATTGATAATACTGGTAATGGATCAATTACTGTTTCTGGAGACTTCTATTGTGGTTCCATGGGTGATGATGATATTTCAGGTAGTGGTGCTGTACAAGGTAATTGTTCACTATCTATCGATGGTGGTACATATTCTGGTAGTGTCTATGGTGGTAATAATGCTAGTGGTAGTCCTACTGGAGTTGTTACAGTTACAACTGGTGGTAATAATACAACAACTATTGGTAGTGTTTATGGTGGTGGTAATCAAGCTGATAGTGTTGCAATAAGTTCAACAGTAAATATTGAAAATAATAGTAGTATTACTAATGCCTTTGGTGGTGGTAATCAAGCTGCTGTAACCATAACTAATGTTAATTTACATGGTGGAACAGCAACTAATATATATGGTGGATCTAATCAATCAGGTAATATTACAACATCTAATATAACAACAACTGGAGGTTCATCATCAAATATCTATGGTGGTAATAATCTTGGTGGTACAACAAGTACAAGTAATGTTACTATCAATGGTGGAAATATACTTAACGTTTATGGTGGTGGTAAAGAAGCTACTACTGGAACAACTAATGTTACATTAACAAGTGGAACTGTTTCTAATACTTATGGTGGAGGTCATCAAGCAGGTGTTACAAATAGTACAAATGTCCTTTTAAATGGTGGTTCTAGTAACACAATATTTGGTGGTTCTAATACCAGTGGTGATGTATTAGTAAGTTATGTTACAGCTTCATCTGGAACAGCTAATACTATTTATGGTGGTAATAATGTCGGTGGTACAACAACAACTACAAATGTTACAGTTTCCGGTGCTACAGTACCTAATGTATATGGTGGTGGACGTAATGCTGATACTACAACTGATAATGTTACAGTAAGTAGTGGTACAATCACTAACTTATATGGTGGTGGTGATGCTGCTAACGTAAGTAATTCATCAAATATAACTATCAATGGTGGTTCAGTAACTAGTTTATTTGGTGGTTCTAACCAATCAGGTACTGTTACAGTAAGTTATATTGATGTTAATAGTGGTACAGTTGGTACAATCTATGGTGGTAATAATGCCGGTGGTACAACAACTACAACTAATGTAAATATTGATGGTGGGTCTATCACTAATGTTTATGGTGGTGGTAATGCTGCTAATTCAACAACAACTAATGTTACTTTAAATAATTCAACTAATACAATTAACAATGTATTTGGTGGATGTAAAGAAGCCAATGCAACAACCACAAATGTAACTATTGAAGGCGGTCATGCTTATAACGTTTTTGGAGGATCAAATACTAGTGGTACTATTACAACAAGTCATGTTATTGCTCGTGGTGGTGAAATCAACTACATTTATGGTGGTAATAATGATGGTGGTAAGACAATTACTACTGATGTTAATGTTACTGGTGGTACAACAAGCTTTATCTTTGGTGGAGGTAATAATGCTGAAACAGATAATGCTAGTGTAATTATTGATGGAGCTACAATTTCTGATGCTGTTTTTGGTGGAGGAAATAATGCTGCTGTTAATTATGATACTAATGTTTTAGTACAAAATAGTGCGGTTGTTACTAATAACTTATATGGTGGTGGTAATAACGGTGAAGTATTAGGTGATACTAATGTTTCAATTACTACTAGAAGTTCAATAAATGGTAGTGCTTTTGGTGGCGGAAATAATGCCTCTGTATCGGGTGATACTAATGTTGTGTTAGATACAGCTACTGTTGTTTCTGATATCTTTGGTGGAGGAAATAATGGAGAAGTAGAAGGATCTACTAACTTAAAAATAAAATCAGGTACTGTCCAAGGTAGTGCCTATGCTGGTGGTAATGGTGAAACTGCTAAAGTTAATGAAAATACAAGTATTACAGTAGAAGGTACATCACATATTACTTCTCATGTATTTGGTGGCGGAAATGCTGCTTGTACTGGTACAACTGTTAATGATAATTCAATGGGTGTTGTTAACATTACTGGTGGTGCTATTGGTGGTAATGTTTATGGTGGTGCTAATACATCTGTTCTATATGGTGAAACCGTTGTTAATATTGGATATGATGCAGTTGTTACATATATGAATAACACTAATTATTCAAGAAGTAATATAAGTATTGGTGGTACAGTATTTGGTGGAGGAGAAGCTAATGCATCAGGTTCTGAAGTATACGACTTTGACTTCATAAGTGTTACTCAAGGAATAATTATAAATATTGATGGAAGTAATCATACAATATTCCAAATAGATGGTAGTATCTTTGGTAGTGGTAATGCATCACGTACAACAGGTTATAGCCGTGTATATATTAATAACTATGGAAATTCAAGTAATATTAAAAATAATGTTTCATTACAAAGAGCTGATTTAGTTGTTTTAAATAACTCACACATGGCTTTAAGTGGTGCAACCGATAGAACTAATGAATATTCACAAGTAGTATTTAGTATAAGTCGTGTAACTGAATTAGATTTAAAAAATAATTCATCAATCTATTTAGAAAATGGTGCTAACTTATTAAATAACTTTAGAAGTTTAAATGCTGATGGTACATTAGCAACAGTTAGAATTGATGAAAATACACATACAGTACAAAAATCTACTAATAATCGTTTATATATGCTTGAAGATAAAGTATTAAATATCGCTCTTAACCAAAACGTTACAGCGTATGGTGAAGTTGATGGTATGACTTTCTTCGGAATGTTTAAACGAGATAGAAATGGTAATATTGTAAGAGCAATGTATGATACATCTTATCAAACTGGAGATGTACCAACTGAAGGAGATTTATATTACTTTAGTAGTGGTAGTTATGTTCTTGGTTTACATGAAAATAGTCATAATACTCATGTAGATGGATTCTATACTAACTATGAAGATCCTAATAATTTAAATCATATTTTAGTTGATTATATTGATCCAACTCCAGAAGATGCAGAACATTATATGTGGGTAATTGGTGTAAGTGTTCAATCATATGATATTGAGCTTACAGCAAGTAAATATTCAACATTAGGTACTTATGAGTTCCCATTCATTAATAACTCTAATGGTAATACAACATTCTATATCAAGGGATTTACTTATGATGACTTGGATAGTGATGTATCAATAATTGATCCAGACTTCATTCCTCGTATTGCAAGTACTGGAACTTTAGCTGATAATACTATGGGTCTTGCTATTAAACCTGGTATTGGATGGGTAACAATTGGTGATACACATTTCTTAACTGATAGTACACCTCGTTATCGAGGAGTAACTGCTTATAAGAGTGAAAACTCAAATATTACACCAAGTTTTGTCTTCTATTTATATCACTCTAAGAATATTCAAACTGAAGGAAGTATTGGTACAGTAGTTGTATCAGTACAGATTGTAACACCAATAGATGATTTAACTAATAGTGTTGAAAATGTTAACTTTAATATTACAATTAATCGAGCGTTATTCGATTCAAATGATTATGAAGGAGCAATGACTCCAGGTAGACAATATCAAATGTTTACTTCAAGTAAAATGGATATTACTTCGAAGAGTAGTTTAAGTGCATATTATTCACTTTATACGGAAAGTAATCAAAATATTTATCGACCTGGATATCATCGAGTATTAACTTCAAATGTAATATTGCCAGTTAATACAAAAATAACTATGATAGATTTTGCCAGTGATTCAAGACCAGAGTATTACTATTACATTGTAAATGCTACAGATAATGCAAACTTTGGTAGTGACTTTAATACAACTGGTGAAATAGAATATCCATTATCTAGTTTCGTTCGAATGGGTTCATTAGATACAACTAATAAGTATGATGATGCAGTAGCTAATGGAATATATTGGGATAATACAAATCATCGGGCGATCGAGGAATTCATCTTTATTGTCGATTTCGGTGATACAAATATTGCAAATGATATGAGTGATTGTTCGTTACTAATTGATATCTTGGATTCTGATAACGAAGTAATTAGATCCGTTTTAGGTATCCAGCGAAGTAACTTAGTATACAATATTCACGCAAATCATGAGAGTGCTATCACCGTTGATGCAAATGTATCTAAATCACTGGTATATGTTGGAGATATAGAAGATTTACGTGTTACAGTTAACTTTAATCAAAGTGATGAAAATTCACCAACAAGAATTATTGATACAACATATTATGAACAAAAACTTGGTCTAAAAATTAGCTTTATTGATCCATTAGGTAACCAAGTTAATGGTGTTGACTTGATGGGTACAAGCTTTACTTTAGATGGTGTTACTCACTATGCTAGAAGTGATGGTACACTTCGTATAAAAGTAGCTGATAGGGTAGCTAATGCTTACGCTAATATAAAGATAAATACGGAAAATAGTTCGTTAGTATCTGGCTTATATACAATTAAAGTTGAGGGATTCTATTCTCCAGATGGTATTTATTATGGTGATACACCTAATAGTACTGATACAGTAACATTCAGATTTATGAATGAATTATATGGATTAAAAGCAACAATTCCGGAGAATGAATTAATATTTACTAGTACAACTGGTCTTAATATAAGTAAGACTGATGAATTAAATGTAACAATTGATTATTCTGGAGCAATAATTGATCCAAATATTAAAGTATCTTTATATCGTCGTAGTTATGATGATACTTATGAAATGAACTATAATAGTGTAGATTTAGCTGATTATATTTCAAATGAATTAGATGAATATCAAACTAATATCTATAATTTAATTGATGAAGTAGGATCTATTAATAATTATACGTTCCATTTCAAAAGCAATCTGGTTACTGGAACATATAAACTGGAATTTAGATTATATGATGGTACATCGTATGTTGGTAATGTAATTCGTTATATTATTATAAAATAAAGGGAGAAATCCCTTTTTTTTATTGTTTTTTTAATAATTATTAGTTATAATATATTATATAGGGTAGGAGGAGTTATGACGGATAAATTAGATCAAATAGCACTTTCAGAAGTTTTAGATATTTATAAAGAAATTAGTTCAATGTTAAAGTCTTTAGAGGATAAAGAAAAACAAATTGCGGAGAGTGAAAAAAATGATTGATGAAATTAAGAAGAAAATAGCTGCCGATAATAAAGTTTTAGATGTCTTACCTCAAAATAGTGCTAATAATCGAAAAAAATATCGTGAACAATTAGATGCTATAAAAGCAGACTATTTGAGTAAACAAAAAGAAGTACTTAACTTTATTAAAAATAAAAATAGTTTGTTATCCCAAAAATATAATCTTCCTCATGAAAATAAATTAGAAAAATCAATTATTTTATTAGGTAAAAGATTAAATTATTTTAATCCACATCAAACTCCTTATGAAATACTTGGTTTAGATAAATTATTTTATGGCTTATATAAATATTATGATAATGATTTAAGTTTCTATAATAGTAATATAAATAAGATATTAGATATATTTGAACAAGCTGATATTGTTCTTACTAAGAAAGATTTCTATTTTAGTAATAGTGCTGAAGAATATATGAGTGTATTACTAAGTGAAAGAAAAAATGGTAATTTTAATTCACCACTTGTTAAAGAGACTTTTGAAAGTTTGTTCTGGAAAAGTCATGATATGATGAGATATATCTTATTAAACTTTAAATATTTATATTTTAGTAATGAAAAGAAATTTGATACTTATGTTACTAAAGCTAGAAAATTAATTTTATCTGAATATAATAATAGTTATGACGTATTACTTAATAAATATCGTGAATTAGTTACTCAAAGTAATGAAGATTATCTTCATAATGCTGGTGTTTTCTATGAGAAATTTATTAATAATGAAATAAACCCTAGTGATTATGAAAAAGATAAGATAGATAAACTTGCTAGTGAATATATGGATAATAGTATTACTAATAGAAAAGATCTATTCTCTAAGTTATATGCATCTATTAATGAAGAAAGATTTATTTATCAAAATAGATTAGTATTAGATGAAGTTGATAAATTATATCAAGAAAAAGATAATTATAAGAATTTAGTTAGTGATACAAATAAAGAAATTAGTGGTTTAATTAAAAAGATACAAAAGAATCGTAAAAAATTAAAAAGTAAAGGTTTATTTAAACCAAAAAATCCTAATTTATTAAAGAAAGAAGTAGAAGATAGTCTTAATGAATTGGGAGATAAATATGAATTATTAGAAGAAAATCGTTATAAAGAAAAGATTGCTTCATTAGTTAATCCAACTATAAAAGATTATTATTTAATTGGTAAATCATATTTATTTATGAAAAAGATTTGTGAAGATAAAGATATAGATGTTGATGAGGCAATTAAAGAAATTGATAGTAATTTATATAGTCCATATAATGCTTTAATAGAAAATATTAAATATAAGAATGTTGATGATTTAAACTTAATTGTTTTTGATAAATACAGGTTACTTGGTTTATCTCTTACTGTAGATAGTTTCACAGTAGATAACTTAGATAGTTTTAATAAAGCAATTGGTAATATTATAATCTATTATGCATTAGAAGATTTAAAGGTTGATATCGATGAAATAGATTTTATTTTAGAAAGTGATGAAATCATAAAAAAAGTGTCATAATGTTGATACTATAAATAAATTATGATATATTATAGAAGGTGATAATATGAAGAAAGTAATGAAAGTTTTAGTTAGTTTAATTGGGGTTGTCTATTTCTTAGTAGCAATATTTGCAATTATTTGTTTACTTAAGAAAAATGATTATGGATATCCACAATTTGGTAAAAAAGTATTGTTTACTGCTTCAGAAAGTCTTCCAGAAGCTAAAATTAATAAGGGAGATTTGGTAGTACTATCTAAACCAAATAATGATGAAGTTAAAGTAAATGATATGGTATTCTTTTATGATACTGAGTTTAATAAGAATACATTGAATTTAGGTACAATTAGTGCTAGAGAAGTTATTAATGAAGAAGAAACAACATTTACTGTACCTGGTAAATCTTTCTCATCAGAGTTTTTAGCTGGTAAGGTAGATGGTGCAGCTAAGTATAAAACAGTTGGTGGTATTCTTGATGTATTACTATCTAGATGGGGTTTCTTTCTAATCATAATTGTTCCATTCTTTGTAATGTTTATGATTGAAATATTTGCCATTTATACAGAACTTAAATATGGCAGTAAGAAAAATAATTAATTATGAGAAAATGGTTAATTATTCTTTTTGTTATTTTGTTATCAATTACAGCTTACGAATTATCCGTAAGTTTTGCCCTTTTTGAGAGTGAAAAAGAATTTGCTGTTAATAGTGCTATTGGTAAATGGGAGATTAGTGTTAATGATGATATGATTAATGAAACTAATACTTTTAGTATTACCAATGTTAAAGTAAATAGTGATTCAAATGTTCGTGAAGATTATTTTGCTCCTGGAACAAATGGATATTTTGATATTGTAATAGATCCTAATGATACAGATGTTAGTGTTTATTATGAAATAGTTTGTAGAACTGATTATATTACTAATAGTCAAATATCACTTACAAGAATTCAAAATGTTGGTAAACCAGATTTAATTAATGTTGCGCCTTATACATATGCGGGAGTTATTCCTCTTGCAGATATTAAAAATGGTGATATTACAACAATTAGATTCTATGTTACATGGGCAAATAATGACAATAATAATGAAACAGATTCTTTATATGGTAGTAGTAGTTCAAATTTTGAAATTCCAATTGAAATTACATTTAGACAATATTTGGGGGAGACAATAAGTCCAATGAGCAATAATGGTTGAATTATAATATAAGGAGACGAGGTATGAAAATAGTACAAAAGATTATTGGCAAGATTGTTAATGTTTTAATTGTCCTTGTAATAATTGCTATTATTATATGTGCTTATAGTGTATTCTCCGTTAAAGTTCTTAATAAAGGCTATGTTAATTTCTTTGGCTATTCTATATTTGAAGTAGCTACTGGTAGTATGAAAGAAGAAATTGATGTCGGAGATGCGGTTTTAGTTAAAATAGATTCAGATTTTGAAGTAGGGGATATCGTTACATATCAAAGTGGTGAGGATTATATTACTCACCGTGTAGTATCTAAAACAGATAATTATGTAATTACAAAAGGTGATGCTAATAATGTTAATGATAATCCAATAGATAAAAGTTTAGTACTTGGTAAAGTAGTTAAAATAATGCCTAAAGTAGGGGTATGGAAGAAAGTAATATTAACTCCTAAAGTAATTGTCTTAATTCTATTAACTTTGTTTGTCTTTAGTATTTTGTTTTCATATGATGGTAGTTCAATTAAAATAGTTTCATCAAAGAAAGCTCAAAAAGAAATAGATCAGAAAATAGAAGATGAAGTTAATAAAAAAGTTGATGAAGAAGTAAATAAGAAAGTTGCAGTAATAAATCGAAAGAAAAAAAGAGTTAAAAAAGTATTAGATGCAACACAAATATTAGATATAAATGAAGTAAAAACTAATGGTAAAAAGAAAAAAACATTGGATGCAACACAAATTATTGATATTTCTGATATAAATAGAAAGTAGGATAATATGAGAATGTTTAATAAGAAACGTCTTATTATATCAATGGTATTATTTATATTAGTTATAGTACTATTAATATTTATTAAGATGGATGTTTTTACTTTATCAAGATATGAGAATACTGTAACATCTCAAAATAGTATTCGAACGGCTATCTATTTAGTTAATGATGAATATGATACTATTAATGTACAATTACCTGATGTAATTCCTGATAATAATCAATATACATATACATTTAGTGTAAGTAATTATCATGGTGATGATCATTCTGATACAAATATTAAATATCGTATTCATGTTCGTACAACAACTAATATGGAAATAGAGTATGAATTATATAATACACTAGATATAGAAGAAGCGGATTCATATATAAGTAGTAATAACATTATACAAGATGCCAATGGAACGTATTTTAGGCATATATATACTGATTATAGTACAATGCTTTATTCAGAGGATAAAACCGATGAATATACCTTATTATTCACGTTCCCAGATGACTTTATAGAATCAAAATATAGTGGTATTGCTGAATTAATTGAAATCAATATAGAATCAGCTCAAATGTTACAAAGTGACACATAATGAAAATAAAAAAATATGACGAAAAATACTTGCAATAGAAAAAAATATATGATAAACTAATTTTGTTAAGGTAGAGGTGAAAAGATGGACGAATATAGTTTCATTAAAAAGAAAAATGAAGAAGAAGAAAAACGTAAAAAGAAAGGGTTCTTTGCTATAATTGCCGATAGAATGAAACATGGAAGATTGTTATTCCTATTAGTAGCATTTATACTAACATTAATTGGATTAACTACTAGTACTTATGCATGGTTCACATCTAATTACACAGTAAGCGTACAACAAATAGATGTTAACGTATCAAGTGGATCTGGTATTCAAATTTCAACTAATGCTGAAACATGGAAATCAATGATTACTCAAGCTGATATTACTACAGGTTATACTGGTGCTATTAACCAAATTCCTGCAGCAGCTGATCAAATTAACCCAGTATCAACAGTTAAAGAAGTTTATGTTAATGCAACTGATGGAACTGGAAATGCTGGAAGCGGACCTTCAGCAGGACTTCATATGTATAAAGGTACAATCGTTAACGACGAGTCAACCGGTGTAAGTTATCTTAATACAGAATCACAAAAAGATGGAACAGATATTAACTATATAGCATTCGACTTATTCTTAAAACTAGACTTTAGAGAGTCAGGAAACAAACAAATTTATCTAACAAGTAATACAGGTATCACAACAGCAACTGGTGGACCAAATACATTTATTGAATATGCAGGACGTATGGGATTCGTTATCCAAGGAAGTACTGCTTCAACTACTGATCCAGCAGATATGAGAGCACTAAAAGGAACTACAGGTTCAACAGTATTAATCTATGAACCAAACTATGATGTTCATACTAACAATGGTCTTGTTAATGCTCGTGATAACTATAATATTACTGGTTACCAAACTAGTGGAAATGCTAACGCAGTACCATATTATGGAGTTAAAGCTGCATTTGCTTATGATTCTACAGTACCAAACTCTGGTGTTGTACTAAGTAGTACAGATTCATCTAAGTTTGCACAAGTTACTCCAGATTTAAAAACAACAATTGGTAATAGTCAAAACTTTGCATTTACTCAATTACCTGTAGGTGTTACAAAGATTCGTGTATACATGTGGGTTGAAGGACAAGATATTGATTGTGAAAATACTGCTTCAGGCGGTAAGATTAGCTTCAATTTAGGATTCTCACTAGATGCACCTGGATCACCAAGTCCATCAGCTTAATTAAGTTAGAAATAATAAGAGAAGGAAACTTCTCTTTTTTTTGTTTTTTTTTAAATATTAAAGAAAGTACACTTATAATGAAAAAAGTGCTAAAAATTGACAATAATTGTAGTTTATGTTAAAATATATAGCTATCACGAAAGAGGTGTTACAATGTTTTATGATATAGAGCAAGCTATTAATGCCTGTGAAGAGGATCCAGCCCTGGTATTTGTAGCTATTAAAAATAATTATCGTGATGTATATGAAAAGGTTCTAGAAAAAGAAGATTATAATTTTAATTTAGTAGATATGGATGGTAATAATATTCTTATGCGATTACTTAAAAATAAGGATTATGATTTAATTTCTAAATATATTAGTAATCCAAGTGTTAATATTAACCATCAAAATAATTATGGTGATACTTTTATGCATTTATTAGTTACCCATAATTACTTAGATATAAAAGATATCT
>JAEEGJ010012234.1_pt1 | contig 21325 bp, 21 predicted proteins | sample 8958761 | NCBI WGS metagenome assembly JAEEGJ01 (sample SAMN16246546, study PRJNA631951) | gut metagenome | biome: gut microbiome; feature: rumen; material: RS-attached | host: Bos | place: Iran: Karaj | collected 2018-10
CTACCGCCGACCTCAACGATGTGAATATGATTGACCCGTTCCATTTCGATGCCTACGGCAAGGTGGCAATCAACTATAACCGCGATATCGAGATATATCCTGTTCTCAACGCTCTCTTCGAGGGTATTTATGGCGAGAACCCGTACAAGAGTCCTACGGATATGGGCGTGAACATGGTTGGCTACTGCATCTGCGACGATGATGTTTGCTGCCAGGCTTCCAAGGAGGAGATTGTGCGCCGTTACTATGAGGCAACCAACAAGCAGGTGGAGGGTGCAAGTAATCAGGCAGAGATTAATAAGATTCTCCTTCTCTTCAATCAGGCGAAGATAACGACCGACACGCGCCGCTGTACCGTTGCGGCCAAGGAGCGCCAGAAGGAAAGCGGACATACCGCTGCTGCCATCGAGCTTAGCGACGGCACTATAATCTGCTCTAATTCATCAGAGCTTCTCGGCTGTTCTGCTGCCCTCATCCTCAACGCCACAAAATATCTTGCAGGCATCGACCATGATGTGAAACTCATCCCGCAGAGCATGATAGAGCCTATCCAGAAGACCAAGATTGAATATCTCGGAGGCAAGAACCCACGACTTCATACCGATGAGGTTCTCGTTGCCCTCAGCGTTCTCAGCGATACCGACGAAACCTGCAAGAAGGCTCTCGAACAGTTGCCTAACCTCCGCGGATGTCAGGTACACTCTACTGTGATGCTCTCAGAGGTTGACCGTAAGATTTTCAAGAAACTCGGTATCGGCGTATCTTGCGAGCCGGTGAAGAAAAAGTGAAGAGTGAAGAGATAAGAGTGAAGAATTTAAGTTACCATTTACTGCAAAAGGATGACTGACATCCATTAACTGCAATACAAACTTAAATTCTTCACTCTTCACTTTTCACTCTTAATTTGAAGTGGAGCTTGCGAGACTTCACTTAATTCCCTCAACCTTGAATCCTGCTTTTCTAAGGAGATTTACAACACCCTTCTCGCCACCGAGATGACCAGCACCTACGACGAAGAGGGTAGGGGTGTCCTTGATGATTGAAGGAATCTTCTTTGCCCAGTCGCTGTTGCGGTTGAAGATAAGATTATTTATATAATCCTCAGTAAAATCGCACTTGTTGCCCATTGTTTGATAGGTGATTTCCAGAAGCTTCTCAACATCATGTTCATGATAGGCATCTAATAATTGTAAGTTCTGCTTATCGTAGAAATCGTTGTTGTCGATGGTGCACATCAGTTGATCAACCATTTCATTCATAGGTCTTGCGTACAAGAGTCTTGTCTGGAAATCCATTGTCTCAAGACCATTAGTCTTCTTGCCCTTCTGAATAGCGGTTTGCTGAATGCTGAGGTCAAGGAGATTATTCGGATTAAACTTACCCGGCATTTTCTTCAGGAAGCTCATAATGGAGAGATTAATTTCCAAAGTTGCAGGATTCATCTTTCCCATTTGCTGAAAGAGTGCAGGGTTGCTGAGACCTGTGCCGACTATGGATTCTACGTATTTGTCAAGTTTCTCATACTGCTCTGCGGTTAGGACGTCTTTGATAGTCTTGTCGCCTGAAAGCATTATCATAGCCTGTGTGGCAGCAATAGTGTCAGGATTTGTCATTGTATTTACATCCAGTTCACCATACACCTGATCAACCTCGTCGATAGCGGCATTAGCTCCCGGAATCTTATCCAAATAGCTACCATCCTCCAAGTGGAAGGTGCCGATGATATACGATGGCTTCTGCTGAGAGTCAGAAGTGATACGATACAGGATCTGCGCATTAGCAGATATGAAAGTCGTTGTAGCAAGTGCTACGATTGTGATGAATTTCTTTATCATTATTCTATTATTTCTTCTTGATACCTTCCATTATCTTAGACATGAATGGTTTCATGTCGTTAGCCAAAGCGAGATTAACTTTCTTGTAGCTTGCGAAGAAAGGCTTTTTTTCAATAGCGTTAAGAGTCTGCATGTCCTTCAAATCTACCTTTCCTACCATACTTGTCAGAAGGATAGCGCCCATGTTCTTCTCCATGTAGGAAGCAAGGCTCTCCATCGTCTTTTTCATCATTGCCATCTGCTCTTCAGGGATATTTCCTGGAGCCATATCAGCAACCATGTTTGTCGCGCTATTCATTGATGTCTTGAAAATCTCTGGCATACCATTAATCTCCAACCAGCGAAGAAGTTCCTTCTTCAGCTTAGGATCACAGTCAGGCATCTTGAAGTCTTCAGGGGTTCCGCCCATAGCAATTGCCTGTATCTGAGGCATTAATGTCTGCTGAACAGCATTCATGTCAACGGCACACGAAATCACCTTTTTCTGAACTTTAAGCACCTCTGGCTGCATGAAGAAAGAAACCATCTCGTTGAAGTCCTTCTCCTTCATGTTCTTGCGGAAACTATCAGCCAGCCATTCTATGGCATCTGTCTTAAACTGAGTCTTGAAATAGGCAGAATTTACATCTGGGAGTTTTGAGAACTGGTCAAACATTCTCTCGTTGAGAGTTGCAATAGCCTCATTTTCCATAAGTTTTGTGACACCGTCTGTGTAGTTATCAGCACTAACGGATGTGAACTGCATAAAGAGAGCAGCGATGAACGATAAAATAAACTTAGTTTTCATTTTGTTTTTGTTTTTTGTGAGTAATGTAAAAAATAATATTTTAATTAAGAAGTATAAGGAGTACAAGGAGTGACGCTCCCAAGGTCGCTTAAGGAGTACAAGACGATAGTATTTATCGTTGAAGGTTGAAGTGATGAAGGATGAGGGTTTGTTACTATCAAACCATATTCCTTATTCCATTCATCATTATTCCGTATAAGACATTCGTCTTGTACTCCTTGAACTCCTTTAATAAATCAATTATTCGTCTTATTCCATACTTCCACGATTTCCTCGATACTGATACCGAGCATTCGTGCCTGTCGGAACAATTCAGGCAGTTGTTGGCGTTTGAAGTCTTCTTTCTGCCCTTTGAGCAGTTTCTTCTTTGCGTCGGCACAGACGAAATATCCTATGCCACGCTTCTGATATACTATTTCTTCGCGTTGCAAAACTTCCATAGCTCTTAATACTGTATTATAGTTAATCTCGTAGGTAACAGCCAGATCTCTGACACTCGGGATGCGGTCTTCACCCTGGTAGTTACCCTTTAGGATCTCTTCGCAAAGCTGATATGCAACCTTGCCGAAGATTGTTTTTTCGTTGGCTGTAATCATATTGTTAAGAATCCGCTATTAGCTGGCTGCCAGCGCTTGTAGATCTGATAGCTCGCTATGATGAGAATAATGGCAATACCCCAGGATACCAAGCATAGGGGAGTGGGGATGTCTATTAATGATAATAAGACGATACAAATCCAGAATATTCCGCTTAGGAACATGTTTACTCCCAAATGTATGCTCCTTTTATTGATCAAGGTCGCAACAAAGGTTTCGAGTGCTATGAGAGCGACAAAAAGAGAGTAGCCGCCCGTTTCTCTCGATATATATCTGATATATCCGCCAATAGCAAAACATGCTGCTTGATCAGAGCCGGCTGTCAGCAACAAACCGACACATTCAATTGCCATAGAAAATAGGAGGCAAGTGACAATGGCGAATATTATTATTGCAAAAGCAGTCGCATATTTCCTTTGTAATGATGCTGGTAACATGCAGCTTGTCAGGGAACGCAGTTCTGCTATCACATAAGATACGACAAATGATATGATGAAGCACAGGATGTAAACATCGATGACTGCACACATATTGCTGTCATTCACGGCAGGCGTACCTTCGCTGGCAATACTAATCAGATTGAAAATGCCAAAAAACTGTGAGGCTAAACTTGCCAAAAACAAATACCCGCGATATGAATGTATGATATTCTTTATTGTATTCATAATTCAATTAAACTAATTATTCATGAACTTCCCATTTATAGGGCTATATAGATACTCTGTCAAATCATCAAGACCCCATTATTCGCCAATTGCCAGCGTTTGAATACCTGATAGCCTAATATCAAAAAGGCTATTGTTAAGAACAGGCAAATGACAGAGACTGACATTGGTACTGACAGAACATGGAACGTTCCTCCATGCAATACAGCTATATAGCTACCAAACACATAACCGATTACGCCACTAACAAAAAACAAAGGTATGAATGCTCCAAAATTAGTTCTGAATAATAAGCCGGAAAACAGACCTAAACTTAACTCTGCTAACAGAACATTGATTATTCCGCTTTGTCCGAAATATTTTATCATGCCTCCTACTGCGATTTGCCTGTCAGGTGAATAGCTTGTAGTCAGCAAATTGCCAATCATTTCCAAAGGTAAGCTCACCAGCATAGCAGAGAGAAACATAACCAAGGCTGACATTACTATAATCATGTATTTGTTCAACATTGATATCGGTAATAGCATCATCATGAAGTAGTCCGCTGTAGATGATTTTGGTACGTTGTATATAGCCTTGGGTATGAGTATACTCAGACATGCCAATATTGTGAATCCCATCAAATATACATTCATGACTGCAAAGTTGGGATCGTTAAATATTATATACATTGCATAAAGTCCGCCTATGAATATAGTGCCAAACACCAGACCTATAAAGGAGTATAGTTTTATGAGTCTGAAAAATAAATTATATTTGTTCATAACCTCTATTCTTTAGCGTTAAACCTATATTTTTAACAGTCCGTCGTTAGCAGGTTGCCAATGCTTGAAGATCTGATAGCTTGCTGCAATCAGAAGTACACAGGCCGCCAGACAACCGATTATTGCATTTGTTGACATTGCAGGTGAATGCATGAGGCGTTCAAATATATCAGGCGTATTTTTTACAAATAAAAAGGTGGTCACAAAGATGATGACAGGAAATATATACTTGTTTCTTACAACTGACTGAATAAAGACAAATGCGCAGGCAATCAAGAAAGGTGTAAAAACCATAATGTTATGGGCGAAACCATATTTTAGGAATCCACCTATGGCAATTTGCTGTTCTGGGGCATTGTCTATTGTGAACACATGAGCCACAGCTTCAATTGGAATTGTTAGAAGGTATGTAAGTGTTACTACGAGCCCCCCAATACATAGCGGCATGAAAAACTTCGTGCTTCTTGATACGGGTAGCAAATACAATAGCTTCTTTTCGTATAATAAAGTGTAAACATTCGTTAATGACAATGGAAATATAAAATAGCAAAGCCATGCCATATTGCCTGCCGATAAAGGATTTGAAGGCATGCATGCTTGTGCAACTATCATTATGATGAAGAATCCTATCGGCATTAGTGCGTAATAACACACTTGCCTGTATGTATATAGGAAAATCTTAAACGTATTCATAACTACCAATTTTTGTGAGCATTAGACTTGTCGTTTACTGCCTCGAAGAGGAGCTCAAGACTTACAGGCGTCTCTTCTTCCAATTCTGTTCGGCGTGCCATGCAGAGATTGCCTTCGATGCTCTTTTCTGAATAGAGTACCTCGCCCTTTGGCATAGTGCCGAAAGTGTATTTCTCGCTTATTCCGTCTATTGTGTCGTTTATGATCAGACCTCTTTCGCCTATGATAACGATGTGGTCAATCATCTTCTCTACATCGTGAACCTGATGGGTAGAGATAACGATTGTACGGTCTTCTGACATGTGACTGTTTATGATCTTTCTGAAGATGCGCTTTGAAGGGATGTCAAGTCCATTGGTTGGCTCATCCATAAGCAAGTAAGGCACGTTGGTAGCTATTGCGAAGCATATCATCACCTTCTTCTTTGTGCCCATAGACAGCTTGTTGAGGCTCTTGTTTTCATATTTCAAGTCGAACTCGCGCATACATTCGTCCATAACCTCCTGGCTGTAATCCTTGTAGAAAGGACTGTACAACTTGATGAAGTTCTCAAGTGAAAGGCTTGGCACGTTGAGTTCTTCTGGAATGAAATACAGCTTCTCAAGAATTGACTTACTCTTAGTCTTTACGTTTTCGTCATCGATGGTAATCACGCCTTCCTTTGCAAAGAGCTGTCCGGTAATGAGGTTAAGAAGGGTGGTCTTGCCAGTACCGTTCTTGCCGAGCAGTCCTACTATGGAACCTGGGTTTAACTGGAGGTTTACGTTTGAAAGTACACTTTTCTTAGAGCTCTTATAGCCGAAGCTCATGTCCTGTATTTGTATCATATTATTATATTTTTTGAGGGTTTTAATTTTGTTTATTGATATATTAACATAGTGTCATAGTGAAGTATGACGGAGCAAAGATAGATTGTTATTTTGAACTGACCAAATTTTCAGCAAGAAACCCGTCTTTAATTAACGTATATTAACTAAAATTCCGTATTTTCCCCCTTGTAAAGCTTTGAAATCACGAAAATATGAATGATTATTTGGCAGTTCATTGAAAAAAGTGTATCTTTGCGCGGTAATTCGTGTAAAACGTATAAAAATGTATTTGTAATTAAGATTTATGAAGACAAAGGCTTTATTGGTAGCAGCGATGATGCTGTGTGGTGTTTCAGTTGCTAATGCCCAGTATGTGGCAGGTTATGGCGGAAAGCACAATAGTGTGAAGGCTGACTTTAACTGTGGATGGTTCATCTCTAAGTTTGAGGACAGATATGGAGATAGTCATCGTGGTATTTTCGGTACAGGTTTCTCAGTTAGTTATGAGCATGTGTTCAAACCAGGAGTAGGCTTCGGATTGAATTACATAATGGAGAACGGAAACGAGGATGATATAAAGACACAATTCATAGGTCCTTCTGCTGTATATGCAGGATCATTCGGAAGCTGGACATTCAGCTATTCCGTAGGTCTCGGATTGGGCAAGATCAATTATGATTCATATCGTATGGGCCATTATGATGATAACGGCTTTGGCTATTATGCTCAGGTTGAGGCTCAGAAGCGTTTCTCAGACCACTTCGGCATAGCAGCGGGAATTCGTGTGTTGGATATCACAACATCTGTATCAGATGATGGTGATATGACAGGTACTGGATCATTTAGATTCACTATCGGTCCTCGATTCTATTTCTAAAAATAGGATTATGAATAGAAAATTCTTGTTGAGCGTAGCGTTGGTGTTAGGCAGTTTCTCTATGTCTAATGCTCAGTCGGAAGATTCTGGGGAAAAGCATTTTGTTGCTGTACCACATGAATCTTATGACGAGAATTTCGGTTTCGGCGGTAAACACAGTTGTGTGAAGACCGATTTCAATTGTGGATGGTACCATCATAATTTTCCTGCTGATGGTTTCGGTCCTGGCTACTCTCTTAGTTATGAGTACGTTTTCAAGCCTGGAGTAGGTGTCGGTTTGGAATATATGGCGGAGTGTGGAAATAAGGATAATTTTCGTACGCATTTCTTAGGGCCTTCTTTTGTCTATGCAAAATCATACGATAGTTGGACATTGAATTTTTCCTCTGGTCTTGGAGCCGGATGGATAAAGTATGATTCGGCTCGCATGGGGAAGAATACTGTAGATGACTTGATGGGCATATTTGCACAGGGGGAGGTTCAGAAACGCTTCTCCAAGCACTTTGGAATAGCTGCAGGTGTACGTGTTATTTGTATTTTTCTTTTTGCTATGGATAAATGGGAAGAGGAGGGTGCAGAACCTGTTACTGATGGTTCTGCCTCAATTAGATTCACTATAGGTCCAAGATTCTATTTCTAAAAAGACCTAACCAACCCTTATACTAAAGATAGTAATGCCGCTTATGGTAGTTCGTAAAAGAGCAATTCCATAAGCGGCATTCATATTATTTGCCTTTTGAACTGATTGGCGTTTGGGTATGAGTAACGGGTAACAGGTAACAATAAGAAAAATAGTGTAAGCAGCTGCCTATATTTATTATTTATATATATAATAAGGTATATAAACTCCTTAGAATAATTCTGTAAAATTTTGACATGCACTAAAATCCTTATTGTTACCTGTTACCTGTTACTGGTCGTGATTTTTCTTGCTTGTTGAGCAAGGCTCTATTATAGTTCTGAACTACCCAAGATAAAGAGGCTGTTATGTGTAAGTTGTAAGGCTGAGCATAGGCGGCTGATAGTCTCAATAGCATAACAACAAGCATTAATTTCAGGCTTATTCACCTTATTCAGTATGCATGAAAAACGATGTAAAACGTGAAAAACATTCCCAAACCATCCCCCAAACTAAAATACAGGTTTCAATGAGATTCTTTAGGAACTTTCAGCTCCCTCCAATGTAGGTCCGTTGTAGTTCCGTTGTAGTTCCGTTGTAAGTCCGTTCATCCTATAGTCATAGGAGCGAAGGCAGAGCGAAGGCATAACGAAGGCAGAGCGAAGGCACAACAGCACTTCTAACCTTGCAGTAACAAGTAACAGGTAACAATAAGGAATATAGTGTTAACGTATCTCATCTTAGGCATAGTCCCCCCCATCTGGATATGCTCTATTGGGGAGGGACTATGAATAATCCTGTTTAGGCTTTATTTCCTTGTCAAAGCAATCATCTCTTTTACCTTCTCGTTGAACTCGGTAGCTTGTATGAGCTGTTCAAGGGTGAGGTGCATGCGATAGCGCCAGTAGTGCCTTGGATTGGCGGGGATATTGATGCGCTCGGCATTGGCATCGGCAAGACGCAAATCGGCATCGGTTGCGAGCCAGTCCTGAAGCGTGAGGATGCAGAGCATGGAAGGACAGGCAAGGTGGTTGTTCACAATCTCCGTTGCAATCTCTGGAGAGAGTGGGTGAGGTGCATCGCCTTCACGTCCGAGAACCCATTGCCAGTAGTTCTGTGTGCGCTTCTCGTCCTCATCCCACCACATACGCAGCGTGGCTGTGTCGTGGCTGGAGATTGTGCATACTGACATGAACGGATTGCGCTCAAGCACTCCGAACGCTACCTGCGGATCTTTAGGCATTGACTGTATCTCGAGCGACAGGATATGGAGTTGGTTGATAACCCATGCCACACATTCTGGCACCATACCGAGGTCTTCTGCGCATACGAGCATCTTTGTCGCCTCTACAAGTCGTGGGAGTTTCTTCATCGCCTCCTCGTACCAGAACTGATTGTTACGGCGATAGAAATAATCGTTGTACAGGCGATTGAAGTTGTATTTGTCATGCTCCCAAAGTGTCTCGTAACAGGTATCTAATTGTGCAGAGATACGCGGGTGAACGAGCTCCGGATTCTTGTGGTCAACAAGGAAGAGAACGTTGCTCTGGAGGGAGTAAATGCCCCCCTCCATCTCCCCCGAGTGGGAGGGATTTTTGGATTGTATTGTTGTATCTAAAGACTCCCTCCCTCGGGAGGGCTGGGGAGGGGCCTGTTTTTTGAAGTACTTCTCTATCTCCCTCTGCGTTTTGAATCCCTCGCGGAAACGGTAGGTATCATCGTGCCAAGGCTCAAGGAAGGTGTTCTTTACATATTCAGCCTTGTCACCAAACAGACGTTCCAATACCCAGTCGGTTATGAATGGGTTGAGGAAGAAATCCTCCTGCCATTTAAGTCCGTATTGCTCCACCTCCTGACGTGTCATGCCGAGAGATGGCTGGAACTGCCCGAGAAGTCCATGAACGCTATGGATTGGTATCTCCCAGATACGGAAGAAACCAAGCACATGGTCGATTCTGTAGGCATCGAAATACTTTGCCATATTCGAGAATCGACGAATCCACCATTGGCAGTCGTCCTTCAACATCTCGTCCCAGTTGTAGGTAGGGAATCCCCAGTTCTGTCCGTTTACAGAGAAATCATCAGGCGGTGCGCCTGTCTGTCCGTTGAGGTTGAAATAGCGTGGCTCCATCCAGACATCACAGCCATAGCGGTTTACGCCGATAGGAATATCGCCTTTCAATGCCACCTTATGAGCCTGTGCATATTTGTGGGCAGAGATCATCTGCTGGGCAAGGACGAACTGTATATAATAATAGAAAGAGGCGTCCTTGTAAACCTTACTACGAGGGTTGGTAAGCGCCTTACGGTCGTCTTCGTTCCAAGTGTTATGGTCAGGCCATTCAGAATAGTTGGCTGTGCCGTATTTGTCACGCAGAACGCTATATTGAGCGTAAGGCACGAGCCATTGCTCTTCCTCTTTGAACCATTGCTTGTATTCCTCGGATGCAAGTGTCGCCTTGCCTTCCTGCTCGAAAACCAAGTGCAGATACTCGTTCTTGGCTTTGTTCACACGCTCATAGTCAATCTGTGGAAGGGCGTTGAGCTCTTTTCTGAGAGTCTCAAATTCCGTAGCTTTCTTCCAATCTTTCAATGGAGGTAGCTGACGGAAATCGGTATATTGCGGATGAAGGGCAAAGATGCTTATTGAAGAATAAGGATATGAGTCTGTCCAAGTGCGTGTGATGGTCGTGTCATTGATAGGGAGCACCTGAAGGATACGCTGTCCGGTGAGCGATACCCAATCCACCATTTTCTTCAGGTCACCAAAGTCACCAACTCCGAAACTGCCTTCTGAGCGAAGCGAGAAAACAGGAATGGCTGTACCTGCGATGCGGTCGGCAGGGATGGCGAAGTGTGCCATTTCCAAGCTTATGGTTTCAGAGGCTTTACTCTTTACCCCTTCCTCTTTACTCTCTATAAACGGAACATACAGCACACGATTCATACGTGCCTCCCAGATAACAGGCACGCTCGGATCATCATCTATTACGATAAACTTCATCTCAATGCTCTTGCCAATGAGATTGGTGGCATCGATAACGGCGCTCCACTCGTTATCGTCTGTATAAAGGCATTTGAGGGCTTCACGCTCTTGCCAGTTACCGAGTTCTGCCACGCTTCCGCTTAGGGCAAGACGTTGGTTAGGACGAAGCTGTGGAGCCTGTACCTTGATGATGAGAGTCTTATCGAATGTACTCTTTGGGAGAGTCTGTATTTCGTGTCGATGTATGCATTTCGTGAATGCTGTGCTATAGAAGTAATTCATATAGGTGTTTGTTTGATGATTTTCTCTGTTTCATCCGCAAAAATACGCAAAATATCCTAAGATACGCAAATTTATTGTTCATTATGCGTGATATCTGATTGCGAACGTTTGCGAACAAAGAAAGAATCGTATGTAAACTGAATCACAGTTTTGGATAAAAAGTCTTTATTTCTCGCAAAATTACTAATTTCACCCTTAATTCAAAAATTTTTGAGGGAAAAATTTGCAGTAATCGAGTAAAATAACATGTTCCATTTGTTCTGTTGTGTTAATTTTGTTATTGTGCAACCGATTTCATTTAGTTTTATATAAATATTTCTGCAAAAATATTCTTTGTTTGAGAAAAATTTCATATATTTGCACACGAAAGCAATAATATTCATTAAATAAATTAAATATATTCATAAAAATATCACTTATTAACCCTATATAAACTATGCCACATTCACAGATTACAATGAAAGATATTGCTAAGGCACTGGGAGTGTCAGTAGCAACTGTCTCACGAGCATTGGCAGATAATCCAAGTATTAGTGAGAAGAGGAGAAAAACGATACAGGAATATGCAAAGGAGCATAATTTCGTATCAAACGTTCTTGCGGAGTCTTTGCGTCATTCCAAGGCAAGGTCACAGAAAATCATTGGTGTCATTGTGCCTGAGATTGTACATTATTTCTTCTCTACCGTTATTTCCGGTATTGAAGAGGAAGCATCAAATCGAGGGTACTCTATCATCGTTGCTCAGAGTAAGGAGCAGTTTGACCGTGAAGTGAAGATATGCGATGGCTTTATCAGGTCGAGGGTTTGCGGTGTAATCGTTTCACAAGCGAAGAATACCAAGCAGTACGATCACTTTATCCGTATTATTAATAATGAGATGCCTCTTGTGTTCTTTGACCGTATCTGTACTGGTGTGAATGCCTCCAGAGTGGTTATCGACGACTATCACGGAGCATTTACTGCGACAAAGTATCTCATTGACACAGGTTGCAAACGAATCGCCTTTTGCGGAAGCTCGTTGCATCTTGAGATTGTGAAGAACAGGATGAACGGCTATAAGGATGCCCTTCGTCTTCACGATATGGATATAAATAACGATTATATTCTTGAGTGTGATTCCCGTGAACTCGCAGAGCAGATGATTCCTGAGTTAATGCAAAGTGAAAATCGTCCAGATGCATTCTTCTGTATTAATGATGATACTGCTGTCGGCGTTATCCATGTTGTAAAGCGTCTCGGATTCAAGATTCCTGAAGATGTAAGTATCTGCGGATTCACTAACTGCGAACGTGCTTTGGCTTGTGATCCTATGCTTACCACTATGGATCAGCGAGGTAATGAAATCGGACATCAGGCTGCTAATATCCTTATCAATAAGGTTGAGGGAATTACTCCTCTTAACCGCGTTGAAAAGCAGATTGTTAGAACCAATCTCGTTGTTCGCGGTACTACGAGGGATATGATGCCATAGGGATAATTGATAAAGATAAGCAACAAGTTGCTTTTAACTGACGATAATTACCAATCTTACCAATCTTAAACCAATAAGAAATTAATATTTATGGAAAAAGATTGCGCAGATTGGTAATTATTGTCAGTTCAGCACCGCAAGGTGCGTTATGATTATTTATTTGGCTTTATAGCAAATGCTAACAACATATTTCTTTTCTGGGAAGTCCTTTGTAATTATTTGCAAAGGGCTTTTTCCTTTATGGAAGTCATCAAGCAACGGACGGAGTTGTTCCTTACCCGTAATTCCTCTGCCTGAGAGTTTCACCACAGCTTCTTTCATTGTCCATAATCGGGTGAATTTCAATGGGGTGAGGTCTTTGAGTTCATCATCGCTAAGCACATAACGTGCAAGTTCGTCCTTCACATTCTCCTTAATGACCTCTACATCAATGCCTACAGGCTCGTTGCTTACAGCACATGCCACAGCATATTTGCAATGCGACATATTGAAATGGATATCCTCATGTCCGACAATGACAGGCTTGCCGTTCTCCAACTCTCGGAAAACAGGTGGCTCTGTGATTCCGTATTCCTCCTTTAGCAGTCTTTGGAGAAGCATATAGGCTTTAAGGCTCTGCTCTCTCCCAGCTTGGAATTTATACTTCAGAACCTTCTCACGTCGTTGCTCACTAACCCTTGAGAGGCAGTCGTTAAACTGCTCCTCAGTCATTGGAGTCATATTATCGTCGATAAGGAATCTCATGTACAATGTACCATTTACAATTTACTATTTGCAAAGCTCATCAAGCTAAAGCAAGTTCCTATGTGCAATTTGGGCTTTATTTCTTATAAACGTAATTTTATTGCTTTTTATTTCAATAAAAATCGTAGTTCATTCTTTTTTCTGCAAAAAAATCATTACTTTTGCACAAAGAAATATAATTAGCAGAACGCAAAGACACAAAGGCACAGAGAATATAAAAACTTGGCGGCTCAGCGTCTCTGCGTTTTGAAAAGACATAAATCGTGCGAGGATGCTTCGCACGTTGCACATAGATATCACTAAACCTCATTTATGAAGAGAATCCTTGCCTTAATAACTTTTGCATCAGTCCTTTCTGCTTCTGCCCAAAACAAAATTGACCTTTCTGGTGTTTGGGAGTTTCAGATTCAGCGTAGCGAGAATACCGTTACGCCAATATCGGTTTATGACGATACCATCCAGCTGCCAGGTTCCATGATTACACGAGACAAGGGCGATATCGTGTCCGTTAATACGCAATGGACAGGCTCTTTATACGATTCATCTTTCTATTTCAATCCCTATATGGAGAAATATCGCGTTGAGGGGCAGATGAAATTCCCGTTTTTCCTCACTCCAGAACGCCATTATATAGGTAATGCGTGGTATCGTAGAAAGGTACTTGTGCCAAAGGAATGGAGGAAACAGCGTATCATTCTCACTCTTGAACGTCCGCATATCGAGACAACCGTATATATTAATGGAAAGGAAATAGGGCATCAGATGGGACTTTCTGCTCCACATGTATATGATGTTACTGATTGTATCAAAATAGGTAGGGAGAATACAATAGCAATCAAGGTATATAATGGAATAGAGAACGTATGTGTCGGGAAGGATTCCCATTCTGTTACCGACCATACGCAAGGCAACTGGAACGGTATTGCCGGAGACATATCCCTTTCAGCTCGCCCGATGAATGCTATTGAGCATATTGACGTTTATCCTGACGTGGCTTATAAGTCTATCCGTCTGGTGCTCAGAGGCAAAGCCAGGGGACTTTCTTTCTTCATTGACGGAAATGAGAGTAAGGCTGTGGCTCTATCTGATAGTTCTTATGTCATTCGGATGGGGAATGAAATTAAACTATGGGATGAGTTCCACCCATACCTTTATACCCTTGAAATCAAGGATGCCAATGGATATCCTGTCAGTACGACCTTCGGAATGAGGGAGGTAAAGACAGAAGGAAAGAATATCATTCTCAACGGCAAGCCGATATACGTCCGTGGAACTGTTGGTAACTGCTGTTTCCCGGAAACTGGCTATCCTCCAACCGATGAGGCTTCTTGGGAAAGGATTTTCCGAAAGTGCAAGGAATATGGCTTGAACACCATGCGATTCCATTCCTATTGCCCTCCAGAGGCTGCTTTCCGCGTGGCTGACCGTCTCGGTTTCTATCTTCAGCCAGAAGGACCTTCGTGGCCTAATCATGGCGTTAGGCTTGGTCGTGGAATGTCTATCGACCAGTATCTCATGGACGAGACAAAGCGTATGGTTGAGGCTTATGGCAATCACCCTTCTTTCCTTATGATGAGTGCCGGAAATGAGCCGGCAGGCGACTGGGTGACTTGGTGTAATGCCTGGGTTGACTATTGGAAGGAGACCGACTCACGCCGTATCTACTGTGGTGCAAATGTAGGTGGCGGATGGGCTTGGGATAATGGCTCTCAGTATCATGTGAAGGCTGGGGGACGAGGTCTTGACTGGAACGCACACGCTCCTCATTCCGACGATGACTACAGCAAGGATATCCTCTTCCCACGTAATTACAAGGATAGCGTACCGAATAACTCGCCTATTATCTGTCATGAGCAAGGGCAATGGTGCGCCTTTCCTGACCTAAAGGAGCGCTCTCAATATACGGGTGCATATAAGGCGAAGAATTTTGATATCTTCGAGGACTTGTTGCGTGATAACGGGATGGCTTCACAGTCAGAGAAATTCCTTATGTCGAGCGGTAAGTTACAAACCCTTGCATATAAATATGAGATAGAGCGCAATCTACGTACAAAGGGATATACAGGCTTCGTACTCCTTGGCTTGAATGACTATAGCGGTCAGGGAACAGCCATTGTCGGACCTCTCAACGTGCATTGGAAGGAGAAGGGATATGTGGATGCGTCAGAGTGGACGGAGTTCTGCAATGATGTGGTTCCGTTGGCAAAGTTCCCTAAGTTCGTCTATTCCTCTTCTGATACCCTCCGAGTTCCAATAGAGGTGTATAATGCCTCTGCAAGTGAAATAGAGGATGCAATGGTGGAGTATAGCATAACTGAGAATGTGAAGGATAAGAATGGAATGGAAAATGGACAGGAAGGATTAGAGTATTCTTCAACGTTAGCCATTCCTCCATTAACAATTCCCCTTGGCAAGAATCAATACTTGGGAACGGTTACATGTCCTCTCACCGATGTCGTTGATCCAAGTAAGATAACTCTTACTGTCACTATATCCTCTGGTGAAAGGAAATGGAAGAATCATTGGGACTTCTGGGTTATGCCGTCTCTTGATAGTGAAACGGAAAGTGTGACGGCGAAAGTGGAACTGAGGAAGGGATTTGTTGACGGAGTGTATATTTCTGATACCCTCGATGATTTGGCTGTTCAGACATTGAAGAGAGGGCATAAGGTGCTTCTCACGGCTGCCGGAAAGGTGCGTTATGGCAATGACATCAAGCAGAACTATCTGCCTGTATTCTGGAATACCTCATGGTTTAAGATGCGTCCTCCGCATACCACTGGTGCATATATCGATAACACCCACCCGATATATTGTGATTTCCCTACCGACGACTGGACAAACCTTCTTTGGTGGGAACTCGTTAATCGTGCTCAGGTAATGAATCTCTCCGAGTTTCCTGCTGACTATCAGCCACCTATGCAGCCGATAGATACATGGCATATCAGTCGTAAGTGTGGTATGATTATCGAGGCAAATGTGCTTGGAGGTAAGCTCCTCATGACTACTATTGACATCACCTCAAATCTCAGGAGCCGACTCATCGCCCGTCAACTTCGCAAGAGTATCATAAACTATATGAAGAGTAATGACTTCAAGCCAACAATCATCCTCGACGAGAGCGTGATACGTAATCTTTATGAGAACGAGGCTCGTCAGGTGAATATGTTCACCAATGACTCCCCTGACGAGCTAAAGCCCAAGATTAAGTAGGGGTAGCTACCTTCCTGCACCAATTCAAGGAACGGACTTACAACGGATTTGGAACGGTATTACAACGGACCTACGACCATTTGAATCTCACCTGCGTAGGGCGCTTTTTAGTGACCGCTATCACCTAACCCCCAACACCTGAATTTACTAGTGACCACGTGCTTTGCACCTCGCACGCTGTCAAAAGTGCATGTCAGCCCAAAGGCTGGTGCACGTCCTTCGGTTTGACGAGTGCAAAGTTACAACAAATTTTCTCGTTACTGCAAAGAATCATGAAAAATAATATGTTAGTTTTGAGAAAAGTTTGTTTTGGACTTGTAAAGTATTGATACACAGGCTTATATTTTCGGAAGGATATTAAAACAACCCCAATCTAACATATATCCGTTAGAAAAAACACACACAGGGGGACTGTGGGTGATCTATAGCCATAATATAATATATAATATATATTATATATTATATTATGAAGTTAGAAAGGGGGAGTGGGTGTCCCTGTTTTTTCTAACGGATATATGTTAGATTGCCATTCTGAGCCTTCTGTTGGGGGTACATCTAACATCTCTTGTAATATGATGGTTTACGATTGGCTATAAATACGCCTTTTTTACTTGATTTTACTAACAAGTAATGCATGGACGAAACGGAATTTCCTAATTTTTTCAAAGTTTTCTGTATTCATTTTCTTGATGACGCTGTGGTTTCAACCCACACCGTCTCGTGCAAATACGCATTTTTCTCGATTTTAAGTGCCAAAAGGGGTGTCCGATTTAGCCCCCCCTTTGCCAATTTGCATGTTCTTTTGTCTGTTTGGAGATGTATCTAACATATAACTGTTAGAAAAAACAGGGAGAGGGGTAGGGATATTATGTAATTTAAATGTTAAATATTAGCATATAAGTTGATTTTTGTGGGCGAAAAATTTGCACAAATCAACTTTTATGTTTATTTTTGCAGTCGAAATGATAATGCCTATGGAAAAGAATCTATTGATAGAACTGCTTGAAACTGGTGAGAAGGTTAGTCTTTACTCTCCTCGATTTGAGGGCGAGGAATATACTGAATTTGAGAAATTCTTGCTTAAATACAAGGATTCTCATCCACTTGATGTGCAAATTCTCATCAGACGTATTGATATTATCAAACAGAATGGTGCTGAAGATAGGTATTTCAGATATGAAGGTACAATGCGTGATAGGGTAATGGCACTTCCTTCACATCTTGATACAAGCAATCTTAGGTTGTATTGTCTCAATATCAGTCACAAAGTATTGATACTTGGTCATGGTGGGATAAAGTCCACGCAAACCTATCAAGAAGATGAGCATTTACATAAGGCTGTGCAGACATTGCAGAAAATAGATATAGAGATAAAGCGGCAACAGAATCGTAAGATTGTTACCATACAGGGAACGAATCTTAACGGTCCTTTAATATTTACTATTAATGAAGATTCTGAGGAGGAATAGATATGAAAAAGACAAACGCATTAATGGAGTCAATCCGTAGGACAACGCCGCCAGAGGTGAACAAACAAGTTGACCTGAGCGTTGCGATAGCCAATAGGGTATATGCTCTGTTGGAAGAAAAGGGCATGAATCAGCGTGACTTTGCAAAGGCTCTCGGAAAGACAGAGACGGAAGTGAGCCGTTGGTTAAGCGGCACTCATAATCTCACCATTGCGACTATAGCAAAGATGGCGGTCGTTTTGGGTGACGATATAATCACAACGACGAGCAAGAATCCTCTCTATTCATTGCCAGAGGATAATGTGGCTTTGGTTGCAGAGCCTTTTCTTAATTAGCCACTTATGTATCTAACATATAACTGTTAGAAAAAACAGGGAGAGGGTGTCATAAGGTAATGAGAATTATGGACTGGGTGAACGAATCGTTCACCCCTTTTTATGTGATTATAGAAACGGATTTATCTGATTTTTCTGATAGCTGGCAAATTTGTGTTTAGGTGTTCAATGGACGTCAGCGCAAATTTGCGCCCTCGTAATTTTCACCTTTGAGCTATTGCTGATTGAATATCATGAAATACGTGGGTCGAAATTTCGGCTGTCGTCATTCCCGATTTGGGAATCTGCTTCATGTAAAACCACCGCCCTGATTCAGGGTACTGGTTTTTACTGATGACTCCGTGAAATACGGACTCATATAATATGTATCTAACATATAACTGTTAGGAAAAACAGGGAGAGGGGGAGGGATATTATGAGAGAATTCTAGATTCTTTCATAGGTACCATTTATCTAAGATGACTTTTAATAGCGTCTGAGCATATTCTGCCGCTTCAGCTTCGTCTATTTCTGTTCTTTCGTCATATCCCCAATCATTTATAAACTCCATTCCTACAACAAATGAGGCTTCATCTTTTTCAAAACTTTTTGCCCATTTATTGAATTCTGGTAAATCCTCAGCTTCTAGCTTGTGTACTGTATCGGTTATGTAATCAACCAACCAGGTTTCTAATTCGTTTTTGATATTAATTTTCTTCATAATTACTTAATTATCTTATTAAAATAACGATTAAAAATAAACTTCAAAGTATTCTCCCATTCTTCCTCAGTTTTATAGTCTAATTTTAGATTGATAAAAGAGGCTTTTAAATCTTTGAATTGCCAAATATGATAATCTAGACCTATTCCTGCATTTGTTAATTTGTCAATTTTTGCAGCTTGAGATAATATACATTTTGGTTTGTCAACCAAAAAGTCACCGACAGAAAATGCTATAAAAAGAGTGCTGTTTTCGTATGGTGTTATATAATATTCTGGCATAGGATTTTCTTTAGGTATATCTAATGGACGACCTAAGAAAATGGTTGGTTCAACACCAAGTTTAATCAGAACATTAGGGACAACCTCAACAAATTGTGAGACTGCCATTTTGTTTCTAATCTCTTGCAAAGCATTCTCGTCTTCTAGTCCTGACAATATTGGATTTTCTGCAATATCCATAAAGAAATTATGGTCTAAAACTTTTGATATACGTCCAAGAAGTGCTGTGTCGAGATAGGTTTTATCGTATATTTTGTATACGTTAGCTCTCTTATAACAAATTTTTTCGGCAAATTCTTTTACCGAGAGTCCTTTACGTTCAACTTCTTCTTTTATAAGTTGACCTATTTTTTTATTGTTAATTTTTTTCATGCTGCAAAGATAGTTTAATTTATTTTTATGCAAAAATATTTTTGTCTCCAATATGGATACAAACTATTTTTTCGGGATTTTTCTGTATTTTCAATGCTTTGTTTTCTTGCGAAAAATTAAGAATAATACAAAAAATCGGTTCATTTGTGAGCCAATAAAAGGTAAAAATCGCCCTTTTTAGAGCCGATTTTTGTATTTCGTGCATGGAAATCTTTAATTTTTTGATGTAATTTTCTTCCCAATTTACTTTCTAAATTCCGTCGTGAATAGTATTTTCGCTATAGGCATAAAGTAAAAAAGCGCTTCCTCTCGGGAGCGCCTTTTCTTGTTAGTATGTAGTTGCTTATTTAGCTTTAGGGTTTGCTGATTTCTTTGCCGCTTTCTTAGGCGTTGGCTTCTCTGCCTTTGCCTCCTCTGTCTTTGGAGCTGCCTTAGCAGGTGCTTTTGGAGCGGTAGCCTTCTTGGCAGGTGCTTTCTTGGCAGGTGCTTTCTTCTCTGGCTCTTGAGTAGAGTAGTCGGGATCGAGCTTTGAGAGCTTTGCCTGAAGACGTTGGATTTCCTTGTCCTTCATCTCAATCTCCTTACCCTGGTTGGTGATGGTGGTGAGCATCTGCTCAAGCTCATCGTTGTCGATACCGCCATAAAGGGCACGTACACGACTGATGAAGTCACCGAGGATGTTCATATAGTTGGTGAAAGCGTCGAAAGGTCCATCGTAGATACCACGGTCAATACTGCAGTTGCTTGGCTTCGTGGTCATGAAGCGGAAGTTGTTTGATGCCTGGAGATAATCCCAATCCTGAAGTAGGGCAGGGTCGTTGGCGATGTGCAGACGGTCAGCCACAGAGTAGAGTTTGTTGAAAGCCTCGCGCTGCATCTGGTTTCCGAGCCATGTGGAGGTGTCGCGCTCCTCGTCAACCCAAGAGAGGGAATCAGGAACGTCGAGTGCGCCTACGCTCTCAAACTTATCGCATACCTCGCTTGGGGTAGCAAACTCAAGTCCTGCCTGCTTTGCGCATGTAGGGAGTGCCTTGAGGAACTCAAGGATATTGCTTGAGAGAGGCTGGGCAATGCCGAGGGCTGTAAGCTCCATGAAGATGTTGACAACCTGCTCAGACTCAGGACACTTTGCTATCTCTGCGATGTATGTGTCGGCAAATAGAGGATAGCGCTCCCATGATGAGTTGTTGAAGCGGAGGGAGATATCATCGGATGCGTTCACATCGCGAAGCAGGAGCTTGAGGTTTGGAGCAAGGTTACAGTTATATACATAGTGTGGTGACTTCCAGCCGAGTACATGCTTTGCACCCTCAGTAAGCATACCCTTGTAGCCGAGAGATGCCACCTGTTCGCCGATGTCGTTGGTGTAGATGAGTGAAGAGTTGCGCATCACGGTTGGGCGCTTGCCGAAGTACTCCTCAATCTTCTTTGACATCTTCTCGATATCGCGCTTGAAACACTCCTCGTTGATGAGACCTGCAAGACCGTGAGAGTAAGGCTCGGTGAGGAATTCCACCTGACCTGTCTCGTTGAGTTCCTGAAGCTTTGTGAGAACCTGTGGAGCGTGCAACTCAAGCTGCTCCATACCAACTCCTGAGAGGGAGAAGGCAACCTTGAAGTAGCCAGGATGCTCCTTTATCATTTCCTGCATGGCTGTGAGAGCCGGCATATATGAGTGCTCTGCAATATATGTGATACTACGCTCGTTGGCATAGTCGTCATAGTAATAGTGATCAGTACCGATGTCGAAGAAACGGTAACGCTTGAGATGTGTTATCTGGTGTATCTCAAAGTAAAGGCATATTGTTTTCATTGTTGTAAAATTAA
>JAEEGJ010012237.1_pt1 | contig 21322 bp, 25 predicted proteins | sample 8958761 | NCBI WGS metagenome assembly JAEEGJ01 (sample SAMN16246546, study PRJNA631951) | gut metagenome | biome: gut microbiome; feature: rumen; material: RS-attached | host: Bos | place: Iran: Karaj | collected 2018-10
AGGAGAAGACTCTATATTGTTGCACCCAGTTAGATTCACATATTTAAGATTACTACATCGTATAAAACTGAAGTCAATAACCTGTAAATTTGTTAATCCCGACAAATTTACAGATTCAAGACTCGTACATTCTCCTGCCAAGTGTGATATATAGGATAATTGAGTAAGATTGGATAAATCAAGATTTTTAAGAGCAGTACATCTTGGAAAGGGTTGTCTTATACCTGTGAGACTTATAAAATGAGACATATCTATTGAAACTAAATTTGACGCTCCCATAACAAAATTCCACATAGAATCGTTTATATTTTCTATTACCCGAATAGCATCTTCACCCCAATTTATTGATACAAATTTACTTAAATTCTGACATAAAACATAACGTAAAGTCCCGGGAAAAGGATTATCACCACCGCCGAGCAAAAAATCAATTGTTACTACTGTTATCTCAATCTCGTAGGGAGTGTCCGCTGTGTTCGGATCAAGTTCTTGTAAGAGTGTGTCAAGCTGGTCATAAGTTACGCTATAATCCGCCATGTTAGTATTCCTCCTCCGGGGTGAAAAGTCCTGCCTCAACCTGATCAGTAGTCAACCCCCAATCGGTGCTTGCCGCCTGGTTGTATATCGCTGCTGATATAATAAACTCTCCAAATGCGGTCACTTTATATCCGTTGACATACATCGAGTCCATTTTATGCAGCACGACATTCTGATCATCCTGAACTGCCTGTATGTCTCCGTCATAACAACCGGAAGCAAAAGATGCATCTTGTATGAATCCATCTACCGATACAAGTTTGTGTGAATCCAGTGCCAGTGACTTTGAGTCCTGTCCAGCCTCGTCCAGTACTGTATCTGCAAAATGGTATGCGGTTATGCCTTCAACTGATATACCGAACTCCGTTTTATCGGGGTCGTTGGTTACTATCAGAGAGGATTTAAGAGAGCCGTTGTATTCTGACAAACGTACCTGAACGGCTCCCGCGTCCTTAACATTGGATGCCGACCACTCACCAAGAGGATCTATCTTGTGCTGTATCGTTATTCCTCTTGCTGTCAGATGAAGCCTTAATGCCTTGTCATTGTCGTCATAAATGTATGTACCGGATGCAAGATCAACACCGCTGGATGAAAAGCTGATGTCTCCGGCTTTGATAGTGATTGAATATCCAACCACTCGTCCATTTTCAATTTTTGGCGTGACAAGAATGTATTCATCGGTGCCGCCGACACGGAATGCACCTTGGTAATCCTCTGGTTTTGTCGCACCTCTTTTTGTCGTAAGGATCCAATAGTTCAAGATTGACGCAAACAGAGAGCCGTCGGTAATCTCTCCGAGCCTTGCACAAAGTGCGGACAACTCCTCAAGAACTGCACTTTTAACAGTTGCATTTGCCTTGACAAAATCCGTAAGATTGGAGCAGAGTGCAGTGACCAAAAATCCGTCATGTCCCTGCGACCAGTTGTCTGCTCCTGAATACCATCCACCGCATCCTGCTTCATTGAAGCACCTCACATCAAAGAAGTACGGAGTGTTCATCAGATTGTACACGGCATTCTGAGAATCCCTCGCATCGGTGTAATACAGCGGCATGATTTGTGAATATGTCTCATAGGCATTGACATAACGGTTTTTCTGTGGCCCGGAGTCAGCGTCAAAGTAATTGTCTGAATATATGAACGGATCCTTTGAGACTGTAGGTTTCTGCCATTCGCTGTCCGCCGGAATGTTCTGTGTTTCCCCACAATAAAAATACTCATGCACTGAGCTTGAATCGGTTGCAGACGTAAAGGCATCCGGATTGTCAATACTAAACTGTTCTGCCGTGCCCTGAGTCCAGGACTCATCCTTCTGCCTTTCAGTGTTCAGCTTGCTGTCGTTGGATATGTAGTAATAGTAATTGTCATTGGAAGTGTCATGCATCCAGTATTTAAATGAAAGATAGGGGAAGCTGCCTCTCCGAACTCTTATCTGATAGCGTATGTCACCGTAAATCTCACGTCCGCTTGCTGCCCGTTCGGTTGACAGCTGAAGTATGATTGTTCTGTCTATGACCCTCTCATGTATGACAGGCGCACCGACAAGCCATGTTCCGTAATGGTCAGCGTCTGCATTTACAGTCACTGCCTGTGTCCATTCGCTTTCGGTGTCGTATATCGAGCGGGCTTTCACGCGGAAACGCCAGTTCGTAAAGTCGTTGGCCTCCGGGTATGCCGGATAGTCTGTTCCTGATCTGGATAAAATGAACTGATAGGAATTGTTCTTGCTTGATCCAGCATCCTTCCATTGAGCACCGGCATTAAAGGAAACTTGAACCGCATAGTATTGGATTGCATTTTTAATTCCCTGTCCTGCGGCTTGCCATGACAAGGCTATATAATCACGGCTTGCTACGGCAGTCAGCCCTGTAATATTGTCCGGGTCTCCGATGCTCTCACCTCCGGACACGACCTGCTGTGCCGTTGGGACAGGAGAAGACCATATTCCGCTCGTTACCGTAGGAGCGTTCTTGGTTGACATCCACATGGACTCGGTGGTTTGCAGCCTGTGCCATCCGTCATCGGTTCCGTCCCCCTCAGGTCTTGAAGGTTTTTCCGCGCCGTCATGGAAAGTCGTCCATGTCCTCCATTCCGAAACATTGCCGTCGTCAACAATGCCCGGCACATCGGAAAGCTTGTTCTCCCAGTCCGGCAGCACGAAATCAGGAGAGTCCACGCCGAATATTTCCGGGGCATATCCCACGCATGTGATGTCAGCCGAGAGATTCTCCCCGCACTGTATGTCCGTGACGATAAGGTCAATCGCCTCATGTCCCCTGTAGCCGAAAAGGAAAAGATCGCCCTCTGCCGGAATGGAATCTGCAATCGGTGTTGAGAAAACTGCATATTTTTCAGCTGATTCCCTGTTGTCGATGTCGGCAATTACTACAGTTCCGTCCGAGAGCCTTATTCGCATACCGTAGGAATCAACACCAGTGGCATTGATAAGCTCGTCCGTCTCTATTGCAACGGCATTTCCGTTTCCATCCAGAATTACACGTGTTATCCTTCCCTGGGTAATTCCTGACAGAGCTATGTCACCAGCGTACTGAATCCAGTCTCCCTTGGTGCACATCATGTACTCAAAGTCACATGAAAATTGATGGATGATTGGACGGCATCGGCTTACAGCATATTTGTACATTCCGATTTTACGTGCCTGAACGCTGTCGGTCACTCCCCACAGCTGGACATCCTGCGAGGTAGTTCCGCTTGTCGGAGATTTGTTGCCGTCAGGAGTGTTGTAAATTACAATCTCATTCTCAGCATAACCGTTTTCCTTGTCCACAATTTGCAGGGCAAGTGATTCCGGTATGTCTGGAAATTCAATGCTTTCCTTGTAGTTCCATGAATTTCTTGGAGAAAAAAGCTGAACGAAGGAATCCCTTTCTATGTCCTGAACGGCAGTAATTTTTCCGTTCATCCTGAAAATCTCCGTCCTGCATGTGCTTCCTATTGAAGAAAGCAGCTCGCTTATGGTCATCTCCTCCGTGATATAGGCATTGCATTCATACTCATGTCTATTGCACCATGAATAAAGCTTTTCAAGCGCAGGAATGTCTATCTCCGAATCCTCAAGCCGTTGCTGTGCCAGTTCTCCCTGCATTGCATAGCGGGCCGCCGAAGCAGGATTTGAAGAAGGAGCCGTTGTCCATTCTCCATTCTCGTAGACAGGCAGAACCGATTGAGCGACAAGATTAAGCTGATCAACAACATTGTTCAGCTTTTCCGAAGCCTTGATTCTGAGTCCCACGAGTGTAAGCTGACGGCATCTGCGCTCTGACACCGGCCTTTCATTCTTGATGCTTCGTATGGAGCCAACATACACATCGTCAATAACCTTGCTGTCGGTATTGTCATTTGTAATTCTTGAGATTTTTACAGTCCAGCGTCCAGGCTCAAGTCCGCTTCTGGTTATTGCATAGCGTTTTGTCTTAAGCTCATTGCCGCTCATGCTGTTGCTTCCGTTGTTGAAATATCCAAGAAGCTGATATGCGCTGTCGTCAGAATCAGCTGGTTTATACCATGCCTCTACAGTGACGCTTGTTGACTGAATCTCGCCCTCATCATCATAGCGACCAAGGCCATTGTAAAAGAAAATGTCCGCGTTAATCTCCGTGGTGTCGTCCGGTGTCGTATAAACTACGCTGCCATCGGTATCCTCGGATGTACGTTTTTTCAAAACCGAATTGAACTGATTTTCATGCACGCATTTTTCATTCAGTGGAGGAGTACTTCCGCCATAGGAAATGCTCAGGTTGATAAGCGGGTCATTCCCGGAAAGAATTGAGTTGATGTCGCCCGTACCAGAATATTCCGAGAGTAGAGTCTCACCAAGCTTTATGGTCGAGGTGTCAATAATAAGGTCTTTCTGTCCAAGGCAAAAAAGCTGATAAAGGTATTGTGCTCCGTCAGAAGGATTCACCCATGTGTAGCTGTACATCGCAATGTCGGCATAAATCCTTCTTTTTCCAAGAAGAATAGGAATGTAGCCCATCTGCCGCATCTGATTCCTGCTGCCGCGTATTGACGGATCCTGTTCGGGGCTTTTCCTGTCTTTGAGTGACGGAATGTCGGTGTTGTAGAGGACTACGCCTCCGGCAAAGAGACCAACTCCGGCTCCAACCATTGCCGCACCTATAAAGGCACCGACTCCAGTCCATGAAGTGAGCACTCCAACAACAACACCTACTGCAACAAGAGCGCCACCTGCTATTTTCCCGGCGGTTCCCATCTGCTTGTTGTCCATGTCGCCCTCAGGCACAAGCTTGATGTAGACGACATCATCGGCTTTTACTTCCCTTGCAAAATCAGTTACAATCTCGTCATTCACAAGGACACGCCAGGCGGTCATGGAAACGTGTTTTACATCAATTTTATTTATAATTTCCTGAACGGTCTTTCCGTCAGACTCGAACTCCGTCCTATCCGAACTGAACGGATGAAGTTGTGCGATAACTTTCACTGACATGCCACCAGCCCTCCAGCAGCCCCGTAAGGGCAGGACTAGAAAGCCTCTCGCAAACGGAACCGCATCTTCTTCTGGCATGAATTATAAATCCGTCACCCGCATAGAGGGCTACATGTGTGGTGAGTTTTCCTGACCGCATTAGAGCGACAGCTGTTTCTTCTGGTGCGTCTATTTTTTGGCCTGTAATGAGAGGAACATATTTATCAAAACATGGTGATGTAACCGACCTGTCAAGCGCATCAGAATATTCAGAGTCCAAAGAGGGAAGCTCGTAGCCGTATTCGTTTCCCAATATGAGGCGCACGAGACCCCAGCAGTCACATCCCGCCATTGTCCTTCCTCCAGACACAAACGGAATGCCGACATATTTTTTGACCCAGGCGTACATCAGTAGTACATGCCGGGAAAATCATCCGGAGAATATGTAGCGGCCGTAAACTTTCTGTCCTGAAGGTAGGAGTCAAGGAGCTCGCCTGTGATTGAGTCCTTTGAGGACGTGACGTTTCTGAGAAGGAAGTGGAGAGGTCCGCGCTCATAAACATCAGGTGAGTCCGACATGATGACCGCGACATCTGCCGTTATGCGTTTCCTTACCGCAGACTTGATGGCACGGAAAATCGCTATGTCCGTGTTGTCTATGCTCAGCCTGCATGACTTGCTTCCGTCCGTGCTCTGGTCGGGAAGAAGGACCGTAAAGCCGCACGGAACATACTCATTCCCACAGGAAGTTATTGATGTCTTGTTGTCTGTTATCCTCAGAATCACCTCATCGTCCACACTTATCGTAAGCAGGTGAAGGAAAACAGCGTCGGTTTCCGGGGCAGTCATCGCCCTTACAGCATTTTCACTAGGCATTCATCTTCTCCAGTTTCAAATTGATTGTCCATGTACCGTCTCCGTTGGATGTCTCTCCGTAATCCTCCATGAAGCGGAATTCTGACTCCACAAGCGTCTGGGGATCCTTCATCACGAAGCGCAGCACACCGTCTCCAAGGGTCGTGACATAGAAATTTTCCAAAAGCTCACGGTCATGTTCATTAACCACGATGCTTCCTGAAAATTCCTTTGTCGTAACCGTATATCTCCGTCTAGCCTTAGAAGGACCGGCATCCATTTCCGTCCTTATGACAGAACTTTTCCTTTTACCGCCCAGTCCCGAAAGCCGTGGAATTGGAAGTTCCTCCGGCCATGCCAATGAAGTCATGTCACACCCCCTTTGCCTTTATGCCGAAGCGTGAGGACATCGCCTTGTCCGCCATGCCTCCGCTTATATGTCTGTTTATCAGTGTTCCGATTGTAATCTCAAGCTGTCTCTGTCCGTTCTCCCCGGTAGTTTCCTCAGCCCTTACTTCCTCGCTACCGTAATTGTTGATTACGACCTGTAAGCTCATTCCGAGCCCTGATGCGGTAACTCCCAGGCTTCCGTCGGCTCCACGTGTAAGCGGCATTATTGCCTCGGGTCCAGCCTCTCCCATGAGTCCTGTTCCGAATCCTCCGCCCCTAGCGAACCTGAAGTAGGTGGGTGAAGTCACTATGCCGTTGGTGAACGTGCCGCCCTTGGCAAACGCAGCGTAGAATTCATCTCCGTAGACTCCTCCCAGGGCGTTCTTCTCCGCGTCCCCGGATGTCCTTCCGGAAACAAAACCAGATATGAATGAGGACGCACCTCCTGCCGCCACAAATCCCAGACCCAAAGCCCACTGTCCCTGTGCGATGAGCTGGAGTCCTGCCTGCAGGAACATGGTCGGGAGTGAGTCTAGTATCTGCTGAGCCATGGCTGCCATGGTCTCCCTCATGGAATCGGTTGCGTCCTTTCCGTTTCCGATTGCCTCTCCGAAAGTAGAAAGCCCTGAGAGCACAGAGTCAAACGATACCGACGCAAGGCTTGTTCCAAGCTCAGCTATTATCTGCCTGGCTTCAGCCGAGAAGACCCCAAGCTTCTCAAGCCCCCTCTCAAGGCTGTCCGTCAGGGCATCTTCCCATGAAATGAGCTGAACCTCACTTTCAGAGAGGTCGTCTATAGTCTGGGAAAGCATGCGGTAGTTTTCCGCAAGTTCCTGTACTACTTCATTTTCAGAAGTAAATGCCTGGTCAAGGTTCCCCGCACCAAGGAGTTCTTCGATCTTGTCACGTATTTCATCCCTTTGTTTTTCATAGAAGGATACAACATCAAATTTTTCTCCAAGCATTTCAGAAAGGTTTTCGGCATTCTCAAGTTCTTCTCGCATTTCTTCAACATAGAGTTCAACAGCTTTTTTTCCATCCTTTCCGAATTCTGCCGGATCAACATTCAGCGTTTCTCCGAGGAATTCCTGCCACTTTATTTTTTCATCATCAAAAAGTTTAGGATCAAGAACTCTTGTCATCAAATCTTTGTACTTGGCTGCCATCACTTTAATTGAATCATCATCTAAAGTGAATGGGTCGTCAATTTCCACAGGATCGATTGACAGGAGACGCTCTATATCTGATTTTATTTTTTCCGCTTCGGCTTTTAGTTCATCACGTGCATGAAAGTTTTCCCCCAGCATTCCTGCTAGTGTTTTATTATTTGAAAAAACGCCGCTAAACCCGTCTGCATAGGCTTCTCCAGCTTTTTGTCCTGATTCTCCGGCTGCTGAAGTCCCTGTAACATCCTTAAACCATTCCTGCCAGGTCTTTTTTGTCTTAACTACAGCTTTCTCTACAGGCTCTACAGCTTTCTCTATTTCTTCCTCAACCTTTTGAGGTTCTGCAATAAGGTCAACTATGTTGAAATTTTCGTCCAGCGTCTTTCCCACAGTTGCAAGCTGTGCGTTTATTTCATTTACACTGGTGGAGAGTCTGGTCTGGAATTTTTCTATTTTCTTTTCTGCATCCTGAATGCCTTTCGTTTGAAGTGATATTGTATCCCGCTGCATTCTTTCATCATCAGTAGAATCACCACTATTTATAAGATCCAGATAATCTTGTAGTATCTCCTCACGTTCTTCAAGTAAGTCTTTCTGATCATTGAGCTTGTCATTCAGTTTTATGAGCTTGTTTATCTGGCTCTGTAATGAATTCTCCAGTTCCTGGGCGGTCAGCTTCCGCACGGCTTCCCTTGCCTCGTCAACTGACGTCGCGTATGCCTTTATCTCCGTGGCAAGCTCAGGGTAGAGGGCTATGAGGTCTGCCGTTGATTTTGCGTCGAGCTTTTTCTCTCCGTCAAGACCTCCGAAGGAATCAAGAAGCGCGTCAGCGGAGTTTTTGGTTTCAATGAGTTCCTTGCGGAGATCCTCCTCTGCATGGGCTGCATTATAGGCGGCTCCCGCTATGAGTCCAACTGCGGCGGCCACACCTGTTATGCCGAGGATTATCGGATTCGCTGCCAGAGTTGTAAGTGCCGCCGATACACCCTTAATCGCAAGTGTAACGCCTGGCAATGCGGCCACCAGTCCACCCGCAGTCAGTATCATCCTCTGGGTTCCCGCATCCAGTCCGTTGAACCTTTCAATCAGATCCAGAATGCCTTCAGCTACACCTGAGACAAGCGGCTGTATATGGTTTCCCACGGTTTCCTTGAGTTCCCCGAATGCGTTCTGAAGCTGTGAAAAGGCATTGTTTGCTGCCTTTGCGGCACCCCCATACGTACCCTCAAGTTCCTTAAGGATTATTTCCTGGGCTTCCGCAGTTTCCCCCGATTCAATAAGGGCCTTGATGACTTCCTTCTGTGATTCGGTAAAGGCGAATCCCTGCCGTCTTAGGGAGTCCAGTCCGTTGATTGGATCATCGAGCGCCTTTCCCACAGCCTGTGCCGCGCTGGAAAGGTCCATGTTCATTACTGTGGCCATGTCAAGGATTGCTCCTGTGGCCTTCTTGAATGTCGCTCCCGTGATGTTCTTGAATCCCAGAAGGACAGTCTGCATGGACTCTATCTTTCCGTTATCAATGCCCGAAAGGTCGCGGAATTCAACGGCCATCTTGTGGAGCGCATCCGCACTTGTCCAGGCATTGGCTCCAGTAGCTTCCACCGTAGACGCCAGGAGCCTCATTGATCTTGAAGCGTCTTCGGCAGCCTGCACCGATTCCTGTCCGAAGCTTACGACGGCTTTGGTCAGGGCTGCGGATGCAAGTACCTCACCGAGTTTCCGGAATGAGTTCTCGGTCTCATTGGTCTTCTTGTCCAGTTCGCCCAGATTCTTCACGGCCTTGTCCACTTCTGCGGTTACAAGCACCTTAAGTTCATCGGTCATTTCCATCACTGATTCTCCCGCCACCGCCTGTAGGTTTCGACCTCGCAATCAAAAAGCCTCACCACGTCCATGACGAAGCGAGGCTCTGCCAGATAACCGCGTCCCTGGGGCAGTCCGTAATTCTTTATCCTCTTCCACATGGAGCAGAGCTGCCCCAGTTCTCCGGTGACGTATTTTTCAAAGTCACCCCTGCGTATCCTGATGTACCCGGTTTCCTCCTGTTCCGGCCACGGCAGGCACTCCTTTGCATCATCGTACTCAGAGCTCCATGTCGGCGGCCACAGTCCGGACATCAGGATCTGGAATCCTATCCTGTAATCTTTTTTTTTGCATCCGTCAGGGTATCGCTTCTGACTTCGTTGCAGATTGCGTCAACAAGGCTTTCCATTCCGTAGGCCCTGCTTTCGGCAAGCTGTTCTCCGTTCAGGATCTTGCGTTCCTTGCCGTCCGTTCCCTTGACGAAAACGTTCTTCACCTTTCCGACGCAGTTCCTCAGGATGTAGTCCGCGTCGCATTCAATGCGTACGGTAGCCTTCTTGAGTCTGCGCACTTCCCTGGACTTGCCTTCCGCATCAAACGGCTGGTCGTCGGGATAGTATTCCCTTGATGCCACCGTTGTCGTGAATTCCTTGCGCTGGTATCCGGTGGGGCGTATTATCTCCACGGACACCTGCTTGTCCTCCGGCTGAGAGAGGTTGTCCCCGATGTTGGGGAAGAAAAAATACCTTGGTTCTTCCGTAAATGTCATCGTTCAGCTCCTCTTCACCTTATGGATTGTCGTCTCCGGACGGATTGTCATTTCCAGACGGATTGTCACCGCCGGAAGTTTCCCCGGTGGAGGTCTCGTCCGCAGGCTCCTCCTTGACCTTGTAGAAGATGATGCCTGGGAAATTACCGCCGTCAACCTTGTAGTTGAAGTTGAAGTTCTGCTCGCCGTCCAGAGGCTTGTCTGTGGTGACGCTCTCGACCGTTACCGGGAAGTGCTCCCATACGGCAGTCTCGCCGACAATCTCCGTCTCCCTGCGGCTCATCATGTAATCCTGCTTGATCTGCTTTGCGGGAAGGCGCGTGATGTTCGTTCCGTCGTCAACGGTGATTTCTGTGAACTGGTTGAGCAGTGCACGCTGTGCCTCGCTGTCAGTCTCGAAGGTTCCGTTGATGGTTCCGCTACCCTCGGTGAATGCCCCGATGATGTACTCGCGTACCCCGCTGTCAAGGTTCTCCTGGGTGCTTACGTCGTAGCTCTGTCCCTGGCGTGAATTGGACACGTCCTTTACGAATCCGATGAGTGTGAGCTCAAGCGGAATCACCTCGTCACCCTCGGCAAGGGCCTGTCCCTTCCAGAGGTGAACAACCTGTCCCGGTCTGAGACCCTTTCCCCCAGAGATGTTCGCGTCCGGCTGTGGAAGGCTGGATCCAGTGCCCGCAATGCTCTTGATTCTGTAGAATCCGCTTGTGGCAAGGGATACTCCGCTTCCGCCCGCAATGGCCGCCTTTTCTGTAATGCCGTACAGTTTGCCGTCTTTTCCACCTGGTTTCATTTTTATTCCTCCGTAATCAACCTTGTAGGTATGTCTATCTCAACGCGGTACGGAATGACGTATTCCGCAGGCATTGAGCCTTCTTCCTCTCCAGGATACACCCACTGGGCAATTCCATTCCTAATCCAGTAGGCGCGCAGCTTGTTTCCCTCAGCCTCAACCGGCATGAAATTCTTTTCAACTTCATTCAGCTTGCGTCTGAGTCCTACCGTTTTCGTAAGCCACTTCGCATGTGTGCCTGCCGTGCGGTATTCAGCGAAAAAGGAAAGCTTTTCGTTTCCGTCTCCGTTCGGTGCCATGTCCTGATAGATCAGGTCAATGTGCGCCGTGTTGTTTCCCGCCTTTTGGGGAATCAGGAATGCAGGAAAACCCAGCTGTTTTTTAATCTCAGTTTTGAGAGATTCGACAATAGTTTCAACGGTCAATCTCCGCCTCCCTGCAGCGCCTCATGTACTGCATTTTGAATTTCCCTTGTGATGTGCTTCTCATCCTTTTCATCAATGTGAAGGAACGGACGTGCCGGAATCCTGACGCTCTGCTTGATTATGAAAAGGGCGAACGGCTCTCCGCTCTTCTTCCTCGCGCAGAAGACTTTCCCGGTACGGTAGAAGGAATAGCCGTCAGATTTCATTGCCTTGATGAGTTCGCCGGCCGTCTGTGCGTTGTACTTCCGCATCAGGCTTCTTGTTTTTGATGAAGCCGGAATCCAGAGGCCTTTTCCCTTGCCCTGAATTGTTCCTCCTTCCTGCTGGATCTTCGCATATCTGAGGTTTGTCTGTGCCGCAGCCCATTCCCTTCCGTTTTGCGGGGCAATGCTTGACATGAGCTGTCCGTTGTCGCGGAGGGTCTTGTTGCCCTGCTTGACTTCCTGCGTAAGCGGAGCGTTTTCTGGAGGGATGCCAGAATTGATTTTCCTTGTGGCAGATGAGACCAGGTATTTGCTTATTTTCCGCATTGCAGGTTCAAGAGTCCCGGCTTTTAGCCTCTGGGAGATTTCACCTATGCTCTTTGTTACCTGAACACCCATCAGTACCTCCGTCTGTCCATCGGGCTTTTCCTTCCTCCATGAACCACTCCGACTGCGGAACCAGAACTTGAATCCGCATCAGTTTTTTTTCTAATTGAACCGAAATAAGTCTCAATCAGAAGCTCGCAGTCCTCAAGCTTTTCCCTGGCACGGTTCTCCTGTCCGACAAAGGCAAAAAGCTCATAAAGCGCATACTTCAATGTAGCTTCACGGCAGACCTCGTTTTCCTCGTCATACTTGTTGCCGGTGCTCAGGACCATTCCGGCTACGGCAAGCTTCGCCTTGAGCAGTGCCCGTACCGCCACGGTCTCCTCTCCGAGTGTGAGAGTCTCATAATCCTGAGGGGGGATTTCCTTTTGAAGATCCTCAACTGTAAGCTGATGTCCGGTTTCTTCCTCTCCGGCCTCAGTTCCTGTTTCGCTTCCGGTTTCTGGTTCCGTTTCCGTACCGGGGTCTACAGTTGGTTCAACTTCTTCCTCGACTTCATCCGACATATTGGCCTCCTGTCAAAAGCATATCAGATTGCATGAGGAAAAAACCGTCTTCTGTGGGCATAAAAAAACGCCCCGGTTTCCCGGAGCGTTAGAAATTATTCAGATAAGATTTTTTCAATTATGAAGCGGGAGACACTTTTTCCGCTGGCTTCTGCAAGCTGCTTGATTCTCTCCACTTCTTCAGGACTCCCGGAGACAGTAACGGACTTGAAGATTGTTTTTCTTCCAAGTTCCGTACCTTTGTTCGGGCTTCCCTTGGGTCTTCCGCCGCCCTGTCTGTATCCGCCTCGTGGCATAAGCTACCCCTTTATAAGCCTTGTTATGAAATCAGCAACGCTCACTGCAAGAACGGCTATCAAAAGCCAGTCCGTGCGTGTCATTTTTTTCCCCTGATTTTCCTTGTCTCCGTTTTCCACTTGACACCCCCTATAAGCATAAGTTATAATGAGCGTAAACAAGGGGGCAACGCCCCCAAGTGCCTACTTCTTCAGAAGTTCGACAAGCCACTTTATAACTTCAAGAATCAGCATGGTAAGCGCGATTTTGTCCGAAGTTGAAAGCGGCTTTTTTTTACGCTTTCTTTTTGTCATTGTTTTACCTCCTGACATTTATTATATTACCGCAATATTGATAAATTGTCAAGTACAAAATAACAAAAACTAACCGATTTTTTCATACTTGGACGAACTGTTTGGAGGCAATACAAATCTGTTAAAAAATATTTCTCTATTTTCATGGAATAGATTTATGTAATGCTCGGCCATTTTTATACAGGTTTTTACGCTATATGGTAGTTCAGAATTTTTAAATGCCTGCCTTGTCAGGGAAATATCATTACCGCAATCCTTATAGAAATTGTAAACCATCAAAAAGTCAAGAAGCTTTCGGGTACTTCCTGTATAGAATTGAATTTTATATTTCTTCACTAATTTCAAAAATGTTAAATGTTCTATACCCAAAGTTTTTTCGACCTCTTTTTCAGGCATGAATTCATCTGCAAGATCCATGATTCTATGGACGGCATTAAGCTCTACTTCTTCAGTATATGTCCTTTCTTGATTAAGGGGATTAAAACAAAATCTGTCAGAACGGTCCCTTCCTTGTTCGTCTGTTGTCAGTTGTTCAAGGCTGATGATTTTTTCTTGTTGCAATGAAGAGGATGATACACCCCAAAGGCAATTTTTTTTCAGACAGGCAAAATAGAAATTGGGAGATTCAGCCCATTTTGTTCTCTTGATTATTTCCAATGTTTTCAGAACTGCGCCGTCAGCAATAAATTCCCAATCTATTGCAACATTCTTTTTCGAGGAAAAATAATAGGCATATCTTCTGGCAATTTTAGTTGCCTCTGAAAAAAAATCAGTTTCGCTTCTGTTTATAATTGTTGCATCAAAATCTAAAAATTTCATGGTTATGATAATTGTTGCACATAAGATTTTTATTGACCTTTTCCTGTGGACATGAAAAAGGCCCCGGTTTCCCGGAGCCATAGCGTCATTTATATAGCGGGTCTGTCAGACGCGTCCCCGCCAAAATCCTTTCAGTTTCATTCAGCCGCAAAGGTGCCGTATGCAAGGCCTTTTACGTTTACCAGCGGGAAAGGCTTGCTCTTGGTGTAGAGCCTCATTCCCCTCTGGCCCTCACCGGTCTCGCTGAAAGAGTAGATGGGCACGGCCGACTTCTGCACCACGTCGTCAAGACGCAGGTAGCAGAGCTTCTGTCCGGCATTGAGCGCACGGTAGAGAACCTCCCTTTCTCCGCAGACGCTCTTTGTGGTCCTTGTTCCGTTCTTGGCGATGTCAACGTAGCTGTCGTTGTCTTCAAGAACCTTGTACGGTCCGACCTGAAGCCAGCCGTCCTTGATGTTCTCGCTCTGCTTTGCGTCGGCAAGCAGGTCAACGAGCTTCGCATAGACCGCGCTTCCGGCGATGAACTCACCGCTTCCTCCGACACCCTGGTCGGTTGACAGCTTGCGGATTGCAGAAAGCTTCTGAACCGCAATTCCGAGCGTAAGCTGGGATACCTTCTCGGTAAAGGTGGAACTCTTGACGGTTCCGTAGTTCACCTGGTAACGCTCAAATCCGCTTCCGGTCTTCATCATGTAGTCGATGCTTCCCTTGTGTGCCTGGCAGCAGAGGGCGTTGATGGTGTTGCGTACCATTCCGGCATGCTGTTCCAGATAGTCATCGACAATCTGGTTGACTCCCAGATCCGTTGCGCGTCCGAGCTCGTCGATGTCAACGGCGGAAATCTTGTCGTCAATCTCAATCGGCATGGGCACGATGTCGGTTACGTCAGCACCGTGCTTCGGTACCACACCGTTGTCACCGCGTACCACGACAGGAACGTTTCCGTATTCCCTCTTGAGCTCGGTGGCTGAGATGTGGGTGGAGTTCTTGAGCTTCACCTGTGAAAAATATGCGCGTGCGTTTGAGACGTTCTCCGGCTGGGCTGCCACTACGCGCTCAATGTCCTCGCTCTTGATGATGAGCGTATTGTTTAAAAATCTTGCCATCTTTCAAAATCTCCTTTTTCCTGCATCAGCAGAAATTTGTCTCAGACCATCCGGCCTGTGTAAGGTAAATTCCGGCGGCTGGAAGTTTTGCGGCGAGGGTGTCGCTTGCTGCAGCTTCCGTAGAGTCCGAAAAATCCAAGAGGCGGCTTCTTACAACAAGACCGTGTACTACAGCTGATGCCTGTACGGTTTCCGTTGTATGTGCGTCCACGTCTTCCAGAAGTACGGCGGTTGGGGTGTCGGAATCTCCTGCAGGAGCGAATCCGCTTACACCGGCCTTCAAGACTGTTCCGGCCTTGAGGACCTTGCTTGATGTCGCAAGGGTCACAAAGTCAACGATTGGCGGGTGTCCAGCATGGAGCACTCCGCGGTCAAAGAATTCTTCAACCTTTTCCATTTTTCATCTCCTTAGAGTTTGGCGGCAATCTTTCCCCAGTCGGTTGTCTTGCCGTCAGATTTCTTGTCATTGAACTCGTCAGCGTTGAACTGGCGGGATGTCACGTCATCTTTTTTCGGGGCTGCGATGAGGCCGGAAATAACGTCGCTGAACAGATCCAGGGCTGTCTTGCTGCTCTTGTTTCCGTCCTTGTCGCTGAACTCGAATGATTCAGCTGTTGAGGCGAGAACACCGGCGACTTTCTGAACGCTGTCCTTAAGCCCTGCGGGAATGTCAGCGAACTTGTCACAGACACCTTTTACCACAGCTTCCTTTCTTGAAGCCTCAAGGTCTTCGATTTTCTTCTGCATGTCTGCATATTCCTGGGAATCGGAGAACTTTTCCTTCTTGTCCTCGCCAGCCTTTTGGGAAGCAGCAGCTTTTTCGGCATCTTCCTTGAGCTTTTTGTTCTCAGCTTCAAGAGCCTCCATCTTTTTCTTTTCCTCATCAGTCATGGGAATTTCCTCCTGATAGTCTATTGCGTCGCTGAAGTCGAACACTTCAACGCTGTCGCCGTCCGAATAGCAGCTCTTGACCATAAGCTGCTCAAGCCCCGGAATCTTTGGCGGGGTTGCACCGCAGATTGCCAGGCTGTGAAGGTAACGCTTTCCGTCGCTTCCGCGCTTTGGAATCGTGACGCTCCATCCCTTGTAGCATCCGTCGCCGTCGTCCTTGTCCGAAAACTGCTTTTCCAATTCTGGATGGAGTACGACCTGACCCACAAGAACCTTTTCACCCCTGTGTTTCGGATCATCGTAGATGCCGTCAATCAAAAGCACGTCTCCGAACTTGGGGAAATTGTCGCCGTGTGCCGCATCGTGTCCGATTGTAATCGGCCGGGTGGGGGTGAACGTCTCCGTGATTTCCCTCAAATCCTGTTCTGTAATCCTTGCTCCGTCCTGCCCGAATGTTCCGGTGCGGCAGAGCTGCCATGTACGAATGTTTTTCATAAGCCCATCCTATCATTCGATATTGCTTTTACTGCCACGCCTGGAGGAAATCTCTTCATCGAAAAAATATCCACGATAAGCCTGTGCTCCTGATACAAGCAGGTAATCGAGCCGAGCCTCCGTCAGTCCGAAAGCCTTGAGCAGCTTTTCCTTAGTGTCGAAATGCTGGCTTTCGTCCCCACACTTCATCATTCTGGCATTGGACGGAATCGCGATATATCCCCTCATGAATCATCCTCCCCGCCGGGAACCTCCGACAAGTCCATGAAAATATGCTTGCCAGACTCCGCAGCTCTGCTCATTTCTTCCCTCGCTCCCCTGCTTGAGAGCCAGTCCTTCAGGAAGAGCACGCCGCTGCACACGTCAAGCATCGCACCCGAAACCTTCATGTAATCATTCCAGTCAAATTCGGGGGAAGAACAGATCCATGCCGGATTCATCACCGAATGCCCCATGTCCCGGAGCTTTTTCTCCGCAGCACGGAATTTTGCCTTGTATTCCAGATCCCCGGAAATCTTTCCCGCAATGTAGATTTTCATTTTTGACCTCTGCCGATATCTAATCACAGTCGGGTAAAAATCCGGCTATTCCGGGGAAAGGTCGTTTTATGAAATCTTGGAAATTTCGGGGGGGTTCTGGATAAAACGGATAATTTGCCGTCCAAAAATTATTCACCGATATTCACCGCTATTTTTTTGCGGAAACGGATTTTTTATGGAGTTTCAGAGATGCAGTTTGTAGTTGGGATTTGTTGCCGTTCTGAAAAAAAGAATTCTTAAATAAAAATTTGACGGTGGCTATAGGAATTCGTTAAATTCAAATTTGCAAAAATCCCCGCCCACAATTTTTCGGACAGCAGGCAGGGATTTTGAAAATGGTAAATCTCGGACACCCTTCGGGTGATGCCAAGTTCTTTTATAAGATACTCAATTCGAATTCGAGCGTCAAGTAAAAAAAGAACTTCCGTAACAAAAAAGGAAGTGGAAAAAAGTGTACAAACCATATTCGTTGGATGAGCTTAAGGCTGTCAAGGATATAATCACAACCCATGGGCATGTGACATATCAGGACGGAGCGATGCTTGAAAAAGAGTTCTCCAAGCGTACAGGCACACACCGCGCTGGCGGCGCGTTGTATATGTGTGCATGGCGCATGGAAAACGGATTTTACGATGACAAGCTGAAATCAGCTTAGTGCATCTGAGTGATTCCTCTGAGCTGTCCCAGAATAATCAGTGGCGGGAATGATTACTGTCGTTCCCGCCTTTTTTATGTTCGGAATTTTATCATAAAAGTTGATATGGGATACTTTGCTTGGGTAATAAAAAAAGCCCCGGATGTCCGGGGCTGAGCAAGTTCTATTCTCGTTCAGTAAGCAATGAAATGTATTCTTTATACAATTCTTTTATTTCTTCTGGAGCATTGTCTTTAAGACCAGAAATGTAACAACCTTTTTCATCAGGCTTATCTGAATAAAGAAGCCAATCTCTGAGTGGAAAATATTTTGGGCCCATTGTCATTTCTTCAACCTCCTTAAAACATCTTTAACACGCTTTATTGTAACACGATAAATTTCTTTTGACAAGAGTTGTGCGTTTTCTTTGTTTATATAAACATCTTCCAGCCCATATGCCATTGCCTCTGATTCTGTATCGAAAGTACTTGAACAAATTTGAGCTTTCAAAAGACTCTCTGTAAAATTAGGATTCCTTTTGTTAATATTCGATACAGCTTCCTTTACAATGTCTTCTGCAACGTAGCATCTTTTCCACGCCGTGATTTTATCCGCATACCTCGAATCATTTTGTAATAAAAATCTTTCTACTCCATGTCCAAATAATTCGTGATATAAAGTACCTTTCAACTTATTGCAATTTCTTGGATAAACACCTTTTGCAACACCTCTATTTAATTCTTCAATAAGTTTTGTTTTATCGGTCATATAAATAGCATTCAGCTTCAATTCGCCTTTATAGTTTATACTTGCGATATTCGTTGTAACCGGAGCAGTGATTTTTATTGAGCCTGTTATTTCAGGAATACCAATATCTGTTATTACATCATTCAAATCTTTCAAAACATCTTTATCAAGATTTGCAACTTCTAGGCTTAATCTTATTCCTTTTTCAGACAAAAGTTTTTCATAACTCTCAAAATCTGCTATCAGCATTGTTTTTACTATATCAATCTCCCCCTGCACACCGAAATGTTTTGCCTGCCTTACCTGGCTCTCAAGCTCGTTCCACCAGCTGTCGCTGGAAACAGGGTTGGCGCCGAATCCCTTCGCTGGTCTCTCAATTCCTTCAAGGCTAGTCCATTCATCCGGCAGCTCGTCCTTGTCGTAGATGGCGCGTACAGTAGAGCGGCATCCGAAATGAAGCGGAGGTATGTACTTCTTCCATATCGGGTCGTCACCCAGTGTTAGGCTACAATAAAATTGATTGTGATAAACTGCCCTTATGATTGAGTTAATGCACGGTGACTGTCTGGAACTGATGAAGCAGATCCCAGACAAGTCTATTGATATGGTTCTTTGTGATCTTCCTTACGGAATAACAGGTTGTGCTTTTGACAAACACATGGTGGCTCTTGATAAACTGTGGCCACAATACAAGCGATGTGTGAAAGAGAACGGCGCAATTCTGCTTTTTTCCGTACAGCCGTTTACTACAGATTTGATTTGCTCAAATCGCAAGATGTTCAAGTATGAAATCGTGTGGAAGAAAACATTGCCGACTGGATTTTTTAACGCCAAAAAAGCTCCTTTGCGTTGCCATGAAGACATACTTGTGTTTTACAAAAAGCCACCGACATATAATCCGCAAATGTGGACAAAAGATAATGTTGCTATTGGAAGGAAGCGTCATAACTCAGATTATAAGATTGTTTGCGGTGAGATTTACGGCTCAGTAAATGAAAAAAGTGGGGCGGCTTATGAATACACAGAGACAGGTAAACGCTACCCGCTTGATGTAATCGAGTTCTCAAATTGGAATGGTGCCCTGTTCGGAAATACAACAAAAGCTACCAAGCATCCAACGCAAAAGCCTGTGCCGTTACTGGAATACCTTATTAAAACCTTCTCCAATGAGGGCGATGTCATCCTTGACAACACAATGGGAAGTGGCTCTACAGGAGTTGCTTGTGTTAATACAAAAAGGTCTTTTATCGGTATCGAGATGGAAAAAGATTATTTTGCCGTTGCAGAAGAAAGAATTAAACAGGTTTTATAATTTCAAACGCTGCTGCATCGTATAAATAATCTTCACCACTGTCATCAAGAACTCGATAAGCCTTTTTACCTGCAAAGTCCTCAATAGAAATAAGTTCATACTCCTTCCCAACAACCAAATCGATACTAAGGGATTTTAGGCACTTTACTTTTAAATCTTCTTGTTTGTATACAAGAGAAAAACAAGTCGAGTCATGTTTAGCCTCGTTTCCAGAATCATCAACAATTAAATAATAATCTCCTTGCGATTCAAGAGATAAAATTTTATATTCTTTTCCAACTGTTAAATCAAATTCTTTCTCAATACATTTAACTGTCATTCAATTTTCCTCTTGAATTTGAATTCAATTTTACCAATGTTTTTGCCATAATAATAGTGAATTTCAGCTTTCATTTCCTGCTTTGTATCACCATTATACAATATCGCCGTACCTCTTAATTTATACCAATCCTTAGGCGTTGTCAAGTTTCCATTTGGAAGTGGATACTCTCTTATAAGCCGCTGGATATCATCAATACCTCTCTTGCTTTCTTTTCCCCCTCCAGAACCTTCTGCAATGATTTTTACGCCAGTAACTTCTGTGCCTTCTTTGATATACCATGGAGATTCTTCTCCGGGAGTCTTGACTCTTTTATCCGTATCAACATGGAATCGTTTTGCCATCGCACCTACGGAACGTCCAGTCTTCCAGTTCGACTCAATCAGCTTCCTTCTTGCGTGTTCAATCTCCTGCAAAAGACCATAGTTTCTTGCCCTTGCTTTCATCTCCGGGAACATCTCAAACCAGCGGTTGTCTTTCAAAGGATTAAATCCCCATCCTTTCGCACTTTCTATTTCCGGAGCCTGTGGATATTCTTTAGGCAATTCATCCTTATCCCATATTCCCCTGATTGTGGAGCGGCATCCAAAATGCAACGGTGGAATCCGTGAATCCCAAAAGGAATCTCCATAAGGTCTGATTATGTTGCTTAAGGAATGGCATATTTCTGTCTGTCTTGAATCCTCAATACCTATGAACTGCAACGCAATCGGCGGATCAGACTCAAAACCAATCATGCGGCCTGTATTGTACGCACTCTGGCTTCCGGCACGAAAGACTGTTTCCCAGTAAGCACCGTTTGAAGAACCAAGACAGACCTTGTTAAGAACCTCGTCTTTTTGCATTGTTAGGAATTCTTTTAATCCCCCGCCATCTTCCAATGACCTGACGATGCGCCCCTTTATCTTCTCAACGCTATCGCCATCCGCTATCCTGGAAACAGTAAAAGCCTTGTATTTGAATCTGTCTGAAAGATCATAATATTTTTCAGCTGAAATCGAAGTTCTGGCCTTGAGGTATTCCACAGCTTCCGTGAATGGCATTGACTCAATCTCCTCGATGCTCGGCATGTCATCAAATTCTTTTTTCTGAATTGTGTGGGAGATTCCAAGCAAAGCCGATTTGATAAAATACTGATACGAAATTGTTATTGCCCCATAGTCAGGAGGCAACGATTTGACAGTATTAAGTAGGTCAGGATTATGTTCGCACTCCTTGATGAATGTTTTTAGCCTCTCTGCATAGCTGTCAGAGATAATCAGCCAGGCTGCAGTGGCAAGCGCATTCAGCTTTTCGGAGCGTTTTTTTTCTTCCTGATAATATGGCTCATTTATCTGGTCAAAAAAAAATCGTCTTTATTCCTATCGCTAAAGCCAAAGGAAGGTTGCTGTTTAACAAATGAATCTTTTTCATCAACAGGCTGCGGAAGATGGATTTTGTTGTAAAGAGCTTTAAGACTTACAGGTACACCCCTGTCGATGCAGTCTCTGATGATTTCAAAGTCAGCAAAATCAGCTGAATCAATGTCGTATTTTGGTGGAATTGCACCAGGAAAATTCAATTCTACAAATGCATCAACAAGC
>JAEEGJ010012238.1_pt1 | contig 21322 bp, 13 predicted proteins | sample 8958761 | NCBI WGS metagenome assembly JAEEGJ01 (sample SAMN16246546, study PRJNA631951) | gut metagenome | biome: gut microbiome; feature: rumen; material: RS-attached | host: Bos | place: Iran: Karaj | collected 2018-10
CCTTCATGGAACAGCGCTTGACCACCTTGTCGATTATGGGCATCTTGATGTGAATGCCCGCGCCCCATGTATTGCAATATCTGCCGAGACGCTCGATGATATAAGCCTGTGTCTGGGGTACGATGCGAATGTTCGCTCCGATGATCCACAGCAGCAGCGCGGCTATAATGATGTAAACAGCGTAATCCATATTAACTCCTTTCAGGCATACGCAGTTTCGCCTTCGGCGAATTCTGCTTGCCTTTCGCTCCCCCACAATATACTCTCTCCCGATCCGCAGGGGTTTTCGGATCTTTATAAACATCTTAACACAAAGCCCGCAAAATAACACCATAGACAGCGCAAAATAGACTCATTTATTTTTCAGCCGTCCGCGATAGGTGATCTTGTCCTGCAGAGTCGGCGTCACAACGGTGCTCTTAACTTTCCCGATCGAGATATAGTTGTCGAGGATTGCTTTGATATCCGTGCCTTCGTAGGCACGTTCGATCGGCTCGACCGTGATCGCGTATCTGACAGCCCCGTCCACAAAAGAGGCGGGCTGCTCGGTATAGATATTGTTGTAAAAATCATCCTGCGCGATCGTCCTGTCCCAGAGAATGCCTTTGCAGTCGGCGACCGGACAGCCGGGGAAATTAAGGTTCCAGACTTCGTCGCACCCGATCGGCTTTTTAAGCACCTCCTCGGTCACCTGCTGCAGATACTCATCCACCGTATCGAATATCCCGCGGTAATCCGTGGAAAACGCTATCGCGGGGATACCTGCGAACAGAGCCTCCATCGTGGCTCCGATCGTGCCCGAATAGGCAATGTCATAACCGGTGTTGTAGCCGTTGTTGATCCCCGAAAAAACTATATCGGGTCTGCCCTTCATGATCCTGTCGATGCCGAGCCGTACGCAGTCCGCGGGCGTTCCGCTCACCGTATATGCCTCAACTCCCTCCACAGGGAAATCCTTTACCTTTTTCACATCAACATAAGTCAGTATCGTCAGCTTCTGCGACATCGCGCTGCACTGCGAATCGGGCGCTATGACCGTGACTTCGCCGAGCTTTTTTGCCATCGCGGCCAGCCTGATGATGCCCTCTGCCGTGATCCCGTCATCATTTGTTACAAGTATACGCATAAACTCTCCTTTTGTCCGAATACATGCCTCATTTGCCCTGTGCGCCCAAGCGTCAGTGCTTCAGTGCCTTCCTGCTGCCGTTCTTCACCGCGCGTACCATGATGAGCTGCGCCGTGACGGACACAGCTATCTCGGCGGGAGTCTCGGAATAAATCTCTATGCCGATCGGCGCCACGAGGCGCTCCATCTCCGCTTCGGTCACACCGTCCTCCGACAGCCTCGCCTTAAGAGCCGCGATCTTCGATCTGCTGCCTATGACTCCGATATAGCACGCTTTCGATTTCATCATGCTGAGTATGCATTCGTAATCGTTGCGGTGTCCTCTGGTCATGACGCATACATAATCGTCCGGCGTGAGCTCAGGCGCCAGCGCGGTCAGTTCATCGTTCGGCACAAGCCTGGTCTCGGCCAGCCCGCCGAACAGCTTCGGATCGGCAAAATCCGCTCTGTCCTCGATGATCACGCATCTGAAATCGCAGGCGGACAGGCACGGCACCAGCCGCTGCGCGACATGTCCTCCGCCGAAAATATAAACCTTTCCGGGCAGAACCAGAGGCTCCGTGTAGTATCTTGCGCCGTCCGTCTCTATCACCTTCGGTACCGTCGCCTTTATATCGGTCACGGCCCCGGGTATATCCCTGCCGGTCAGATCCTCTCCGTCCGAATACACATCTATCAGCCCGTCTTCCCTCTCGGTCAGCTCAAGCACCAGCCGGCAGACAGAATTCCCGAGAAAGGCCTTTTCTATCCTCTCGCACAGGCCGGTCAGCTCCGGGTTCCCTCCGTGCATGAAACGGAAGAAAACCTCCATGTCTCCTCCGCACACGCTGTCGGGGCCGTCCCCGTTATTCTGACGCAGTTCATATGTTTCTGCCGCATTTGCGCCTGTCTTCAGAGCTGACAGCGCCGCCTGTTCGGCCATGTATTCGGCCTCTCCTCCGCCTATCGTGCCCGATATCCTGCCGTCCTTTGTCACCAGCATATGCGCGCCGCTGCCGCGGGGGACAGAGCCCCTGCTCGAAACGGTCGATACCAGTACCGCATCTTCTCCCGCTTCGAGCGTATCCCGCAGTTTCCGAAACAGTTCTCTCATATCCGATCACCTCCCGTCCCACCGGGTAAACGCTTATCGCAAAAAGAGCCGGCTCAATGCATCTGTCAGACAGAAGGCAAAGATACCGGCTCCCCATCATTTCCCGAGCATTTCCTTAATGCGTCTCTCCTCCCGCTTTTTGGCGGAACGTCTGACGATATAATAAATGTCTGTGATGAGCGTAAATGCTATTGAAATAATGAACATCGTCTTCAGCTTCAGCGTTATCACCGATACCGCGACGAAGCTGAATATAAGCAGCATCAGCATGATCCAGCCGAATGCCAGCGCCGAGACCGCCAAAAACAGCAGTATCTCCTTCAGCAGCTGCAGCGGATCGAATCTGTTTTCTTGCATGTCACTGCCCTTTCTAGTCTATGCTCCTGCTGCCCCATACCGTGATCTGGGTATTCTCGCCGACCGCGGTAAATACATCCGTTTCCACGAGAGTGTTCTCCACATTCATCTTCAGAGCGACACCGCTGTATGTATCGCCGTTGAAATTCAATGTGATGTATGAGGTGCCCGCCTTTACCGACCAGCTGCCTTCGTATGCTCCGGCGATCGTGCCGTCGGCATTAAGGGTGATATACTGAGGCGTCTTGACCTCGAGATGCTTGTAGTCGATATCGAGCTCATGGACGATCACCTCGTAATCGCCCGCAATATCCGCCATGGAAACTCCGCCTGCGTCAATACCCTCGCCGTCGGTGATATAAGGAGCCGCCACCAGCCAGCCCTGCTCATTTAAAAAGAGCTGGTGAACCTTCACCGTATGTCCCTCGGAGCCGTCGGTAGTCCTCGAATGATAAATGATATATGCCTTGCCGTCGTCGTCGACAAACGCGGAATTGTGGCCCTGCGCCACCTGTCCCTGATTGAAGGTCCGCCATTTGTAGCCGCCGAACAGCCTTACGCCCACACTCTGATTGTAATTGAAAATGTATTTATCGTAAAGAGGGGAATTGCCGAGCATGTCGACATAATCACCGTCCGGGCGCGTCGAGCGGAATACGCGGATATTGTAGCCTCCCTTGGCTTCGAGATTGCCGTAGGACATGAAGAGCCAGTAATAATCGCCTATCTTCTGTATGTACGAGCCTTCGCCCGAAACATACCAGCCGCCCGCGATCTTTTTGCCGAAGTATTCGTCGGAATGCTCGTTGTTCTCATAGGTTACGGAGTAATCGCGCAGTCCCGTGCTCTCATCGAGCGCGAGCAGGAAAATGCCGCCCGACCATGAGCCGTAGCTCATCCAGAGATTCCCGTCGTCATCGTAAAATACGCAGGGATCGATGCAGTTGGGCCATTTGTCGCCCCACTTTTTGTTCTTGATGCCGTTCTTTACATATCTGTCGGGAATGGTATCCCCTCCGACCACCTCGAGCACATCTGTCTCGCCGATCGTTTCAGCCGTAAAACCTCCGTATACGACCGAGCCCGCGTATTCGTAAGGTCCGGTGATATTGTCGGAAGTCAGCATTACGATGTTAGATTTCCAGTCGTCTCCGTTCGCAGAAAGATAATAGCAGTACTTACCGAGCACGGGATTATATACGACATCGGGCGCCCACAGATACCCGTACCAGTCCACGGGATCGGTATTCCACGCACGGATAAGGTCCTTGGTCTCCTTGGTGAACGTCGCCCTGAACTCCTTGTCGATGCTGGTCCAGTTCCTCAGATCCGAGGTATAGCCGCCCGTGATATGTGTTCCGAAAATGTAATATGTGCCGTCGGTGTCCTTGAATATGGACGGATCGTGGCATGTTATGCTCTTGGGATTATTCTTAAGCTCCGTCGCTACAGTGATTCGCTTCGGATATGAATGAAGCTCGATGACCATGCGGATCATTACCTCCTGCCCTGCGTATTGTACCTTTACATAAGGCCGCACCGTATATGTATCATAGTCTGCCGCAGATACCGGTACCGTCCCGGCGCTGCTCAAAGACGCGGCAGCCGATATGCCCATTGACATGATGAGCAGGACAGCCAGAGCCTTCGGTCCGCTGCCTTTTCCCTTCTTTTTGACAACGATCGTCACAACTGCTGCGACAACAGCCGCAAATGCGAGTATCCCGCAGATCAGGAGCGGCACAAAGCCCGATGTTTTTTTCTCATCCTGCGAGGGTTCCGTCTGCGGATCTCCTGTCGTACCCGTATTTTCGGATTTCGGGAAAACAACCGTATTTCCGGTCACCGAGCCCGAAAGGACCGCTTTTTCCCCGGACTCCAGTTTCTGTACCGTATCGGGGACCGCCCCCTCCGACACAGCCTCAAGTCCCTCGGTAAAGGTGGTGGCAAACTGCGCCTTTGAAGTGTAATAATGCGCCCTGTTGTTCTCCACGGTGAGCGTATAGTTTATCGTCTCACCGGCCTCATACGAAGTCTTGTCCGTAACCAGGCTGACCGTGATGTCATATTTGGTTTCGGTAAAGGTCGTCTCGTCAGCCGCTCCCGTCCTTACGGTCGTACCAAACATCACCGAAATAAGGAACAGTAACACTGCTGCCGCCACCCGCTTTATACTATGCGCCGTTTCTTTCCGTTTTGTATCAAAGATCATTTTCCAAACCTCTCGTAACTAACATCTGTGTATCGGTTCCGGCAGCCCTCATCTGACCATATTTTCATAGTCGAACACGGGATATCCGTCGTCATTCCACTTAACCTTCATCAGCATGGTATGGCGGTTCGGATCGTAGAGCGGGTCGCCCTCGATATCCCGGTAGGTACGCGCGTGGAAAACGCACACATCGCTGCCGTCCGCTGCCTGCGTAAACGAATTGTGTCCGGGGCCGAAAAATCCCTTTTCCGGATCGGAACCCAGCACGGGATAACGCTCCTTTTTCCATGCTCGCGGGTCGAGCAGCTCCGCGTTCTCATCGATGCTGAGCATTCCCATGCAGTAGCATTCGCCGGTAGCCGAAGCCGAATATGTCACGAATATCCTGCCGTCGTGCTTTATCACGGCCGGACCCTCGTTTACCCAGATATCGACTCTTTCCCAGTCATAATCGGGAGTCGTGAGCAGCACCTGCGCGGTGGAAAGCTTTGTCGCGGACTCCATCTTCGCGATATACAGATTCGAGATCTGAATGCCTACGCTTACCTTTTCGGCCCAGATGTAATACCATTCACCCTTATTCTCAAAAACCGTTCCGTCGAGCGAAAATGCCTCAAATGAATAGATATCGTCATCCGATCGCTGTATTTTGCCCTTTTCGATCCATTCGTCCGCCATCGGATCTTCGCCCAGGCATTCGAGCACGTAAGGACGTATCTTCCATTTGTTGTCCTGCTCTCCCGCCGCGAAATAGATGTACCATTTCCCGAAAAGAAAATGCAGCTCGGGCGCCCATATATGGCGGCTCATCGGTCCGCTCTCATGTTTTGTCCAGACTGTCTTTTCTTCGGCCGAAGCCAGCCCCGTCAAGCTGTCTGCGCATCTTAATGCTATCCTGTCATAGGCGGGCACCGACGCCGTAAAATAGTATTTCCCGTCGTTGTGCCGCAGCACATACGGATCCGCACGCTGCTCGATAAAAGGCTGATTGTATTCTGTGATCTTTCCGTTACGCGGTCTTGTTTCCATGGTAAAACTCTCTCCTCAAAAAAACTCCGGGATGCCGAGTCAGCACCCCGGAGCATTGATATTATCATTCCACAAGAAGGTATGCGCCTTCGCAAAGGAATGTAAGATATACTTCGCCTGTTACGGCAATGTTCGAATAAGACTGTGAGTAAACCTTTCCGGCCTTAGTCGTGGTGGTGATGAAGATATCAGCTGTCGAGCCGTTGTTGGTAACAGCAACGTTCACGCTGGCACCGTCCATATCCTCCTTGAAGGTATCCCAGTTCCAGTCGCAGTCAGCTGTGGCAATTCCGTCATAGCCTGCGCCCCAGCCGAAGTTGTCGGCACGTACTACGGCGTACTCACCGTATCCGTCTACCGGCCAGATGCCCGCAGCGTTGTCGCCGGGTGCATGACCCTCGGGAGTGCTCTGCAGAACTGCGCAGAAGTTGCACCAGTTCTCGGCTCCGTTGGTGTAGTTGGTAAGCGACTTGCTTACGGTTACGCCCTCGGGAACGAACCAGATATTGGAGAACTTGCTCCAGAAAGGTGTGGTGCGGTCAATCGCTCCTACTCTTTCCTTCTCGATCTCGATGTACGAGCCTTCGCAGGAGAGGCATAAGTACAGAGGTCCGTCAACAGCGATGCCCTTGTAGGTCTGATGATACTGCTTGCCCTCTGCGGTGGTGGCCGTGATCAGCACGTTAGCGCCCTCGCCGACATAGTTGGTAACAGTCAGCTCGATGTAAGCGCCGTCCATATCGGACTTGAAGGTATCCCAGTTCCAGTCGCACTCAGCGGTGGCTATTCCGTCATAGCCTGTGCCCCAGCCGAAGTTGTCGGCACGTACCACCGCATACTCGGAATAGATCGGGATGCCGTCCGCGCTGTGAGCTCCGGGTACGTTCTGAAGGATGGCAACAAAGTTGTTCCAGTTCTCAACGCCGTTGGTGTAGTTCTTGAAGTATACAGTCTTTCTCCCGTCAGCGGGGATCTCGATGATATCCGAGAACTCTGTCCACCAGCCTGTGGTCCTGTCGGTCTTACCTACGGTAAGTGTATCAAACTGGAGGTATGAGCCCTCGCAGCTGAAGCATGCATAGAGGTCGCCGGTGATCGCGATGCCGTAGTAGTTCTGGTGATATACCTTGCCTGCTTCGGTCGTCGCAAGGATCGCGATATCCGCGGTCGAACCGTTGTTGGTGATGGTTACGCTGATCTTCGCGCCGTCCATATCTGCCTTGAAGGTATCCCAGTTCCAGTCACACTCGGCGGTTGCGATATTGTCATAGCCTGCGCCCCATCCAAAGTTGTCCGCGCGGACAACTGCATACTCGCTGTAGCCTTCGGTATCTGCGCTGTGTCCGGTAGGTGTGCTCTGAAGGATAGCTACGAAGTTGGTCCAGTTCTCGGCACCGTTGGTGAAGTTCGTAAATGTCTTTGTTACAGACTCACCTTCGGGAACCGCAAAAATGTTCGAGAACGCGCTCCACCAAGGAGTTGTTCTGTCGGTATTGCCTACGGTGATGCCGCCTTCTCTTACGGTCATATCCTTAACATTAAGGATGTCAACCCATGCGTTCTGGCAGGTAAGGTAGAATACGCAGTCGCCGTCAGCCGCGGTTGAGAATGTTGCGGTCATGTTGTTGGGATTCTCGTTGTAGTCAACGTTTGAAGCCTCAACGATGAAGTCCGAACCGTTTCTCGTGATCTTTAAGGTAGTATCGGAATCGCGCATTACCTTCTGTGCCCAGGTATTCCAGTTGCCCCATGTATAGGTGAATGCGGATGCGGGGATGTCGCCTGCGGGAGTGTAGCCCGAAGCGTCAGCACGTACAACCGCATACTCTGTGTAGCCCTCTGCGCCGTTTTCTGCGTTTGCGAGAACAAGTGCGTAGTTGTTCTGGGTGTCATTGCCGTCCGACCAGTTGTGGAGCTTGATCTGCCAGGTCTCACCGTCGGCGATCTTGTAAGCCTTGGAAACGGTCGACATGAAAGGTGATACAAAGTTGTCGGCACCGAGTGACTCTACGGCACCCTCTTCTTTATAGAACTCAAATACATGCTCGGGCTCGTTGTAAGTCGCATTTGCGTTGCCCAGCTCGAACAGGGTCTTAACCTGACCCTCGGTCAGAGTCTCGTTGAATACATAGAACTCATCGAATGCGCCCTTGTAGGTCTCATCCCAGTAGTTGAGGCCGAGCAGCATCTCGAAGTTGTCCGAAGGGGACATGGTTCCGGTAACGATGGTGGGCTCACCGAAGAGCTCGCCGTTTAAGTATACCTTCGCAACAAGGTTTGAACCCTCGTCTGTGGTGTTCGCGGGATCAACGACCATTGTGATGTTCGACCATACCTTAACTCTGGTATCGCCGGTCTCGGGGAACCAGTTGGGCCATACAACGGCCTCATCGCCGAGCTGATGATAGGTCCATACGCAGGGGAATTCACGCGAACCGCTCCAGTCGGCCCAGGTGAAGTTTACATAATGCTGTCCGCCGGTCAGGTCGCCGTGGATATCGGGACCGAACTGTACCGAAGGCATGTACTGGGCGCATCTCGAAGGATTAACCCAGAAGCTGATGGTGTAGGTATCGCCGACACCGTTCACATCGGTAAGCTTGAAGCCTGTAGCTCCGTCCGCATAGATAGCGTCGCCCTTTACGCCGTCAACGAAAACGATCTCCTTGTCGGGAACGTTCTGTACGATGGGTGTTGCCGCGCTGTCCTTGATCGCGGGCACGATGCCTGTGGTCCCGTCTGCCTTATCAAACGAATAATAGTAAACGGGATCCGGAAGCGCCTCTCCCACGGGTGCGGGAGTGGTATCGGGTGCCTTTGTGGGCTCTGCGGGAGCCTGTGTGGTCGTATCGGGTGTGGGTGTTGTCACATCCGAAGGTTCTTCATTCTTCTTGCAGGCAAACAGCGATGTTACCATGCAAAGACAGATAAGAACGGTCAATAATCTCTTACGCATTTTATCCTCCTCCTAAAATTAATTACCTGCTGCCGCTACCACTGCCTGATACTTCGCGAGTTCCTCATCCGAAAGGATGTTGTATCCGTCGGGTCCGAAGTAAGAGATCATAGCCTCGGCATGGTAATAATTTGCTCTCTCGGTTGCTTCAAGAACATAGTCCGCAGCCTTTGCGGTTCCGTTGTCCACCAGGTCGTGGATGCCGATGTTGTTGAAGTACTGGTCGCAGAAATTCCAGTAGCCTGCGATCGAATACCAGCCGTAAGGAACGGGTCTGGTGATGCTTGCAAAATAATCGTTCCAGTATTTTCCGTGATCCTCATCGGTAGGGAAGAGCTTCTTGAATCTGCTCCATACGCCCTCGTCGAGAGTGATCGGGTAAGGCATGGTCGAATTCTTAAGAGGAGTTCCCGAAGCATTGACAATGCTCGTATCCTCATAGATCGAAAGTCTCGCGTTCCAGCCGTCTACGCCCCAGCCCATGAACTTGAGGAGCAGATATGCCTCGTAAGGATGCTTACAGGATGTGGAAACGCCGCCCATGTACATGTTCGCGATAACGTTGTGTTCCTTCTCGTCCACAACATTGGGTGTAACGTAAGGCACGATATCAAGACCGTACTGCTCCTGATATCCGTCGAGTCCCCAGAGGTTCTGGTAGGTCCATGAGCCCTCGGAGAATACCGCTACGTGTCCTGTTGCGCCAAACCAAGTTGTCCAGTCGCCCGACCAGTCTTCCATAGCCTGTGTATCCTGCTGGGGAGCAACATAGCCGTTCAGCTTCAGATCCGAGAACTCCTGCTCACCGATAGCCCAGTACTGCAGGTCGAAATCCTCGCCGTTGAATCCGAACTCACCCTTGATCGCGCGCTCCGCGTTTGCGCAGGCAGCGATGCCGTAGAGAGAGTCAAGTCTGTTGTAATATCCGAGTCCGTAGTACTTCATGCCGGAACGGTCATCAACGGTAGCAGCCTTGATCAGACTGATCATCTCAGCCCATGTCCAGTCGGTTCTGGGCATCTCAAGGTTAAGCTTCTCGATAACGTTGCGGTCGATGAATACGGCGCTGGGCCAGAACATCATCGGAACCGCGTATCTTGCCTTAGTGTCGAAGCAGCCGATGCCGTATTCCTTAACGGTGGGCATCAGGTTGTTGTTCTCGGGATCCGCGTCGAAATACTGACTGATATCGAGCCAGTACTGGTTTGCCAGCGCGGTATCCGAATCGGTTCCCTCAAATACGTCCGGGAATGTGCCCGATGCGGCAGCTGCCGAAAGGTCGGTGCTCATATCCTGGATGATGTAGGTCTCAACCGTAATGTTGGGATAGAGCTCCATGAACTTCTCCGCCATGAGATTTGCGGTTGTCTCGTCCTCATAGCTCCAGAAGCTCAAAGTGATCTTCTCGTCTGTAACCCCCGTGTTTGACGCGCTGCCCTGACTTGACTGACCTTCGCTGTTCGAAGCGGTATCCGGTTTTGAATCGGTGCCCGACTTATTGCAGGCTGCGAGGCTCAGAACCATAGCCATGGCCAGAAGCAGTGCCAAAACTCTTTTCTTCATAACATCCTCCTTGTAAAAGTATGAAAATATATCAAACACCCGCCTGGGCGGTTTGACCGTTGCTTATTCGCCCGTGATACCCGAGCGGTCGATACTCTCAACGAAATGTCTCTGGAGTATCAGGTACATTACGAACAGCGGCATGATGCTGAGTGCCGTAGCCGCCATCCTTACTGACTCGTTCAGGCTCGTCGCCGTGTCTCCGACGCTCGCCTTTGTGTTAAAACTCATATCGAAGTCCTTGACCGCGATAACGAGGTTTGTCCAGAACGCGTTGCCCGAGAGTCCCTGTACGTACAGGCTGGTCAGATACGCCTCGTTCCAGTACCATACGAACGAGAACAGGATGACCGTGATGATCGCAGGTATCGCGGACGGAACCGCGATCCTGAAAAACGTCTTCAAGTGTCCCGCTCCGTCGATCGACGCGGCCTCCATCAGCACCTTGGGAACCTGTTTGAAAAACTGGTAAAATATCAGGATGAAGATCGGCGCGTTGAGCCCGTGCCCGAAAACGGCAGGGAGAACAAACGACCAGAGTGTTCCGACTATGCCCATCTTGTTGTAGAGCACATAGGTCGGTATCATGGTTACCTGGCTCGGAAGAATATACGAGAATATCAGTATTCCCATCATTATCTTCTTGCCTTTGAAATCGTATTTCGCGAAGCCGTAGCCGACCATCATGCAGATGACCACGTTGCAGAGCGTGGGCACCGCCGAGATCGCGATGCTCTTTCCGAAGGTCTTCCAGAATTCCATCGATCTGGCTGCGTCGCGGTAATTCTGCAGATATACCGAGCCCGGGATCCATTTGACCGAGGTGTCGAGCAGGTCTTCCATGCTCATCAGGCTCGTGCTGATCATGTAAAGGATCGGATAGAGATATACGAAGCCGATGCAGATGAGCAGGCCGTAGACCAGTATCTGCTGCCCCACTCCGGTCCGTTCCCTGGTACCGAAAAAGAACCGGCGGAGCTTGTCTTTGTTGATGCGGAACTTAGTAGTCCCCGCTGCCGTCGTAGGTCTTGTATCTGTTCCTGCGGACGCCGCGTGCGTACTTCCTGGCATTGCGCTTGCTCCTCCTTCCGATCTTTTTCTGTAATCTCGCTTCTTTCTTCTGCTGCCTCTTAAACCGTCTTACGGCTCTGTCGTACTTATCCTTCTTGGAGCCTAAGAGCAGGAAGAACAGCACAACCACCAGAGTAACGACCACCGAATACATCCATGCCATGGCCGACGCGTAGCCGTATCCCTTTTCCTTGGTTCCGGAGAACATCGCGTTTTTGATCATGACGATCAGTTCGTTCTGCTCGTTCGATGACATGAATATGATCGTGTAGATGGCATTTAACAGCACCATCGGTTTGATCGTCGGAAGCGTTATCTTCCAGAAGCACTCCCATCCGGAGCCTCCGTCGATCTTGGCCGCTTCATAGAGCGCCGGGTCGACCTTTTGCAGTGCCGAGAGGAAGATGAGTATCTGAACTCCCGAATACCACAGGGTCATTATCATGTTCGAGAATATCTCGCCTACCGACGAAGCCGCTTTTGCGGGCAGGAATCTCGAGAATGCCGAGACGATCGCCTGCACGTTCATAGCGGGGATCGTTGCCGCGCCTTCGCTGACCAGCATGTTCATTACGGGTCCGCTCACGATGATGACCGGCAGGAAGAACAGGAGTCTGAAAAAGCCTCTCATACGTATCTTTCCGTTCAGCATCATCGCTATGATCAGCGCGAATACCACGATTATCGGAACTTCGACTATCGTCTTCCAGATATAGGTCACAAGCCCCTGGGGGAACTCCGCGCTCTCCAGCCAGATCTGCGAGAAATTCTGGGTTCCGTACCAGATGAACTTGGTCTCGACGGGGGTGATCCTTATGTTGTACCACATGTACCTGAAGGACTGTCCGAGGGGATACAGCAGGAAAGCGACCACGCCGATAAGCCACGGAGCCACAAAGAGATAACCCATGCGGGCTTCTCTTTTTTCAAGCTTCCCCGGCTTTACCGTCCGTTTTTTCTCTTTCTTTACGTTGCTCATTGCTTATCTCCGTTTATTTCCCGATGACCGCGTACGACATCGCGTCCAGACTGACGCCGTCCGCGCTCGCGGGTGTCTCGCCGTAATTGATATATACCTTGACTCCGTTGCTGTAGGTGACTCTTGTAACAGAATCTTCCAGCAGGTCGTGAGCCGTGATGACTGCTCCCGCGGTCTTATCCGCGATCGCGGAAAGCTCATCCGCATACTCTTTTATGGTCTCGCTGTACGCATCGTACTGCGAGCTGTAGATATCGTTTGAATTTGTATAGATCAGCTCTGCCGAGCTCTCCTTCGTGATGTAGAAGGACGGATAAGTACCCGTCTCTATCAGCTTCAGGAAGAACTCCTGCCTGTTCGCCTCGAAATTCACATACTCCGAATAAACGGGCATCACGCCCTTGAGCACGATCGAGAGGAACGGAACAAAGGTATCCTCCACGATGAAGCTCGAGGTGTACATCGGCATGTCGAGGAACGCGTTCGTCGTTCCCCACAGATACGCGAAGGGCTGCTCGAGGACCAGTCTGTCCGAAGCCGCGAGAGCCTCGGCCGTCCTCAGATACGAGGCCGCCGTGTCGTAGCGCGTATAGGTGTCCCCGCTGTAGGTGTACGAGAAAAGGTTCGAGGTGATGCCTGCGACACAGAGGCCGTCCACGCCCTTCTTCGCGAGCTGCGCGGTAAGCTTGTTCAGCAGTTCCCCGCTCCTGGCCGGTGTTATCCAGTTGAAGCTCTCATAGACATCCTTGTAGGTTTCTTCCTCGTATTTGCGCTTGTTGATCTTTTTGACGACATTGAAGGTAACGTTGTATTCGTCGGGATTGATCCTCAATGCATCGTCGTAGAGATAGATGTCGATGCCCTTTTCCCTGCCTGCCGCTATCAGCTCGGCCAGCTCATTTGCGCTGCCGATCTTGCGGTCGGGCTTGAACTTCGATATGGGCACATTGTAGATGCCGCCCTTCTGCCAGCCCTTATATACGGTGAAGATATCCCTAACGCCCTTTGACTCAAGGTCCGCATATATCTCATTGATGTCTTCGACCGTCGTCATGACCACCGCTGAGGTACCGATCACCCATTCCTCACGGTCAGACCCGAGGAAATCGACTCTGGTCTTAAAGCCTTCGTCGGTGTTTTTCAGTATCCCGCGCTCAGTCAGATACGCGCGGTAGGCATTAGCCATACCGGCGTAATTCGCTTCATCCTCCGAGAGGAAAATGTAGCGTACCTGCAGGTCGGAATGCGATCTCTCGCTCTCTGTCAGATGGAGTGACCCCGAAGTCGAGTTGTTCGACGTCGGCTGTGTATAGAGCCTGCGCTCTACGAATTTGGCGTACGCGCGGTTATAGTCGATGCTCACGCCGTTGGGCAGGCACTCTATGCTCGCTCTCATCGCTCCGTCCTCGACTACGGCCAGATATGCCATCCGGTCGTCCGTGTGCGCGATGCCGAATACCGGCGCGATAACCTGCTCCGCGGAATTGACTATCTTGTACTGATCCCAGAGGAGCGATTCAACCTTTGACTCGTCAAAGCCTATGTCCGAGCCGTAGATCATGGATGAGAAACCTGCGCTGTAGCGGCCTTCCTTGTCGTTCAGGTAGATCAGCGCGCCGTTGCCGTCGGGTACGAGTATGTAGCCGGTCTTTGAATCGAGATACGAGGTACCCATGTAGGGATACAGCGCTATCGTGCCGATCTTGTACTTGTCTCCGTCCTCTTTGATCGAATCGTCGGGGACTCTGACCGTCAGGCCGTCCTCCGTCAGGCTCACCTCTATCGTTAAACCGACCTTGTAGGTGGTCCAGAACAGCGTTGCGGTAAAGCCCGTATCGGTGTAAGTCACTTTTTTCGTGACATTGTCGTTAAATGTGTTTGCCTGCTTCGTGTCGTCGCTTCCGCTGATCAGCGTCAGAACGACCGCGGAGTTCATCGCTCCCCACCAGGTCTTGTTTGCCAGGCCGTCGTCATAGCTCGTGAAAGACTCCATGAACGCGCCCGTTTTATTGTCGGTTATGGTCAGTCCGAGCGTATCCTCGTTGACCTGCATCGTATATCTGCTGTTCACGCCTGCGGTCTGTATCTTCGCGGGTGCCGCCTCTCCGTATGCGGAGCCGACTCCCACACAGGTCAGGAGCTGCGCGGTGATAAGCAATGTCGCCGCAAGCATCGAAATTATCTTGATCGGTTTACGGTTCAATCTTATACACCACCTCTCTCGGTATCTGCTGCAGGAAGTCGATCACCTGCGACCAGAGTACATAGATAATGAATGCCAGGAGGCATACGATCAGGATCGTAAACAGCGTCAGCAGTATGATCTTTACTGTCTCGCCGACAGAATAGTCGTTGATCTCCTTGACCGCGATGAAAATGAGCACCGCGATCCAGGTCAGCATGAAGAGCCTGCCGAAATCGACGAAAAATCTCTCGTTGTCGGTGATCACATGCGACAGCAGGAATATGAACGGCATGAAGCACAGATAAGGTCCGAAGCCGTATATGAACGAGCAGTAGATCTCCTTGAGCTTTCCTTCGCCGTCATTGATCGTACACATCAGGTAGTTGCAGCCTACCGCCAGTACCAGCGCCAGCACTATCATACCGATGTCCGATACGATATCGTAGCTGCCCTCACGCACCGTTTTTGTGATGAAGCCGCAGAAATACTTGTTGATCACGAATACGACCATCATCAGGACCAGCAGTATGTTCGAGCTTAAGAGCGATACGCTGTTGTAATGCTTGATCCCGTAGCAGCCCTCGATCGGATGTCTCATGAAATAGAACATATATCTGAGCTGCTTTATCAGTCTTTTTTCTTTAAAGTTCTTTAACAGAATACGGGGCTTTACGAGAATGCCGAATTTCTTATCGAGCGCCTTGAGCACGAACCAGACGAGCGCGATCGCGGCGACGATCAGAATGACTGCCGTCAGATTATGCTTAAGCCACGCGGCCCTGATCTCCCAGAATGAATCCGAGTAAGTATCGAGATCCTTTGCCAGCTTCGAGTATTTCAGCGCGCCCGCGTAATCGCCCTCCTTATAGAGGGCCTTTGACATTGCCATGTTCGCGTAGTCAAAGAGATTGTTCATCTCGAGGACCCTGTTCAGGGGCTCTTTTGACTCTGTGTAGCGTCCCTTTGAGAAAAGGTAGAGCGCGTCATGCAGGTGGTCGGTAAACTCTGTGGGTTTATAAACCTGGATCTGGGCTTTGTCGGAATCGAGCACGTATATCTTGTCGTCGGTGCCGATGCGGATCGCCTCGACCTTGGTCGACAGACCGATCCTCTGCTCGCCGTCGTCCGCTCCGCCGAAAACAAAGAGCAGGTCGCCGTCATTGTTGTATTCGTAGATATATCCGCTCTGAGCCGCAACAAAAGCGTTGTCGTGATTGCCGACAGCGACCGCTGCGGGCAGATCCTCGTACGACTCGGGCTCGATCATGTTGACGCCCGCGATGTTGAGTCTCTTTAATGCCTCTTTTTTCTCGCCTCGGGTTACGGTGTAGATAACGCCCTTGTCATCGATAGCGAGATTGTCCGGAGTCGCGGGCAGGTTGCTGAGCTGCTTTGCTCTCTGCGCCTCGGTGAGCACCGCTCTCCAGATGATGGTCCAGAGCGAAGCCCTGGTGCTGTTGGTGCCGAAATATCCGAGGAAGGTACCGCCCTCCGCAGGGCTTATCTCAACGATACCGTTTGTGTTTGACTCGCAGATGACGTACATGGTACCGAAGGAATTGACCACGAGTTTCAGCGGAAGGAAATCCTGTGACTCTCCGTACATTGCCGAATCGGGCTTTCCGTAGGTGTCGGTAAGGTTACCCTCTGCGTCAAAAACAAATATCGATTTCGCATCGCGGTCCGCGACATAGCAGATATGCTCGGGCGTTACGAACAGTCCTCTCGGAGACTTTAAGATGCCTTCGCCGAATATCATGACAGGCTCCGCATCCATCGTGGAAACAACGACTCTCTTGTTGCCGCTGTCGAGAATATAGATGTATCCGTCATCAAGCAGCATGAAATCTGTAGGCTGTTTTAAGCTCTCCTCGCCGATCTTCGTGATCGTCGTATAAGGCAGATACGCAGTCTGCGTCTCGATCGTCGAGCCGTACCCGTCGACCGTGTAGGTCTTATAGGGTGTATCGGCGCTGATCCTGTACGGCTGCGCGAAGCAGCCCGCAAATAAGATCGCGAGAAGCAGAACGATCACCGTTCTGAAGCCTGTGGGTTTCTTTTTCATGGTCTGATAAGTCTCCTGTAAATAGCAAAGCCTTTATTTGATCCCGGAATATGCCATGGTGTTCATAACATTCTTCTGTAAGATGCAGAAAAGAATGAGGTTCGGCAGGAACATGATAAGAGACGCCGCTGCCGCGACTCCCTGTCCGGCTACCGTGTTCGAGGTCGCGCCGGCCAGCGTGTTCATGTAGAACGCCAGGCTTTTGAGCGACTCGTTGTTGATGTAGTAATTCGATGTCTCAAGGTTCGTCCACACCTGCTGGAATACCAGGATCGCGGCAGTCGCGATCGCGGGTTTGATAAGAGGCAGGATGACCTTGCGGTAGATCGTCCATTCCTTTGCCCCATCCATGTAGGCCGCCTCGATCAGCGAGTCCGGAACCTGGTCCACGAACTGCTTCACAAGGAACAGGCCTACAGGCAGCGCAACGAGCGGAAGTATCTCCGCCCAGAATGTGTCGATCAGCCCGAGCTTGTTTATAACAAGGTATCTCGGGATCATGACCGCCACAGATACGAACATCAGCGCGATCTGGTTTACCTTCATCATCGTATCGCGGCCTTTAAAGCGAAGTTTGGAGAGTGCGTAGGCCGCCATCGTTGAGAAAAGGAGTGAACCGAACACTACCGCGCCGGTGATCAGTATGCTGTTGAAAATGTATTTCGAGAGCGGAATGCTGGCCGATCTCGAAGCCTTGATCAGTGCCCTGAAATTATCTAATGTGGGGTGCGTGGTTATAAACTTCGGAGGGAACGCGAACAGCTCCTCCATCGGCTTAAACGCATGGAAAAAAATGAATACGATCGGGAGGCCGGTCAGCAGCACCATCGGAAGTATCAGCAGATATATCTTGATCTGGCCTTTTTCAAAGCTCTTGGGATTCATTTTATGTCCCTTATAAGCTGCCATGGTCTTTCCTCCTTAACCAATTAGTCCTTTTCTCCGAAGAGTCTGCCCGAAAGTGAAGAGAATATCTGAACGATCAGGAGCAGTACGACCGATACGGCCGCCGCGTAGCCCATCTCGTATCTGATAAATCCGTAGTCTTCAATGTGGTTTACTATCAGCTGCGCCGCGTATCCCGGCGTGGGATTGCCCGCGAGCAGCGTCGAGATCATTCCGTTCTGGAACGCTCCGACTATCTGCATTACCGCCGCGAAGAGCATCTGCGGCTTCATGCTGGGTATCGTTACGTAGATCATTTCCTGGAAGCGGTTCCTTACTCCGTCGATCGCGGCCGCCTCATACAGCGCCTCGTCCACGTTCAGGAGTCCCGCGAGTATCGACAGGAAGCCGACGCCCATGCTGCTCCAGAGTCCGATGATGATGACGATCGGGAGCAGGAATTTGGTATTTACGAGCCACTGTACGGGCTCGTTTATCGCTCCGATGCTCATCAGCCAGCTGTTGAAATATCCCGTCTGGTCGCCGGTGAACATGATCTTCCAGAGCACCGCCATCGCAACGCCGGTCGTCATGCTCGGCGAGTAAAGGATGAGCGCGAATACGGTCCTGGGACCTTTTGTGAGGTTCGCGAGGCCCCAGGCCAGAAGGAACGAAAGTATGTAGCCTCCGACTCCGACGATCAATGCGTATTTGACCGTGTTCGGAAGGACGAATTTCATGAATGTATCGTCGCTCGTTATGAGGTTGATGTAATTGAGGAATCCAACGAATCTCGGACGCTCGATCGCGTTAAAGCTCGTAAAGGAAAGACCTATCGCAATGACAACAGGCGTCAGTATGAAGATCACAAACAATAGGGCGTAGGGAAGAACAAACAAATATCCGCTCTTCTGATTCCTGCCCGGCTTTTTGCGCTTGCCGATCATTCTCATCGCTTTCCGTTCCTTTCAAAGTTTATTGCTTACCGAGTATCTCTCTTACCCTCTCCACCGAGGGCACCTCATATTCGCTGATAATATTGCCGTCGGCGTCGATATAGCCGAACTCTTCCAGCTTTCTCGCGGTCTCCCTGTTTACGATCTTGACCGCTTCGTCTATCCTCGAGCGGACCGTCTCTCCGTTAACGACCACGTCGTTGAACGCGTTCGAGAGCTCACGCTCGAGCATGTAGCTGCCGAGAAGTCTCGGAGCTTCAAGTATGTATCCGGCTTGCTCCATGATGATGTCCTTATCGCTCGAAGGATAAGGCAGCATCGCGAAGGCTTCGAGATTGGCAGTAGGCCAGATATATTCATCGCCGTACATGATCTGTACCATCTGGCCGAATTCCGCCTGAACCTCAGCCTCGGACCACCATTTCATGAATTCCCAGGCCTGCTGCTCTCTCTCGTCGTTCGACTTGAACATGACGGTCGATTCGGCTCCGCCGGACATATATCTGCAGATCTCTCCGGTCTCCTCATCGCGGACGCCGGGCACCGGTGCGATCGACCAGGAATTCTCGATCTCGGGCGCGGCGTTCAGGATAAGGTTATAGGAGTTGAAATCAGCTATTCCGACAGGGATGTCTCCGTTGCGGAAATGCTGGTAAAAATTTGGAACGTCCACAGGCATGTTGTAAAGCGTGAACAGATCCGTAAGTGTCGTAAATCCTTCAATCGTCTCCTCGGAATCGATCATGAGATCCTGCGCCGTCCTTCCGTAAAGCGTGCCGCCCTTCTGGAAGATCAGCGGGGTAACGCCGTGGAAGTTCCTCATCGTGAGCATCGCTCCGGTCGGATAATAAGCGTTCAGGCCTCTCATCTGCAGATCCGGGAGCATCGCGATCAGATCGTCGATCGTCTCGGGCACTTCAAGTCCGAGCTTTCCGAGGATATCCGTCCTGTAGAACAGGACGTAAAAGTTCATGGTCTCGGGCAATGAATAAAGCCCGTCTCCGATTATCGAAGGCACCAGAAGTCCGTCGCTGTAGCGTCCGAAGATCTCGCGGTAATCATCGAACTTCGTAAGATCCACCAGCGCGCCTCTCACGCCGATCTCGAACGGGATCGAGTAGTTGATGCCCGTCGCAATGTCGGGAGTGTCGCCCGAAGCATTCGAAAGGATCAGCTTCTGCGCGTCCGTCATCAGCGAAAGGTCGACCATGATGCCGGTCTTCTTCGTAAACTGGTCGTCGATCATCTTCTGCATGATCTCAACATACTGACGCGGGCGGTTCACCCAGACCTGAATATGGGTCTTGTCGGTATTGCTCGAAGAATAGCTCTGTCCGAAGAAGGAGTAAACGAATCTTCCGAGCGAAAGCCCTATGCTCTCGAAGAATCCTGCCTTCGACGAGGGCACTTTCTCACCCTGGAACACATAGATCCTGTCGATCGCGGTATTGTTCTTGCCGATGATGTCGACGAAATTCGCGAGCTGGGTATTTATCGAATTGGTGCTGGTCGCCAGCTCATCCACGCGGTATACGAGCTCGTTGGGCTCATCCGCAAGGCTCTTCAGCTGTTTTGCCGCGATGATCAGATACGCGAAAGCCGCAACGTCTTCGGCATTCTTCGCTCCGACCAGCTCCGCGGCGCTTCCGGCGATCGAATACAGATCTGCCACCCAGCCGTAAAGCCTCTCTTCAATATCGGGAATGTAGCGGTTAAGCTTCAGATCCCTGTATTTGTCCTTGTTTGTTCCCGCAACCTTCGTGACTTCGAGCGAAAGATCGCTGATGCCGCTCATGATCGCGTCCACTGCCTCAAGCGCGTATCTGACGGGGTCCTCGCTGATTGTAAACGAGATCGTATGCTCTCCTTTGTCAAGGTAAACGCTGAGCTTATTCCCATCCGCATCGGTAAGCGCCGAAGTGGTGTATTTCGCAGCGTACTCAAGCGGATAATCGTTGAATTCCGAGTTCGGGATCTGCCCGTCAACCCTTATGTCAAAGAACACGGGGAAGCCGTTTTTCTCCGATTGTCTGTAATTCAGAGCGAAATAATAGTACCCGGGGTCGGATACGTCAAAACGGTATGCAACTGCCTGTCCGGCATTTGTAAATGAATCCTCGTCGAGTGTGTTGAGGATCGTCTCTCTCGTGTAGGCGGGTGAAACCGATGAAGAATACTCGCCGACAGCATGGATCGAAGAATCGTTCCTGATGTAGAAATCTTCTCCCTCGATCGTGATCAGATTGCTGCCCTCCGCCTTCTGCGAACCGCTGTAGGCTGCGACCGGGGCGGGTGCCGAGAGTGTTATGTTTCCGAGAAGGAAGGTTCCTTCGCTGACCGATATCGTAAATGTCCTGACGCCGGCCTCAAGCTGAACGGCCAGCGGGAGCGAATACCGGTATCCCGAGTCGGAAACCTGTTTATTCTCCCATCTTATCAGCTTGTTCGGAAGCGTCACGATCTCATTGCCGTAGCGGTCATAGCTCTTTTCCTCTTTCGCTACCCATGAGGTTTCGAACTTAAGGCTCCGCATCTCGTAGAAATCGTATTTCCCGTCGATCATCAGGGAGAACTCTATGGGAAGAATGGAACTGTCATAGGAGAGATAATCAAAGCCTATGCTGTAGAGCGCTGTCTGCGGTACCTCGACCGAGACCTCGATCTCGTCGCCGTGCCTTAGCGCGGCGACGGATGAGGAATATCCATAATTGTCTGAGGTGAGGTATCCTGCGTTACCGGCAGCGATCGAATCCGCGATGACCGTGACCGAATCGCCTCCCGTATAGGGCTTTGCCGTATATCCTTTGCTTACGCTTGTATAGCCGGTCGCAATACGTTCCGCGGC
>JAEEGJ010012240.1_pt1 | contig 21319 bp, 16 predicted proteins | sample 8958761 | NCBI WGS metagenome assembly JAEEGJ01 (sample SAMN16246546, study PRJNA631951) | gut metagenome | biome: gut microbiome; feature: rumen; material: RS-attached | host: Bos | place: Iran: Karaj | collected 2018-10
AGCGTATCAAGCTGCTTGGCGGACTCCATATAGACCAGATAGTCATAGCCATATGGATCGGTCACCTCGCCATCGATATTCTGGATCGACAGGTCGTTGATCATCTCCTGCAGAGAGAAAATACGATCGGAAAACTCCTCAAAACGTTCTCTTAAATAGCGGGACAGATCATCTGTCATACAGAGGATCAGGTCCTGCTCGATAAGGCGCTCATAGATCGCGATCTTACTATAGCCGCTAGAGATATCTTCATCGTATTCATACTTTACGACACGGACAGCGTATGGGGTGTAGGGTTCATCGCCACGCGCAAACGCACCCGCCGAAGATACCTCGATATGTGCTTCGGTATCGGGATCATCGATCATGTGATGCGGACCGGATGTCTCGAAGAGATGACGGAAGATCGATTCTGCCATCGGGCTTCTACAGGTATTTCCGGAGCAGACGAACATCAGCTTCCGGTTCGGCTTCTTCTCGATCGTTTCCTGATTCTCGGAATCCGGTTTAAATAGTCCGTTCATAGGTAAATCCCCTTTAGTCCATGCCCCAGCTCTTCAGGATCTCCGGAAGGATCTCGCGGATAATAGTGTCGAGCTGCTTGGCTGTATCCATATAGACCAGGTACTCAAATCCGTACGGGTCAGTCACTTCGCCACTGAGATTCGGGATCGTGAAGTGGTCGATGATCTCCTGCAGAGAAAAGATACGGTCACCCATATCCGGATACTTAAAACGCAGGTACTTGGAGTGGTCTGCCGTCATGCAGAGGACCAGGTCCTGATCAGAGATAAGCTCGTCCGTCACTACCTGACTGGTTCTGCCGGACAGGTCTTCTTCATATTCATAGCCCGCCAAATCGACGGTATACTTGGTAAATTCCACGCCCGGCTCGGCAAACGTTCCCGCGGAGGTTACCTCCAGGGTCGCTTCAGTCTCGGGGTCCTCGATCATGTGGTGCGGTCCCGTCGAATGGAAGATCGAACGGCAGATCGCTTCCGCCATCGGGCTTCGGCAGGTGTTACCGGAGCAGACGAACATGATCTTTCTCTTGGATTTCTTTGCCACAGGGGCGTCACTTTCAGATGCAGCTTTGAAAAGGCGGTTCATATACGCAATACCCAGTCCTTTCTCCGGAAATGCCGGTGCTATGATCATCTTCACATGGATCTCGTCCAGGGTACGAAGACCGTCGAAGAGATGGTGGGAAGCCGCTTCCACGTCTTCCGAATCACCGTAGATGTAGTAGATGATCTCTTCATTCTTATTTGCAAACAGGATCTTGAGGTTCTCTGCGATCTCTTCGCCGACGAAGAGGCCGACCGGAGTATTCTCCGCAAGAAGTGCCTCCATGATCTCCTGCTTATAGTATACATAATAATTGTCGAAATCGTCTCCGGTTTTATCACCAATTATTTTGACCGGACACGACGGTGCATAGTGGCGGTACTTCATACCCGGGGCACGCGGGGTCTCATCTTCAGCAACTGTAAAGGCCTGAGATATAGGAGTATTCAGAGGATCCGCGCCGGCGGCAGCGCCTTCGAGGATCGCTGATGTCTCCCCTTCCATATCAGACACATCCTGCGGCAGATCTTTTTTCGGGTTTCTCATCCCTGCGGATTCAAGTACCTGCTCCATGTCTTCGATCGTGATCGCACCCGGACGAAGAACGACCGGCCAGTCACCGGTGGCATCCACGACAGTGGACTCCAGACCGACCTGGCACTCCCCGCCATCCACGATATACGGGATACGGCCGTGCATATCTTTCATGACATGTTCTGCCTTCGTCGGAGACGGGCTACCGGAAAGATTCGCCGATGGCGCCGCGATCGGAAGACCACACATGTCGATAAGCTTCTGAGCTACTGGATGGACCGGGAAACGGATACCCACGGTATCCAGTCCGGCACTGACGATGTCCGGAATGAGATGGGACTTTTTCATGATGATCGTGATCGGGCCCGGCATAAATGCTTCCATCAGGATCTTCGCAATAGGCGTGATCTCACTGACCAGCGGATCGATCATCTCAAAACTTGCGACATGAACGATCAGGGGATTATCCGACGGACGTCCCTTTGCTTCGTAGATCTTCTTTACCGCCTCCGGATCAAGGGCATTTGCACCAAGACCATATACCGTCTCGGTCGGCATACCGACAACTTCGCCCTCCTGGAGAGCGCGTACTGCAGCAGAGAAATTCAGTTCATCTTCGGGCGAAACGCATATGGTTTCAAAATTCATTTTTGGTCATCTTCTTTCGGTTAGTGTTTCAAGGTTAGTTTTTTATTCTATGTTTTACGGTTTAATTTCCGGTTCGTACTATTCATCATCTTCGACATCGGAAGCGGTGCCTAGTTTATTCGCGCGATCCGCCAATGTCAACTGCCGGACGATCTCTTCGAGGTCTCCGCCCAGGATCTCCTCGAGCCGGTAGAGCGTCAGTCCGATCCTGTGATCGGTCACTCTTCCCTGGTGGTAGTTATAGGTCCTGATCTTCTCGGACCGGTCACCGGTTCCGACCTGGGATCTTCTTTCCGCAGCGATCGCACCGGTCTGCTTCTGTTCTTCCATCTCCAGAAGCCGGCTCTGAAGAACCGCCATCGCTTTTGCTCTATTCTTATGCTGCGAACGCTCATCCTGACAGGTAACCACAAGTCCCGTGGGAAGATGCGTGATGCGGATCGCGGAGTCGGTACGGTTGATATGCTGTCCACCGGCACCGGATGCACGGTAGGTATCGATTTTTAAGTCGTTCGGGTTGATGTTGATCTCGACTTCATCGACCTCCGGAAGAACGGCGACCGTTACTGTCGATGTGTGGACACGTCCGCCGGACTCCGTCACGGGAACACGCTGGACACGGTGCACTCCGCTTTCGTATTTAAAGCAGGAATATGCGCCTATTCCCTCGATCGAGAATACCAGTTTCTGATATCCTCCGAGCTCCGTGTCATTACTGTCGATATATTCAATCTTCCAGCCTTTGGAGACAGCAAAGTTACTGTACATCTTATAAAGGTCTGCCACAAAGAGCGCGGCCTCTTCTCCGCCTGCGCCGGAACGGATCTCCATAATGACCGACCGGTCATCCTTCGGATCCTTCACCGCAAGTAGCTCCTCGAGGTCCTCATTGATCTTGGCTAGTTCTGCTTCCAGAGAGTCCACTTCCTCAGAAGCCATCTGGCGCATTTCTTCATCGTCCGCCTGGGTATGGAGTTCCCGCGCATCCGATAGTTCCTGTGTCACACGGTCCTTATCGTGGATACGTGCCACCACCGGCTCTAAGTCAGAAAGCTCCTTGGTGAGCTTTAAATAGCGCGCGCCATCGGATACGATCGCCGGATCAGCCATCGATGCAATGATCTCGTCGTAGCGGTGGAGTATCTGTTCAATTCTTTCACGTTCGTTATTCACTGGGGCGCCCCTCTCTTATCATCATTGTACACGAAAAACAGGAAAACAGAGACAGGGCAGCTAGATATAGTGCTTCTGATAGATCTTCATAATCATCGCATAGACTGAGCACTGCTCGGAAGTAAGCGGTTCACGGACCACTTCCGGAACAATAGACGGATCATCGGCAAATCCGATCTCCATATCTCTTCCGAAGTTCCAGAAGGCCACACTTTTAGTCCCTTCCGGGTAAACGTCGAAGAAAAAACCGGATTTCTGCATCTTCGGGAGCTGCGCGGATCCGAGATAAATAATGACATAGTTCTCGCGGATAAGAAGATCATGGAGCTTGTCCCAGATCTCCTTGTCGAGCGGGGCTTTTCCGGAAAGATCGTTGATGATGATCACATGGCCGAAATGCTCGGGAAGATCTCCCTCACCGTTAATGCTCTCGTATTCGAAGTTATAGATATGTCTGGGAGTAAACGCTTTCGGGCCGTTCAGGTCTTCGCCATAGAACATGACGTCATATTGCTTCCCTTTGATGTAATCGATCGCGTCCGTGACCTTCTGGGACTGTTCACGCCAGATCTTATTCTTTCTTCCCGCATCCTGAATAAAGACGTCCGTCATCCACAGGATAAATCCCATAAGGATCACGACAAATACGAGTGTAACGATCAGGCGTTTGGCGTTCATTCTTTACTCCCCGGTAAGTTCTCTTCCATACCAGATATCAGTATCTATAGTACGGACTACATTCCATTCTACACCATAGCGCAAGTGGTCCTTGTTCTTCTTAAAGAATTTGGAATCAGCGGATGTCTTTGCCGCAGTAGTTGCAGAAAGCGGAATCAGATGCGATCTGTTTGCCGCAGAACCGGCAGAACTTCGTGGCAGGAGCCGGTGCCGGAGTTACCGGCGCAACGACCGGAGCTGGTGAAGGAGCTACTGGTTCAGGTTGAGGTGCCGGCTTTGCAACCGGAGCTTGTACAGGAACCGGAACTGGCGCTGCCTGTGGAATTTCGGGAACCGGAGCTGCGGGTGCTGTCAATGGTGCGGCTGGAGCCGGTACCGGGGCGATGCCGGCTTCGGCTTCGCGCTGGCGCTTGGCGAGGATCCTTGCTTTCTCATCGGCGAAGATCTTGTTGATGCTGGCATTATCGATCTCACGCTCGGCAGCAGGACCTTCGGAAGGTGCGGAAACCGGCTGGTCCACAGGACGGGTCGCAGTCGGGTCTTCCGTTTGGGGCTGGGTAGCGGAATCGATGCCTTCTTTCACACCGACGATGACATTCTGGTTGATATCGACACCGTTTCTCTCACTTTCCGCATCGCGGCTGGCGGCGGTGGATTCATCGGCGAAGGTATCGAACTCCGCCTGCTTGTTCTCAATGATCTCGATCATGCGCTCATCTACGGTGTTCGGGCAAAGCAGTCTGTAGACGAGAACATCTCTGGTCTGACCCATGCGGTGCGCTCGGCCGATCGCCTGGTTTTCGGTCGATGGCTTATACTGCGGTTCACAGAGGATAACGACACTGGCCGACTGGATGTTGAGGCCGGTGCCTCCGGACTGGATCTGTGCAGAGAGCACGGATCCTGCAGGTGCGGTTTCAAAGGTATCGACGATATTCTGCCGTTCTTCGACCGGGACGGCGCCGTTGATTACGCCGACGCACTTTTCGCCGAAGATGGTACGGATCTTCTCGAGGGTATCGAGGAAGAAAGAGAATACTAAGATCTTTCTTCCGTCTTCTGTCGCATCTTCCACGATCTCGCGGAGGCGCTGTACCTTGGCGGAAGTATTGAGATAATCCGCATTTCTCCAGGAAACACGGCGAACATCCATAAAGGAGCCGGTCAGGACATCGTCTTCGTAGGCACGCTCATCTTCCGGCGTCATGTCACACCACTCCTTGATGTCCGTCAGATCCGGAAGTTCGGAGAGCACGCTCTCACGCTTTCTTCGGTAATATACCGGAGAGATCTTATCTTTAAAGTCATCCGCATACGCGGTCATGCTGACCTGCTGGGCGCGCTGGGCAACGTCGTGCTGCAGGTAGTCCATCAGGCGGATCATCTCATTGACATTATTCTCGAGCGGCGTACCGGTCATAAAGAGGATACGGTCGGTGTGATCACAAAGATGCAGCACATTCTTGGAGCGCTTGGCTTCGGTATTCTTGATGTAATGGGCTTCGTCCACGATGATCATATCGATATCGAAATCCTCTTCGATCACAAAATGGTTCTCGAGGCTTTCGTAGTTCGTCACGGCGACACCGCCTTCTTCCGACCAGGTACGGAAATGCGCATCTCTGTCTTTGTCGTGGAGATTATACGCAATAAGATCGCTCTTCGCCTCGATCTCACGGCACCAGTTGACGATAACACTGGCCGGGCAGATAACGAGGAAACGCGGCGGATGCTGCACTTCCGCGATTGACGGAAGATCCGAATCGTCCTGAAGTGGAGAAACCGCAGGCGAAACTGAGGCGGCTGGTGCCGGTTGCGGAGCCGGCTGCGGGGCCGGTGCTGTTTCCAGCGTGGTCCCCGCCCCTTCCTTTTCTTGTATATTCTGCGCTTCAGGTGCGGAAGCCGACGTTACTGCTTCCTGTAAGGGCGCAGCTGTTTGTGCCACGGGCGCTACCGTCTCTGTTGCAGGTGTTACTTCCTGCTGGGCGGGCGCTGCTGTTTCCGGTGCTTCTTTGGCATGCAGATAATCGTTGCGAAGGGAGACCATGGCGGCGAGGGCCTGGATGGTTTTTCCAAGTCCCATCTCATCGCCGAGAAGGACGCGCTTCTGGTGGAGGATGTACTTGACACCCCAGAGCTGGTAGCCTCTAAGGGTACAGTTCAATCCGGTCAGATCGACAGGAGTATTGGCGACGTCTTCTTTGATCTCGTCGCTTAAGCCGTAGCCGTCTTCGTCACTGTCGAAGCGCTCGGGCGCGATCTCTTCGAGAGTCTGGTAGTACTCGATCGGACGGCGGGCAAAGTCACTCCACGCAGCGGCGATGGTGATCGGACCGGAGATCCCGGAAAAGTTTCCGGGTACCGGAACCTGTCCCTGGATCTGCGGGATGAGCCCGGACCTGTCGATTGCGGAAGCACATGCGGAAAGGCGTTCATATGCGGCCTGGGCTTCTTCCTTTTTCGCGCTTCCGGAGAACATCCACTTAAGGCCGGACTTGGCGCAGTTCAACTTCTGAAGGTCTCCCATCGTATCCGGGGGAAGCATAGAAAGGAGCTGCTCACAGCGGGGCTGGTTCTCCTTCGCACGCATGTACTCGGCGACCGCGGTCACGAGGCGGGAATATTCATCGGACTTATGATCCAGGCTGATCTTCAGCTTGACATTATTATTCACATCTACCGCGATCTTCGCGGCATTCTGCTTGGCACGGAGAGACATCACTTCCCCGATACCGTTGATGGAAGCAAGGCTCTGCTCACTTGCGGCATGTACGGAATAGATGTCGCCGTAGCCGGCTTCTTTCAGAAGGTTGGTACGGATACCATCTTTATTGGCATTCAGTTCATCGACCGGGATCGTTCGGAGAACACGCATCCACTCGGGACGGATGGCTTCGGCAATCGCCGACTCGATATCGGATCTTGCCGACTCCACTTTCTTAATTCCGGAAGCACCCACCTCCTGCGCAGAACGGATCCTCGAGGAAAGTGCTTTTATATCGTTATTGCCAAAAGTCCGTGAGGCCATATTTCTTACCCTTCCATCCTCTTCCCAGAGATTACTTTCTGAGTAAGATTATATCACGGCAGAGGGCACCTTACTTCGTTTCCGCAAGATACATGGTGATACGGTTCTGGATCGATTTACATACCTCGTCGGCGCTCTTTTGGCCTTCAAAGTAGCCCGCGGCCTCCTCGAGTACGATCTCCAGGATCTTCGGGTTCGTGTTGACGGAGCTGTGGATGCGCCCGATGATGGATGTGAAGCGCTTGGCGGTCTGCTCGTCGATGACAGATTGGGCCTTGATCATGGCAGGGTCGTCCGTATACTCCGTGATCCTTTTCATCTTCTTCTGGTAGGTCTCGATCTGTTTTTTCATGTCCGCTTCTTCACACTCCCGGCAGACAAAGATGTCCGGAACGTCGGATTCGACGAGGATATTCTGCGCCTCAGAAGAAAGGAGGAAACGGATAAAATCCCAGGCTTCGTCCTTACACTCGGAAAAGGCGGACATGCCGACAGAAATGGTCGCGACCGCCGTCATGCCGGAATCCTTCGACGTAGGCCAGCCGATAAAGAGCGGATCTCCGCCGCAAAGATCGGAATACGCGGCAAAATCGCGAAGATTGGCAACGTACATCGTACTCAGCGCCACGACTCCGTCCTGCATCATGAGGGACTCCTGGCGGTGGTCACCTAGCATGTCGTCATACTGCTCATTCAGGGACGAAAGTTTATCGCCAGAGATCCGTCCTCCATACTTCTTCGACAGTTCCAGAACCTTACGGAAATCGTCGCTGTCAAAGTATGCCTCGCGCTTACTATAGTCCACATAGTGCGCCATATCACAGTAGAGGAATCCGTGAAAAAGCCCCGAGGACTCATATACATACTTATCGTCCAAAAAGTGTCCGGCCGCAGGATAGACGCCGTTCCCGAGAGCATCGATCTTCTGCTCGAAAAGCTTCAGATCCCACTGCTCAATATCCCCGAGGACTTTCTTATCGCCGTTAAAGCCGACCATGCTCACCGTGACCGGCAGCTGGAAAAGTTTACCGTCCGCTTCAAATGCACGGAAGATGTTGTCGTAGTAGAGAGATCTGTCGATCCCCGCGTTTCCGTCCATGTAAGTATTCAGGTCCACGAGGATGCTGTCGGAATTAAACTGCCCGTACTCGGCGCAGTTCAAAACGACGTCCGGACCTTCGCCGGACTTCATGGCGAGAAGGAGCTCATCGGCCGCATTTGCCTCGGCCTTATCAAAACCCATGGACAGATCCTGATTCTGCACATATGTGATCACGCGCGCCTTACTCTCTGCGCGCTTATTATAGGCTGCAGCCATCCGGCGGATGTCTAAGACATCCGAATTACAGCTGCAGACCCGGACGATCCGTTTTCCGGCGTGCGGATTCTTCGCTTCCCTGTGAAGGCGGGTGATCGAAAAAGAAGTTTCCTGCAGTTCGCCCAAGCCCATGCGCGTCGTCTGCAGGACATATATGTCGTTTTCCGGCGTAAATTCCACATCCGTGATACCCCGGATCAGTGTATCCAGATCCTCCGGATGGAATACCGCCTCGGACTTGCCACTTACGATGTCATATAAAAGGAGCGATCCGTCGTCATCGTCGGCATAGTACTTGCCGTTACTTTCCAAAAAACGATACGGGATATTCGCACTGATCTCCTTCGGTGAACCGATCGTACCTTTTTCCGGATCGGTTTCCGTCAGGTAGTGATGGAAAACCACTTCTTCGAGGTATTCGTCGCGGCGGGTCAGGATATAGCCCTTCCCGTCGATTTCAAAGAAACCTTCAAACTCATCGCTGTACTTGACAGGCTCTGACCGGTTCCCCTGATCATCGACAACGATCAGTTCTTTTCCAGAAGGATCGGCGAGCAGGATCTTGCCGGACGAAAGACCGAAGAACTGGGCATTTTCTCTGTCGGAGATATCGATCTCCGCCTCGCGTTCCCCTTTGCTGTTTAGGATCAGGAGCTTATGCTCGTACATCATCGATTCCGGAACGAAAACAGAAACGCCCACACCGATCCGGTCATTTTTCAGAGACTGGATGGAATACAGGGACTCATTTTTCCCCAGCTTGACCTTGCCCTTCGGATTTCCCTGCAGATCCAGAAGGATCAGGCCGCTCTCGCTTAAAGACGCGGATATCTCGTAGTACTTCATCAGTTCGTCAGGGTTCTCGTAATTCGTGGTGTCCATCGCCTTTTTCTCTTCTTCCGTCGGCGCGTAATTGATCATGTACGAGATCACGATCTGATCTCCGCACAGGCATGCATCGTTCGCCTCGAGCGCCGTCGCTTCGTGGGACGGATCCGGCTCGAACGGGATCGAAAGGTCGGTCGTCGTGTCCGAAAAATACGGATCGGACTCTTTCACGTATCCATCCTGCGTCCGGGTATTGTCCGCGATAGTTGTCTCCGGTGTTTCTCCGCTGCTGTTTTTCTTCGACTTATCACATCCCGTGGCGGCTAAAATCATGGCCGCCATAAGAATGATCGCCATCGCCTTCCGTTTCATGCTATTCCCTCCGTTTTTCAGTAAAAAACTTGCAATTTAACTATATAAGGCATCCTTTTTCGCTTCAACGAAAGTGACGTATCGCTTATTATTCTGTAACGCAACGGAAAAACAGCATAGGGATAGAGAGTATAATGGAGGTAGCAAAACACAATAGTAGATATCAAAACACATAGGAGATGAAAAAATATGAAATGTCCGAAATGCGGCTACGACGGATGCCAGATCATAAGTGAAACACAGACCAAAGGGAAAGACTATTCCGTAGGCAAAGGCTGCTGCGGCGCTATGTTCTTCCAGAGCTGGTTCGGTCTGATCTGCGGGTTCTGCGGCGAAGGCAAGAAAACCACGACCAAGAACTTCTGGATCTGCCACAACTGCGGTCATAAGTTTAAGGCGTAAGGCCCGGGGTGTCTGGATATGAATGCTGAAGTTCTGGAAATGAAAAAGGCAGCTTCAGAAACTGCGTCGAAGAAGCGTGACGACCGCTGGATCTTCTGGATGGAGTTCTGCGGGAAATACGCGAGGTGCCACCAGATGCCGGAAAGAAGCTTCTTTCTCGGGTCTTACCAGTTTCCGCTGTGCGCAAGGTGCACGGGGATCCAGATCGGGCGCGTGCTTGCGGTCCTTCTGTTCCCGTTCGTCCTGATCCCGATGAAGATCGCGCTGACCGTGCTCCCTCTTCTTCTGCTGCCGCTTGCCATCGACGGGCTGGTGCAGAAGTATACCAAGTACGAGTCGAACAACTGCAAGCGAGTGATCACAGGCATCCTATGGGGATTTGCATCCATTTCGCTGATTTTGCGCGGAATCGTGTTCCTTGCGGTCAGGTTCCTCTAATCAGAAGGCATGTTCTGTCGTTACAAAATCCGTTTTTTGTAACGACACCTGTCCCGGAAGTCAGTTTTTCTTTCACATGCCCCCTGCTTATGATATAATCTATAAGGTTATAGTATTGTATCGAACTATCAATAGTCTTTTGAAAGGATGGATATTGAAGTGAAAAAACACATAAAAACTTTCGCAACAATCTGTGCAGTAGCCATGATCTTCAGCATGTTCTCCGCGACTGCTTTCGCAGGCAACGAAGAACCAACTCCGGATGATCCGGCCATTGCAGAGAACAATGACACACAAGAGCAGTCAGAAGATCCGGCGCCCGCCGTCCCGTTTGCAAATGGTGTAATTTCTCAGGCTGACATTAATGCTAATGGCGGAGAGCTTCCCGAAACAACCGGTTCTTATACGCTTGTTGAGGATGTTTCAGTTCCTGGCCACAGTCATATTGACGCAGCAGGAACTCAAATAACAATTGATCTTAACGGACACACCATTACCTATACCGGCACAGAGAATCTGTATACTATTGGTTTCATTGAGGATGTAACAGTTGAAAATACAACCAGGGTTGTTGTCCATGGCAATATTACATTAACGGTTAAAGACAGCGGAACAAATGGTAAGATTACAGCCTCCGGTACAACTAAGGGATCAGAAGACCACTGGGTAAGCATTAGCGGCAACTATCCCAGTCATGGAACCGAAAGCAATAAGAGAGGCGGTTGTATTCTTGTTCAGAACAGCTGCACATTCGTATTAGAGGGCGGAACGATCAGCGGTTTCCATTCTCAAAGTGATGGTGGTGCAATACACGTTTCTAACGGCGGTCATTGTGTTATGTCCGGCGGTAGAATAACAGATTGTCATTCTGACAGTGTCAAACCTGCCGATGATGGTGCAGGAGCTATTTCATGCCACTGCACAAGCAAGGGAACTTCTGTTGGTCACATCTGGTATAAGTCTTCTGAAGACGAAGAAGCTGTAGAAACAACACTTTCTTTGAAGGGTTCTCTTAAGATTACAGGTGGAAAGATCGACAATTGCTCCGGTAAGCAGGGTGGTGCGGTCAGAATCCTTAGAGCTGATTTTGAGATGACCGGAGGTACTATTGAAAACAATACCGGTCTTAACGGCGGCGGAGTTTTGTATGTTCCTGCAAGTAAGGGCTCCTTTAAAATTTCCGGCAATCCTGTAATTTCCGGTAACCATAGCACCAGTGAAGACAGTAAGGCAAATGTTTGGATCCATGATACTACAAAGACGATTACGCTTGCTGGCAATCTTGACAGTGCAGCAAAGATTGAATTTGGTATTACAAATGTTACTAAAAATGTCGTTAATACAAATGGCAAGACTTATTCGATCGATAGTTTTGTCTGTGATCATGAAAACTACATTTCCTGTGTTTCAGGCAGTTACATAAAAATACAAGAGTTTACTATGCCTAAGGTAAGCGGCTATATTATCGGTATTAGCGGACAGATCTTCTTTAAGGTTTATGTAGATTTCGGTCAAGCTGCTCAATCGGCTGTTTCGATAAACTACACATACTCCTATACAAAGACCGGATCTAGTGAGGTAGTTTTCAATGAGGATGTAACTGGGTTTAATACTGACGACAAAGGCACCTACTTCGTAATTCCTGTTCAGTCAGCTTGTATGACAGCGCCTATTACGATCACGCTTACATATAGGGGCAAAGAAGTAGAATATACAACGACTGTTGAAGACGTAGCTTACGAATCAGCACAGAAGGATTCGTCCTATACAAATGTTGTCAAAGCCCTTCTTACTTATGGCGGTTATGCTCAGGTGCAGCTCGGTATCAATACCGATCAGCTTCCTACCGTAAGCGGAGTGGATTTCCACAGCACTTTCGCAGATGCACTTACAGCGGAAACCTACACTTCTCCCGTAACAGGCTATGCGGTATCCTCCCTTTCCCTGCTTTCCGAGACAGAGATCAAAATGTACTTCAGAAAGACAACCCTGGGAGATACTGCTCCTTCCATGACAGTTAACTACGGTTCCTCTTCCGAAACCGTAGCTGCTACGACGAGCGGCAACTATTATGTGTATACTATTAAGGGACCTTCGGGATCCGGATTTGCTGCCACACAGTTTGACAGTGGATTTACATACACGATCGGAAACGAGAGCGGCACATACTCTGTTTATACATACCTTAAACTGGCAAAGGCCAAGGGTGCCGCTGATCTTATTAATCTGGCAGAAGCGTACTACAATTTCGCTCAGCAGTGCAAACTCGTAGCGTAAGTGAGGAAAAAAGAGAAATGAAGAAAAGAATGGAATATGAAGAGTGCAAGATCGAGATCATCTATTTCGAAGAAGCCGATGTAATTACAGAAAGCATTCCGGAAGGTGACGACTTCGATACTCCGGGTCTCTGATCTCACACAACACCGGCCGCCGGAAATCAGCGGCAAAATGAAACAAAACAAGCAGGACCTCCTCACGAAAGCGTGGGGAGGTCTTCTCTTTCCCCTGAGAAGTGAACGGGAACTTCGGGCAATGCCGGGAACCCTCGGGACGGGTGCTTTTCGAAAGGAGAAATGAAAATCATTTGAGGCTTGAAAACAGGCGAAAACCGCACGTTTTTTTGGTTGTTATTTACGTCAGATTTGCTATAATATACGAGGTGTTATTGTGTGCCGATTTCGAGTATTTGTGTGCACAATGGCTACATGCAATTATTTCGAAAGGGGTTTTCAACATGATCAAGACACATGAAGTTGAACAGATGACTTGCGTTGCAAAGGGCTGCAACCATGGTCCGGCTCCGATTCCTGAAGAAGGAAAGTGGATACAGGCCAAAGAAATTAAGGATATCTCCGGTTACACACACGGTATCGGCTGGTGTGCACCGCAGCAGGGCACATGTAAGCTGTCCCTGAATGTTAAGGAAGGCGTTATCCAGGAAGCTCTCGTTGAGACCATCGGATGCACAGGTATGACTCACTCCGCTGCTATGGCAGGCGAGATCCTCCCGGGCAAGACGATCCTCGAGGCTCTGAATACCGACCTCGTTTGTGACGCTATCAACACCGCTATGAGAGAGCTGTTCCTGCAGATCGTTTACGGTCGTACACAGTCCGCATTCTCTGAGGGCGGTCTTTCTATCGGCGCCGGTCTCGAAGATCTCGGTAAGGGTCTTCGTTCCCAGACAGGTACTATCTTCTCCACTCTCGAGAAGGGTCCCCGTTACCTCGAGCTCACAGAAGGTTACATCGTTAAGCTGGCTCTGGATGCTGATGATCAGATCATCGGTTACCAGTACCTGAAGATCGGACCGATGCTCGATCAGATCAAGTCCGGTAAGGATGCAAACGAAGCTTACCAGGCTAACCTCGGTACATACGGCAGATTCGACAATGCGGCTCGTTACATCGATCCGCGTAAAGAGTAAGAGGAAGGAGATTAAAGATTATGGCATTGTTTGAAAGCTATGACAGAAGAATAGATCAGATCAACAAGGCTCTGAACGATAATGGTATTTCCTCTATCGAAGAAGCAAAGAAGATCTGCGACGAAAAGGGCATCGACCCGTATAAGATCTGCGAAAGCACACAGAACATCTGCTTCGAGAACGCGAAGTGGGCATATGTTGTAGGTGCTGCTATCGCTATTAAGAAGGGCTGCACAAAGGCAGCTGACGCTGCTGAGGCAATCGGTATCGGCCTGCAGGCTTTCTGCATCCCGGGTACAGTTGCTGACGACCGTAAGGTCGGTCTTGGCCATGGTAACCTCGCTGCTATGCTTCTCCGTGAAGAGACAGAGTGCTTCGCATTCCTGGCTGGTCACGAGTCCTTCGCAGCTGCTGAAGGCGCTATCAAGATCGCTGAGATGGCGAACAAAGTTCGTGTTAAGCCTCTGCGTGTTATCCTCAATGGTCTGGGTAAGGATGCTGCATTCATCATCTCCCGTATCAATGGTTTCACCTATGTACAGACAAAGTTCGACTACTACACAGGCGAGCTGAAGGTCGTTAAGGAAACACCTTATTCTGATGGTCCGCGTGCTAAGGTCCGCTGCTACGGTGCAGACGACGTTCGTGAGGGCGTTGCTATCCTCTGGAGCGAGAACGTTGACGTTTCCATCACAGGTAACTCCACTAACCCGACAAGATTCCAGCACCCGGTTGCAGGCACATACAAGAAGGAAAGAATTGCTGCAGGCAAGAAGTACTTCTCTGTTGCAAGTGGTGGTGGTACAGGTCGTACACTGCATCCGGATAACATGGCTGCAGGTCCGGCTTCCTACGGTATGACAGATACCATGGGCCGTATGCACTCCGATGCTCAGTTCGCAGGTTCTTCCTCCGTTCCGGCACACGTTGAGATGATGGGCTTCCTCGGTATGGGTAACAACCCGATGGTTGGTGCTTCCGTTGCTGTAGCTGTTGCTGTTGAAGAGTGCATGAAGTAAGATCTTCCGGTCTCCGGTCCGGCTCGCCGGATCAGCGATCGGCCGCACCTTGCGGCTTCTGCGCTAAAGATTGACGCACAAATAAAGACCGGCTCCCTCAGATCCGAGGGGGCCGGTCTTCTTATTTTTCAATTATTCGGAACCCTTAGTATATGTAGTCATAGTATGAGCCGTATCTTGAAGTTGCCAAACTATAGCGATCCGAAATCTTGGAGTACTGTGTAGTGCAGACAATGAAAAAGATCAGGGCCAGCGCCGCGAAACATATTCCGACTATCTTCGGCGCGCTAGACTGCTTTTTTACTACTGCAACAATGAGGAAAGCGACTGCAAGCACGAACATGATTAATGCAAACCAGTAGAGTGTAAGCCAGCCGAGGCAGAGCGACTCTATCTGAGATCTGGATCTGTAGGAGCTCCAGGATGTGCCGCCGATGATCGCATCTTCGCCAAAGTTCAGCATAGCGAGGATGGCAAGGACAAGACCTGCCACTGCAAACGCCTTCTTCTGACGCGGCTTCGTGCCGTACGGCTGTCCGTACATGGGCACCGGTGCGTACACAGGCTGCGGAGCATAAACCGGCTGCGGCTGTGGCTGCGCATACTGCTGAGGCGCCTGAGCGTATGCCTGCGGCGCATATGCGGTCTGCGGATAGCCTTGCTGATATCCTGCCGGCTGCTGCGGATATGCCTGCTGAACGGGCTGCTGGTATGCTCCCTGCTGCGGGTAACCCTGCTGCTGGAAGCTTGCCGGCTGGAATGCCTGCTGCTGTGCCTGAGCCGGCTGCGAAGATGCCTGCGTGCCAAATGATGCCTGCGGCGGTGTAGGAAGCCCCATTGTGCTCGGATCGGACATCGCGCTGCGATCCACCTCGTGTCCGCACATATGGCACTTCACCGCATTCGGCTTAAGTTCAGTCTGACACCATATACATTTCATATGGAAAACCCTCCCCCAAAGGACAAGTGCTTTTGGATAGGAACCAAAAACACTTTTCCAAGTCTGCATAGTTCTATTTTACTTCAGGATTCCGAAATCAAAAAGAACTGATTGTCATCTTTGGGGAAATTTTTACTCACCCAGGAATACGTAGGAGAATGTTTTTTCAACGTCATCAACGGTGGACAGGTCCAGAAGCACCCGGTCGCCCAGGAAAACGTCGTTGTTCTGAAGACAGAGCGTAACGGTCTTATCCTTTTCGTTATAGGCGGTGAGCGTGACCAGAGAGCCGGCCGGCAATGACATCTTCTCTGTTTCTTTTCCTTCGCTGTCGAGCTTCGTTACCTTCAGGTCCTTAAGGGTGACGAAGTTAGAAACACAATAATAGCTGTCTTTTTTCGGGGTGAATTTGCCCTCGGAATCAAGCGCATACTTCTGATAGCACTTGACCCAGCCGATCGGGTACTTTTCCAGACCGAATTCGAAATCGTCCGGCAGATAATCCTCCCAGACCGCATAAGTCTTCAGGTAATCGCAGAATGTGAGATTGCCATCTCTCCGGAGTTCAAATGTAAAGACATAGCAGTTCTTCGCGCCGTACCCGAAAACAAAAAGGTAGCAGCCGGAATCGGTAAACATGAGTTCGGATCTCTGAATGCCGCCACGGGAGAAATCCTTGATGTCATCTTCATCGAACTTCAGATCCTTCTCCGCATCAAAGAGGAACTCCTTTTCGTTATAGTTGACTTTCATCTTCAGGTCAACCGCATCTGACTGAGGATCCGCATCGGGCTCGTCAGTTTCAGTAGGCCAGGCATTTTCGCCGATCAGTCTGACAATCGCTTCATCGATAATGCCGTCGTCATCGATATCCCAGAAAATGCGATTCAAATCGTCACCTTCGACGGTGTAGTTATTCGCAGGAGTCGCCTCGAAGTAATACCTGTTAAATGCGTCCGGGCATGAAAACACCGGTACAAAAGCACTCTTGTACGAATATCCGTCTGCATCAGTGTAAAAGAACTCAACGCCGTTCGTGTAGATGATAAAGTCTATGGTCTCTTCGTTGATGAGCTTATTCATCCATTCGCGCTGCCCCGGCTGGAGGAGCGTGCAGAACTCATCGATATACTTGGTGACCGCAGCCTTATCCTTAACGACATCAGAAAAGGCTATGCTGCTTCCGTCCTTAGCGTCGATGTTATAGAACTTTCTAATATATGTGTTTTCTTCAGTAGAATTCAAAAGCGTGGTGAAGGAGATAACGCGGCTGTCATCTCTGTATCTAGAGGCATTGAATTCATACCAGCCGCCGTACAACATGACTGCTTTCGCGTTAGCATTCTGATCCAGAGCACGTGCGCTGGCAGTGTACTTATCCAGAAGCTCCTTTTGTTCCTTAGCGAAGATATCAGAAATGACCTGCGCGGCCGGGCGATCATCTCCGGCTCCGAAGCTGACGCCGTCAACCTCATAATATACGGAAACCGTACTGACCTTGGGCTTCAGTTCCTTCCCGTCCAAAACACTGTGGCACTCATATTCCGGATCGAATCTCATATCGCCGGCAGTCAGGTCGTGGCTGATCTTGAATGGGACCTCCGTTCCTAACAGATCAACTCTCGGTTCCGCCGCTGGCTTGCTCGTGTCAGTGGCGTCACTCGACGCGGAAGTCTCGGTCTCGTTTGTGTCGGAAGCGGAAGTTTCCTTCGACGCTTCTTTTGACTCCATTGTTTCCGAGTTCTCCGATGAGGAAATTCCGGTGTCGTCCGTCTTCTCTACCTCTTTCTTCGACTTATTGCATCCCGCGCAGCTGAGGATCATCATGACACTCAGCAAAAGTGCAACCTTTCTTTTCATAACCCCTTACCTCCGATGAAACTATTTCCTATGTATTAGACATTTTCGGAACACTTCTTTTTCTTCAGGTTTCTTCTTTTTTCTCCGGATCGGCGACGCTTCGACTGCGGGCGAACCTGTCACATCACCGGTTCTCATTCTCCTCGGGATCGGCGACGCTCACGCAGGCTTTCTCGAGCGCGGCCCTCTTCAGTGTCATCTTATGCCCGCAGGTCTCACAGCACATCAGGACTTCCGCGCCGACACGGATGAGCTTCCAGGTCTTGCCGCCGCACGGATGTGTCTTCTTAAGCGTCACGACCTGGTCTTCTTTATATGGATAAAGGAAAAACTTGCCGTTCATATGTCACCTGTTCCCTTCGTTGCCTTCGCCGCCGGCGGGCGCCGGTTTCGGCTCCGCGGCCGCGTCCGGCCGCTCATATCTTCCGCACGTCACGCGGTCGTTGTCTCCGTAGTCCTTCACGCAGACCACATCCGTGATGTAATCGGGAAGGATGTCCCTGATATCCTTGCTCTGGCTGTATCCGTGTTCGACGGCAATCACGCCACCGTCTTTTATGTAGTTTCCGATTTCCGTGAAAATGCGCTTGTAAAAGCTCAGCCCGTCGCCTCCGTCGGTCAGCGCCAGGTGCGGTTCGTGCTCCCTCACCTCGACGGAAAGTTCTTCCATCTCGTCTTTCGTGATGTACGGCGGGTTACAGACGATGAGGTCAGCGCGGGCAGTGTTTGGTGCCGGATTTGCTGTATTCGTGCCGCGGGCGCCTTCAGTCGCGGAGGCAGGTGCTTTTGAAGCGGAGGCAGGTGCTTTTGAAGCGGAGGTGGCCGGCCAGAGATCGGCGATCTCGACGGTCCACGCGGCATTTTCGCCAAGGATCGCTTCGGCGTTCTTCTTCGCAAAAGAAGCCGCGGTCTCGGAGATATCTGTCATGACGAGTTTGTATGGGATGTGGCGCTTCTGGAGCTCGTGCGCGATCGTGATGCCGACGATGCCGGAACCGGTGCAAAGATCGAAGACCGTAAAAGGCGCTTCCGTGAACACTCGCGGGATCGGTGCGTCGGCGGGCGGCATAACGAGATCGTCGACTCGCAGAGAAGTCAGCGCAGTCTCAACGAGTATCTCGGTATCAAAACGCGGGATCAGGACGCCTTCTCCGACGGAAAACTCGAGGTCATAAAACGGCGCGTGCCCGACGATATATGCGAGGGGTTCTCCCTCCGCTCTCCTTCTGAAAACATCCTCCAGTTGGGAAACAATGTCATCCGAAAAACACTCGGCCAGTGCTTTTGACATAGAAAAACGGATCATCGCGCGGCTCATGCCCGAGACGGTCTCAAGCACGATCCACGCCTCTGTTTCGGCATCTGTAACACGGGTACGCGCCAGAAGGTCCGTCTTTTCTTTCAAAAAATCACTCAGTGTCAAGGGGAGGCCTCCTTGGAGGGCGGGAGTCACCAGATGTCCTCGTTGCTGTTCTCCGGGATGACCGCCTGGACAGATGCGATCGCTACTTCGATCATGCTGTCGGTGGGTTCTCTGGTGGTCAGGCGCTGGAGCGCGAGGCCCGGTGCGATGAAGATCTTGCAGATCGGGTTCTGGTCGTGGCGGCCGCAGAAGCGGAGGATCTCATAGGAGATGCCGCCGACGAGCGGTACGAGGGCCAGACGGACGAGCATGTTGACCCACCACTGGGCAACGCCGATGAATACGCTGGCGACGCAGAATACGAGGATCGAGACGAGCACGACGATGAACAGGAATGCGGTACCGCATCTCGGATGGAAGCGGCTGCACTTTCTGATGTTCGCGACGGTCAGGTCCTCACCCGCTTCGTAGCAGGCGATGGTCTTGTGCTCGGCGCCGTGGTACATCCACACGCGGGCGATGTCCTTCATGCGGGACGTAAGACCGAGGTATGTAAGGAAGATCGTGATACGGATCAGGCCTTCGATGAAGTTCAGGCCGACGTTGAGCGCGACAGAGTCAGAGCGCTCGGCCGCGAAAAAGTGCAGGCATGTGTCGACGATGAGTCTCGGCAGCAGGATGAAAAGCACGATGCTGAACATCAGGCCGAGGACTGCTGCGAAGATCATGAGACCGTTGGAGTGCTTGTCGGCAAACTGGTCGAGCTTACTGGCGGTCTTCTCCTTGCCCGACTTCTTCTCTTCCTTGGCTTCCTTCACGGTCATCGGCTTATCGTCGTCCGGATTTGCAGAAACGCGCTCGACGACGCGGTCTGCGGTCTCCTGCGGGTCACCCTCTTCGGAGATCTCGGCGGACTTCATGAGCGCCGCAGTACCGGAAATGAGCTGGCGGAAGAAGCGGATGCATCCTCTGACCAGCGGGACTTTTTCAAAGAACGTCTCACTGGCGCTCTTCTTGATTTCTTCTACGTAGATGGAACCGTCGGCTTTTCTTACAGCGATGGCGGTTCTGTGCGGGCCGCACATCATGATGCCCTCGATCAGGGCCTGGCCGCCGATGGTAGTCTTCTTAGGCGACTTCGCCGGAGCGGCTGCGGTGCGGGTGCTTTCCGCGTTGAGGGTTGGGGTTGCTGGGGTTGCGGGAGCTGCGGCGAGCTCGGGTTCTGCGATTTCCGAAGCGACATCTACCACTTCCGGTGCGGGTACGGACTCAAGTTCAGGGGCTTCGACCTGTTCTGTCGGGCCCGGAGTGCCTGTGATGGCCTCAACCGGCACCTCGATCTCCGCCTGCGCGATCTCTTCAGCCGCCTGGGCAGCAATCTGCTCCTCAGAAGCAATCTGCTCCACGGCCGTAGTCTCTATATCGTTCACGGAGCCCGAAAGCTCCTGATTCTTCATATCTTCATCCATTTGCTGAATTCCTTTCTAACGCGCGCGTGCACGTAACCAAACCTATTTTAACAGAAAAGCCCTAACAGGAACAACACGCGCACGTTACGACTGCATGACGTTTTGTTCACTGCGGGAAAGTGCTTTTGGCATAGGATTTCGCATATATTTCCAAATTCGGGACGTTTTCTGGAAATATTCGAGAAAAATAGGTTTCACGCGTTGGTTTCGAGTAGGAAATCAAGGGAAATCACAATTATAGAGAAAAACCTTGACGAAATAGAGGGTATCTTTCACGGGAAAATGCTTTTTTTGAGAAACCCCTTGACGAAAAAAGAGGAATATTATCAAGGGTAAATACAAAAAACGGAAAAAACGTGATGAATCAAGAAAAATCCATCACGGGGAATCGATTTTATTTACAAAACCCGTGATACGGCAAGATGAAATCAACACGTGAAACAGACATTATCGAAGTTTCCCTTGATAAACAACCTTGGGAGCATCCAGAAAAATCCATCCAACTGGAAAAGCACTGGCCCTACGCCCCGCGGCGCCCCGGATCCCCGCGCAATCAAACGAACGAACAAAAAAGAACTGCCCCATTTCTGAAGCAGTTCCCTGAATTGTCCAAATCGTTCGAAACGAATTAGCCGTTGCTCTGGCCCATTCTCTTCTTGAACTTATCGATACGTCCGCCTGTGTCTACGAGCTTCTGCTTACCTGTGTAGAACGGGTGGCACTTAGAGCAGATATCAACACGGAGGCTGCTCTT